>Ga0116151_10005240_pt1 | contig 11248 bp, 9 predicted proteins | sample AD_UKC117_MetaG_FD_89893 | JGI IMG/M metagenome (GOLD analysis project Ga0116151, IMG submission 89893) | Active sludge microbial communities of municipal wastewater-treating anaerobic digesters from Hong Kong - AD_UKC117_MetaG | ecosystem: Engineered > Bioreactor > Anaerobic > Digestate... | reverse complement strand
TAAATGTTACAGTAATTTTTTGCAGAGATATGGCAAGAATAAAAGATATTATTATCCCGTTTACAGCGTGGAAAAATCTGGTGAAAGAGCCCGTAACCATTAAGGAACCTTTGAAACGTGAAGGTGCGCCGCGTTACCGTGGTTTTCACCAAAATAAAGTTGATGAGTGTATTGGTTGCGGAACCTGCGAATCGATTTGCCAGAATGCCGCAATTGATTTGGTTCCGGTTGAGGGAATCGAAACCAAGGATGGCGACAGCGGACTTCGTCCCCGAATAGATTACGGTCGTTGTTGCTGGTGCGCACTTTGCGTTGATGTTTGTACAACCAACTCGCTTTCTCTTTCAAATCATTTTAAGTGGGTTGACAGCGATCCTGAAGTTTTTCGCTTTATTCCCGGCGTGGATAAAAAGGATTGGGATAACGAGGAGAAAGGTTACAAGAAACCCGGACCACACTACGAACTTTATAGCAAGGATCGTGTTCACATGCCTGAGTTGAAACCTGAGGATCGTGACAAATCGTTCATCGAAATTGTTCAGGGTTACTCCAAAGAGCAGGCAATTCAGGAAGCCGATCGTTGCGTGGAATGCGGAATTTGCGTTGCAACTTGTCCTGCCCACATGGGAATTCCCGAGTACATTCGTGCAATTCGAAATGATGATCTGAATGAAGGATTGAGAATCCTTTACGACACAAACCCGCTTCCCGAAATTTGCGGCCGCATTTGTACGCATAAGTGCGAAACGGTTTGTTCCGTTGGTCACAACGGCGATCCGCTTTCGATTCGTTGGTTGAAGCGTTACATTGCCGATCAGCATCCAGCTGAGAACTACAAGAAAATTCTCGAAACTGAGAATATCAGCAAGAATGGAAAGAAAGTTGCCATTATTGGTGCAGGACCATCAGGTTTATCGGCTGCATACTACTTGGCACTTACAGGATATGAGTGTGTGATTTTCGAAAAACTTCCTGAAGCTGGCGGTATGATGCGTTACGGAATTCCCGAGTATCGTTTACCGTACGATGCGCTCGATAAGGATGTAAATTACATCAAGTCGCTCGGCGTTGAAATAAAGTACAACGTAACCATTGGCAAGGACATAACTCTCGATCAGCTCAACAAGGATTTTGATGCAGTGTTTGCCGGAACAGGATTACATCTTGGCCGTAGCACTCGAGTTCCCGGAACCGATCATAAAAATGTTTACCAGGCAGTTGATCTACTCCGTGATATTACACTGGGCAAGGAACTTCCGGTTATGGAAAAAATTGTGGTTATTGGCGGCGGAAACGTTGCTATGGACATTACCCGAACTTTGGCTCGTTTGCAGAACAATAAGTTTGGGAAGGTGAGCGTAATTGCAACATCGCTTGAGTCGGAGCATGAAATGCCGGCCGATCGTGAGGAAATAGTTGAATCGCGTGAGGAGGGGGCTGAGGTAATCCCTGGTTGGGGACCAACCAGAATTGAAATTGTTGACGACAAAATCAAAGGATTGCATGTTGTGAAGTGTACTTCCGTTTTCGATGAGAACCGTAGGTTTAGTCCTAAGTTCGACGAGAATCAAACCAACTTCTTTGCCGCCGATATGGTGGCTGAATCAATCGGTCAGGGTATGGATTTGAGTTACATTTCTGATGATATTAAGGATAATCTCAAACTCGATAACCGGGGAAGAATTGTTGTGAACGATTACTTCCAATCGAGCATCGATTGGCTATTTGTTGGTGGCGATATTATACAAGGACCCGATGTGATTCACGGTGTTGCCAACGGTCATAAAGCAGCTGTAGGAATCGATAATTTCCTGCATAAATAGAAATTGTATTTTTTGTTCTTTAAATATTTTTTCCAAGCCTTTACGCCTTTAATTGCTTTTTAGACAGTTTTATTATTCAATCTCTTTAATGCAATAAGTTATGGGAAATGAGTGTTCAATGCTAAAAACATGCGGATTCTTTCAAAAGTATCAATCAACCAAAGAGTTAGCATGTAAAGGTTTTATTATGCAGTACTGCAAAGGCGACAAGATGAATGAGTGTAAAAGGTTGGAGTATAGGCAAAAAAATGGAGTTCCGCCAAGTGACGACATGATGCCAACAGGACAGTTGTTGCATGGATAAGTTTTGCTGCGTAGAGCAGGAAGGTTGAGTTATTAGGTTCATTTTTAACAAACCTATGGAAAGTAATTTCTAATAGGAATGGAATATTATACACTTTTTTTTGAAAGAATAATATTGTCAACTTAAATAGAATGTTATGGCTAATTTAAGTACAAGCTACATGGGTTTTAACTTAAAAAACCCAATTATTGCTTCAAGTTCAGGATTAACCGATTCGGTTGAAAAGATTGTTGAGCTGGAAAAGCATGGAGTTGCTGCGGTGGTTCTAAAATCGCTTTTTGAGGAGCAGATTTTAATGGATGTTGACTCCCAGCGGATGAACAACATTTTCGATTCCTATTCAGAGGCCGAGGGATACGTTGCTTTCTATACACGAAAAAATACGCTCAACAGCTACTACGAGCTAATCGATAATGCAAAGCAAAACACAAATATTCCGATAATTGCTAGCATAAACTGTTCTAGCCCCGATCAGTGGATCGATATGGCTGGGGATGTTCAGGCTGCCGGAGCCGATGCTTTGGAGCTAAACGTTTTTATTCTCCCTTCCGATCCAACTGTGAATGGACGAACCATTGAGCAAATATACCTCGATATCGCTTCGCAGGTTTCCAAGTCGGTAAGCATTCCGGTTGCTTTAAAAGTTCACCACTACTTTAGCGGAATGGCAAACTTTATGACCGAACTTTCGAATACCGGAATCAAATCGTTGGTTCTGTTCAACCGCTTTTACCAAACCGATGTTGACTTGGAGAAAATGAAGATTTCCTCGGGTCATATCTTTAGCACACCGGAAGACAATACAATGGTAAAACGTTGGCTGAGTATCCTATCGGGAAGGGTTAACTGCGATTTAGCTGCTTCAACCGGAATTCACAATGCCGAAACTGCAATAAAAAACTTACTCCTTGGAGCAAATGCAATCCAGCTATCTTCCATAATTTATCAAAAAGGTCCATCCGTAATCTCATCAATTATCGATGAGATGAACCGATGGTTTGATAGCAAAAATATTGCATCAGCTCAGGAAATTATTGGGAAGTTGCGCCAAACCGATAGTATTCGCCCAATGGCTTACGAGCGGGCACAGTTTATGAAGTACTTTTCGGATGTGAGGTAGTTTCAATATTTCCATGTATATACGTGTAGTTTGCATCTGATTATTGTAGTTTCAAATAAATATTATTCAGTTTGAATAAACATTTTTTTAGATTTAATTCAAATTGTAATTTTATTAAAAAATGAAACTATGAAAACCTGGAGAAAAATTTCTTTTAGAATTATTGCACTTGTAATTATTGCGATTTTATTTGCATCATGCCAAAAGGATAACGACGATTTTGACAGTCTAGATATCCTGAAAAAGTTAAACAGTTTAGAGGGTGTTTCTGCGGTTGAGATTGACCCTCAGAATGAGTACTGCAGATCTTTTCAGGTTGATATCACACAGCCAGTTGATCATAATAATCCATCGGGACCAAAGTTTACCCAGAGAGCATACCTTCATCATGTTGATGATGATATGCCCATAGTTTTTGCACCGAACGGATATCGTTCAACACCAACTTCCCGTCAGGAAATTTCAACGTTGCTACAAACCAACCTTCTGCATGTTACTCACAGGTTTTTTTATGATTCGCGTCCCGCATCGCTAGACTGGCAGTATCTTACTGTTAAGCAAGCGGCCGACGATCATCATAATATCGTAACATTATTCAAAAAAATTTACGAGGGGAAATGGATTAGTAGCGGTGGGAGCAAAAGCGGATTAGCTTGCCTTTTTCACAAAAGATATTACCCCGAAGATGTTGACGCAACCATTGCGTATGTTGCTCCATTTACGTTTGGCCCAAACGATACCCGTTTTGTTGAGTATTTGCAAAACGTTGGAAGCAACGAGTGTTATCCTAAGTTGGTTGGAATTCAGCAGTTTGTATTGAAGCACCGAAGCGAAATGCTCGAAGTAATGGATCAATACATTAATACTCATCCAAACGAAACCTACACAATGGACAGAGATCAGCTTTTGGAGATAACAATTATGGATTTTCCATTCACTTTCTGGCAGTACTATAATTTTAGCTGCTCATCAATTCCCGATACAACGGGAGCAAACCCTGCGGATATTTACAGCTATTACACTTCAATTGTTCCTCAAAGCTCATTTTCTGACGAAACTTTAGCATATTACGAACCCTATGTATATCAGGCAATGACCGAAGTTGGTGCTCCGGCCTACGATTTTCAAGCCCTTGAAGGGTTACTCACTAAAATTGACCCAAATTCGTGTGATAATCCAAATTTTCAGCTACTTGCTCCTGCTGGCGCTGATTACACGTTTAATTACACAACAATTCCTGAGATATACAGCTGGCTTCAAAACTATGGTGACCATATCATTTACATCTACGGTGAAAACGATCCTTGGTCAGCTGGTGCTATTGAGTTAACTGGCTCTGCCGATGCTTTATTCTTTATGCAACCGGGAACAAACCACGGTGTTAAAATTGTAAACCTTGACAACCCTGATGTTGTTTACCAAAAGCTTGAGGAGTGGTTGGGAATCGAAATTAGCTCAGCGCAAAAAAGTCAGCCAGTAAATATTGAACCGGAAGAAGTTCGATTTAAGTTGTAGCCTTGCCTACTTTCGTAATCTAAAACTAACAAAAGGACTAATGCGTAATATGCATAAGTCCTTTTTGATTTTCATAGATTTTTAGTTTATAAACGGGTTCTATTTGTTTAGATGAGTTTTTGCAAAAGATTAAAAACTGAATTTTTACTCTATGTTTATAATGAGACAGTAAAATATGTTATTAAACACACGTCATATGCTTAAGGGAATCGCTTGTAAACGATTGTAATGGTAGTATTGTGTACAAAAAATTTATAGCTTTGCTGTTCGAAAAAAATGATAACCAATAAAAATAAGAATATGAGTAAATTAGCAGTAGTAGCCCTAGGGGGCAATGCTTTGCTTCGTGGAAACCAAGCGGGTACCATCGAGGAGCAGGAGCAAAATACAACCGATACTCTCGAGAATCTTGTATACCTAATCAAAGAAGGATACAATCTGGTAATCAGCCATGGAAACGGCCCACAGGTTGGTAACATCCTGATGCGTAACGATGCAGGTGAGGAAATGTATAATATCCCTCAAATGCCGCTCGATATTTGTGTGGCTGATTCACAGGGCGGAATTGGATACATGATTGAGCGCATGCTGCGCAATGTGCTCCGTAAGCATGGAATCGATAAGGAGGTTTGCTGTTTGGTTACTCCGGTTCTGGTTAACCACGATGACCCAGCATTTAAAAATCCAACTAAACGCGTTGGAAAAATTTACACCAAGGAGCAGGCCGATGTTTTAGCAAAAAATAAAGGTTGGATTTTCAAGGAGGAAATAAAGGACACCGGAAGTGGTTGGCGTAGAGTAGTACCATCACCAAAACCAATCGGTATTGTTAACGAGAAAGTTATCAAACAGCTCGTTGACCAGGGAATTATCGTAATCGCTTCAGGTGGTGGCGGAATACCTGTTTACATTGATGAAAAGGGCGATGTTCGGCCTTCTGAGGCAGTAATCGATAAGGATTCAGCTTCCGCATTAATGGGTGCACTAATTGGCGCCGATGAGTTCTACATTCTTACCGATGTTCCCTACGTTTACATTAACTACAAGAAACCTGGCGAGAAGAAGCTCGATTTCCTCAATAAGGCTGATACGGAAAAATACCTTACCGAAGGTATGTTTGGAGAGGGAAATATGGCTCCCAAAATTCGTGCTTGCCTCGATTTCGTTAAGCAAGGTGGTCACCTAAGTGTTATTACCGAAGCCACAAAGCTAGAGGATAAATCATACGGAACAAAAATTACTTTAGAATACGAAGATTAAATTGTTAAACATTAAATAATTACAGCTATGGCATTCAATCTAAGAAACAGAAGTTTTTTAAAGTTGCTGGATTTTACTCCAAAGGAAATTCAGTTCATGCTCGATCTTTCTGCTGATTTGAAAGCAGCAAAGTACGCCGGAACCGAGCAGCAGAAACTAAAGGGAAAAAACATTGTTCTTCTCTTCGAGAAGGATTCAACCCGAACCCGTTGTGCGTTTGAGGTTGCCGCACTCGATCAGGGAGCGCACGTAACCTACCTTGGACCATCAGGTTCGCAGATGGGAAAGAAAGAGTCGATGGAAGATACCGCCCGCGTTCTTGGCCGCATGTACGATGGCATTGAGTACCGTGGGTACTCACAGGAAATTGTTGAAACCCTGGCGAAACACGCAGGGGTTCCGGTATGGAATGGGCTAACCAACGAGTTCCACCCAACCCAAATTCTGGCCGATTTCCTCACCATGCGCGAGCACTCAAACAAACCGCTTTGCGAAGTTACCTTCGCTTACCTTGGCGATGCACGTAACAACATGGGCAACTCGCTTATGGTTGGCGCAGCGAAAATGGGAATGGATTTCCGTGCTGTGGCTCCAAAGGCTTGCTGGCCATCAGACGAACTCTACAACCAGTGCCTGGAAATTGCTAAAGAAACCGGCGCAAAAATTACCCGTACCGAGAGTGTTGAAGAGGGTGTTAAAGGTTGCGATTTCCTTTATACCGATGTTTGGGTATCGATGGGCGAACCCGAATCAGTTTGGGAAGAGAGAATTAAACTTCTGAAACCTTACCAGGTAAATAAGAAAGCAATGGAGCTTACCGGTAACCCAAACTGCAAGTTCCTGCACTGTCTTCCTGCATTCCACAATCGTAAAACGGCTGTAGGCGAAGATATTTTCAAGAAATTCGGACTTGAGTCCATGGAGGTTACCGAGGAGGTTTTCGAATCCGATGCCAGCGTTGTTTTCGATGAGGCCGAAAACCGCATGCACACAATTAAAGCTGTTATGGTGGCAACACTGGGACAGTAATTTTTTTCCATTACTTCAAAAAAGGCAGCTAAAAAAAGCTGCCTTTTTTTATGTTATTTAAAAAAAAATGCTATAATTTTATATTTGAAAATCAATTAATAGCATTTATTATGAATATTTACATTGGTAACATTGCTTACTCCATGACCCCGGAGGAAATTAAGGAGCTTTTTTTGCCGTACGGCAATGTTTTAAATGTTAGAATCATTACCGACAAAAGGTCGGGACGTTCAAAAGGTTACGCTTTTGTTGAGATGGATAACGACACCGAAGGTGAGAACGCAATTCAGGCGCTAAACCAAACGCAGGTTAAGGGAAGAAACATTAAGGTAAACAATGCGGTTAGAAAAAACTCATCCGAAGAACAACCCAGCTAACCTTGAGCTATCGTATAAATAGTTCAACAACAAAGTAGTAGGTTATTACTCCTGAAACAGCAAACTTAAGGCCTGTTCCTAAAAGAAATCCTATAAACGAGCCGATTGCCGATTTAAGGGCGTTGCTTTTATTCTCGGGCGAAGTGTACTCGCCAATAAATGCTCCAACAAACGGGCCAACAATAATCCCAATGGGAGGGAAGAAGAAGATTCCTACCACAAGCCCAATTGTTGCTCCCCAAACGCCCCGCTTACTTCCACCAAACTTTTTGGTTGCCCATACAGGAAAAACGTAGTCTAAAACAGTTACTACTGCTGCAGCAATTCCCATCCAAACCAGCCAGCTTGTTTCAATGTTTCCCCAGCGGGTGAAATGCCCTAAAAGAATTCCAACAAAACTTAATGGTGGTCCCGGAATTACCGGTAAAATGCAGCCTAAAAGCCCAAGAATTATTAGAATAACTGCAACTGATATTAGGAAGTAGTCCATGGTTATTTTTTTGCTAAATATAGATTAAAAAATCAGAATGTAACAAACTTGAAACGCCCAATTATTTGTTGTATATTTACTTGTTTAGTGAATTCAAGGGGGATTTAATGGAGACAAAAGCAGTGGCAATTACCCTTTTTGGAAGGGTTCAACAGGTTGGCTTCAGGTATTTTGTTTTTAAGCTGGCATTGGAAGTTGGTGTTTTTGGTTTTGTTAAAAACCAGCTCGACGGGAGCGTTTACATTGAAGCGGAAGGTGAGCCGCACTTGGTTGATGTATTCGTTGAGCACTGTAAAATGGGACCGCCACACTCCAAGGTAACCAAGTTTTCTGTAAACACTATACCTGTTCAGAATTTCAAAGAGTTTACAATTAAGTAGTTAATCTTTCTCTGCTGTATAAATCGCTGCAATTCCAAAACTTTGTAGCGTATACCTTGCATTTGTAAATCCCGATTTCTTTAGAAGTTCAATAAAATCTTCTCTCTCAGCAAACGCTTCAACCGACTCGGGAAGATACGTGTAGGCATCGCTATGACCCGAAACTTTTTTACCAATCAACGGAAGAATTCTATGGAAGTAAAATCGGTAAATATTTTTAACTGGCCACGATTTGGGCATGGTGAATTCCAGTACATGAATTGTACCCTTGGGTTTCAATACCCTGCAAATTTGTGAAAGCCCTAGCTGTGGATTATAAAAATTTCTGACCCCGAAAGCAACCATAGCAGCATTGAATGAAGAGTCGGGGAATGGAAGTTCTTCGGAACTTGTTTTGGTAAGTTCTATTCTTTCCGATAGCTTCTTTTTTGCAATTTTTTCTTTGGCAACCGCCAGCATTTTTTCAGAAACATCGGCACCGGTAATCTTTACAATCTTGTCCTTTTTTGCCAGAGCAATAGCCAAATCGCCGGTTCCGGTTGCAATATCAAGTACAGTTGCCGGATTTTTTTTTAGCAATCCATTAATCAATCTTTTTCGCCAGATCTTGTCAACCCCAAAGCTAAGTGTATGATTCAGAAAATCGTACCGGTGAGCAATGCCATCGAACATCGACTCAACTTGCTGGGCTTTTATGTTTTTGTTATTACTCAAATTGCATAAAAAATACTTCAACCTATTTGGGTTGAATGAATTATATCTTCTTAACCAAAACTATTTCCCGGAAATTGTTTCAGCAATTGATGAGTCGTAAACACGTTTCATGTCAGAAATAAATCCGTAGGAAACATCGTCAACCCTAATTTCCGACTTGGTTACGTGACCAAGTGCGGTGAAGGGAATCTTGTTCTCCATCATATAATCGATGAAGTGCGTTTCTCGCGAAGGCGATACGGTAACCACAACTCTTCCTTGGGCTTCGCCAAACAAAAACGCATCGGTACGAATCTCAGCATCGGTAGTAATGTCGAATCCCAGGTTGCGCAGCATAGCGCTCTCGAAGAGTGAAACGAAGAGTCCTCCATCAGAAACGTCATTGGCCGATTGTAGCAGGTTCATCTGAATTAGATCCATTACTGCTTTTTGAATTCGATATTCCTCCTCCAAGTCGAAGAATGGGGCAGGGGAGGCTTTAATTCCATGGTAGCTGTATAGGTACTCCGATGAAGAAATGTCGTTGTGCGAGCGACCAATAAGGTAAATCATATGACCTTTCTCCTTGAATGCCAGCGTTGTGTGGTGGTTTTTGTTTTCCATTAATCCCAGCATTCCGATGGTTGGGGTTGGAAATACCGCCTCAACTTTTCCTCCAATGGTAGACTGGTTGTAGAAGCTTACGTTTCCACCAGTAACCGGAGTGCCAAACTTTTCGCACGCTTTTCCCATTCCCTTTATTGCTCCAACAAACTGCCAGTAAACCTCAGGCACGTATGGGTTTCCAAAGTTCAAACAGTTGGTAATTGCCAATGGCTTTCCACCCGTACAAACAATGTTACGAGCGGCTTCTGCAACGGCAATCATGGTTCCAACTTCGGGGTCGGCCTTTACGTAGCGGGAATTACAATCCACAGTTAGTACAAGCGCCTTATTTGTTCCTTTAATATTCACTACTCCAGCAGCCGATGGGAAGTTGGTAGTCATGTTGGCAGTGCCCACCATGCTGTCGTACTGTTGGTAAACCCACTTTTTTGAAGCAATATTTGGGTGCGAAATAAGTAACGAAGCAACCTCCTTTAAATCGGCAGGTTCGGGGACTGCAGTAATGTCAAATTTTTTGTATTCCTGATAGTATGCTGGTTCTCTGTATTCGCGATCGTAAACTGGAGCGCCACCACCAAGAACCAACGTTGAAGCGGGAACATCGGCAACTTTTTCACCATGCCACATGAATTCCAGCCTGTCGCCTTCGGTAACCTCACCAATTTGAACGCAGTTCAAGTCCCACTTTTCGAAAACCTTTTCAACATCTTTCTCTTTTCCCTTTTGAACACAAATAAGCATTCTTTCCTGCGATTCCGAAAGAAGAATTTCCCAGGGCTCCATGTTCTGCTGACGGAGAGGAACTTTGTCGAGGTTTACCCGCATTCCGTGCCCGCCTTTCTCAGACATTTCAGAGGTTGAGCAAATAATTCCGGCTGCGCCCATATCCTGCATTCCAACAATTGCTCCGGTTTTAATAACTTCGAGCGAAGCCTCGAGCAGAAGTTTCTCGGCGAATGGGTCGCCAACCTGAACCGATGGTAAATCCTCCGCTGAATTTTCCGTAATATCGGCTGAAGCGAATGTTGCCCCATGGATTCCATCCTTACCGGTTGAAGAGCCAACAATGTAAATCGGATTACCTGTACCCTTTGAAACTGCCGAAACTACCATTCCCTTCTCAACCAATCCAACCGACATGGCGTTTACCAGCGGATTGGTGTTGTACGATTCATCGAACGAAACTTCTCCGCCCACAACAGGAATTCCGAAAGCGTTTCCATAATCGCCAATTCCTTTAACAACACCCTTGATGAGCCACTTTGTTCTGTCGAGTTTTATGTTTCCAAATCGTAACGAGTTTAGCTGAGCAACCGGGCGAGCACCCATGGTGAAAATATCGCGGTTAATACCGCCTACTCCCGTTGCTGCCCCCTGATAGGGTTCAACAGCACACGGATGGTTATGCGATTCGATTTTAAACGCACAGGCAAGTCCATCGCCAACATCAACCAAACCAGCATTCTCGGTTCCGGCTTCAGCAAGAATTGCCTCACCCTTGCGGGGTAGGGTTTTCAACCATTTGATAGAATTCTTGTACGATGCGTGCTCGCTCCACATTACCGAGTAAATACTCAACTCAGTGAAATTGGGCGTACGCCCAAGGTAGCCTTTTATCATTTCGAATTCC
>Ga0116151_10005238_pt1 | contig 11249 bp, 8 predicted proteins | sample AD_UKC117_MetaG_FD_89893 | JGI IMG/M metagenome (GOLD analysis project Ga0116151, IMG submission 89893) | Active sludge microbial communities of municipal wastewater-treating anaerobic digesters from Hong Kong - AD_UKC117_MetaG | ecosystem: Engineered > Bioreactor > Anaerobic > Digestate... | reverse complement strand
CCGACCAAATCGCCACCGGATGCTTACTCTGCTGCCAAAACTGCCTCGCCCTGTCTCTCCGCTGTGGATTTCGGATAACGTCGGCAAAGGCGTCCGGCATCTTTTTTTCACAGTAATCGGCCAGCATCCGGCCGGTATATTGGCGCATATCCCGCAATGTGCCGCGTAACCGCTCATTGTCAAAGTCAGCGTCAAAAACAATCAGGTGCAGGTGGGTAGGCATGATGACAAACGCATTGATCCGTAAATGCTTGTGCCGGTGGCAGTGATTCAGGCTGTCGGTGATAAGGAGACATGGCTCCTCGGCGACAAACACAGGCAGCCATTCCACAACAGTGAACGTGAGATAATAAAGCCCCGCTCCCTCACCCATCTGGTACGATTCCATGCCGGAATTCTACCGGAAACAACAGGTCACAGCGAGAATAGACGCTGTGAATCACGCCTCGCGACGGCTAACGCCAGAAAGCATCAACAAGGGCTGGAGAATGGCCAGCGGGGCGTGGCTAGGTCTGGAGACCTGCCACAGCAGCCAAATGAAGACCGCGCCCCAGCAGGGGTTTATTCATCAGATTCTTTTTGAAACAACCAGTCTTTTAACTCCTCTGTTCCAAATATTTGTATAAACAAAACCATCATTCCCAATCCTATTGCCAAAAACAAAAACCGCCAGAAAAAATTATCTATATTCGAAAATGTAGGAAAAATGGCGAATACTGTTGCAATTAAAAATCCAATAAAAAGAATCAGTTTTTCTCTTCGTGATTTTAGAGGCCAAGTTTTGCTAGATTTACAACCCTCTTTTTTGGCTGGTAAACTTAATATCAACCAAATCACAAATAGTGTGAAAAGGACAGATAGATAGGTAATCCAACTTAAATCCAAGTCAAAATAAGTTTCTGCCCAACTAATTGGATAAGTAGTAGAAAAGCCCAAAATAACGGCAATTATGATAATAATTATTCGTAGCTTCATGAGAGTGTTTTACCTCGATAAACACAAGCATGTCCTAGGGATTATAAAAATCCCTTATCGCTGTGGCAGGCGTCCTCGCCGTGCCACACCCCGCTTGCCAATCCCCAGTTAGCCAGGGGAACGGCCGTTTCCCCTCATCTCCCCTCCACAGCTTGCCAAATTATTAGAACGCCCCCAGTATACCCACGTTTAACGCCTGAATCCTGCCAATCGACTGCAAATTAGCTGCAAAACGGCCGTTCGTGCCGTGCACCAGCCATTTTGTGCCGTGCACCAGCGTTTTTATGCCGTGCACCAGCTATTTTGCCCCGTACACTCGCTTTTTTAGCCTCATTCTTGTGGCGACGGCCGTTACCGGCCGCCGCTCAGCGGGGAATGGTAAATGGCGACTGGTCTAATATCTGGGTTAACAAGGCGCGTTCTTCCGCCTCGCTGTCCACTTCGCCGTCCAGGCGGGCGGCCAGCAGGCGGTCGAGGATGATGGCAAATACCGGGCCGGGCTTCAGACCCATCTGGCGCAAATCGTCGCCGGATACGGCCGTTTCCACCCACTGCCCCTCTCGATAAAACCATTCCAGCCGGCTGATCGCCGTTTCATCGGTCAGCGCGGCGCGGGCGGTGAGCAACACGCGGGGCAGGAACGGCCGTAAAGCAAAAGCCACTTCGCTGCGCGCCGGCTCGGCCGGCAGCCCGGCCAGCACGTCCAGCAAGCCGGCCACCGACGCCACGTCCTCCCGCGTGGCTTTGCGCACCCGTAGGCGGGCCATCACGGCCGTGCGCTCTTCTGGCTCCAGCGGCAAAATCCACAGGGCAAAATACAGGAAGGCCGGCGTTTCGTCCGGCAGGGCCGCCCGCCAGACCGGGTCGGCCAGGATGGCGGGCACACGCTCGTAAGCGGCGGCCATGTCCGGCTCCCAGCGCAGCGCCGGGTGAATGTGGGCCATCACCCCCATCTCTTGCAGGCGGGCCATCACGGCCGTGGGGGCCTGCTCGCGGAACGCCAACTCCAGTTCGTGGCGAATCCGGTCGCCGGTGACCCGGTCCAACATCGGCAGGCCGTCGGCCAGCAGTTCGGCCGTACGCGGTTCGATGGCGAATTTGAGCCGCTGCTCATAGCGCACGGCGCGCAAAATGCGCGTGGGGTCGTCGATGAAGCTGAGGCTGTGCAGCACGCGCACCAGCCCTTGCTGCAAATCTTTGCGCCCGCCGTAAAAATCCAGCAGCTCGCCCAGATGCGCGCCGTCCAGGCGCACGGCCAGGGTGTTGATGGTGAAATCGCGCCGGTGCAAATCCAGCTTGATGGAGCCGCGCGCCACCTGGGGCAGCGCCGACGGCTCTTTATAAAATTCAGTGCGCGCCGTCACAAAGTCGATAGAGGCGGGCAGGTTGGAATTGGCGACGGCCGTCCAGCCGCCGGCTTCCTGGGCGTACAGTTCCTGCACCTGCTGCCAGATTTCGGCCGTTACAAACCACTTGCCCGTGCCGAAGCGGCGGTGCGTGTGGACCTCGCCGCCAAACTGCGTCTGCAAATTCTTCACCAGGGCGATGGCGTCGCCCTCGACCACCATGTCCAGGTCGGTGGGCGCGTAGCCCAGCAGCACGTCGCGCACCAGTCCGCCCACAAAATACAGCGGCATATCCAGCAAATCCGCCGCCGCGCTGACGGCCAGCACCATGCCCCACAGCGGCGGTGTCAACGAATCACGCAGCAGGCGTTTCATATCCGGCTCGGATGAATCGGGCGCCGGCTGGAACAGGAAGTTGAGCAAATCGGTGCGCGTGACGACGCCGATGGGATAGCCGGCGCCGCCCGGTTTGCCGTCGTGGCTGTCAGCGACTACGGGAATCTGGCCCCAGCCTTCGTCCAGCATAAGCTGCTGCACGCGCTCGATGGAATCAGACGGCCGTACCGTCACGCTGCCCTGTTTCATCACCCGGGACACCGGGAAACGGCCCAGGTCGTGGCTGATGGCCCGGTCGACGCCGCGCCGGGTGAGCAGCCCCACCACCTGCCGCGTTTCTGGATCGACCACCGGGTAGCCTTCGTGGCCGAAGCGCTGCATCAACACCGCCGCGTCGGTCACCGGCGTGGTCGGGTCCAGCGTCTGCACACCGTAAGACATGATCTGGCCGACGCGGGCCATTGGCTCCACGGCTTGCGGCAGCAGCTTGTTTAGCTCGTCGGTGACGTCGGTTAACGGCCGTGCGACGACCATCGCCGCGGCCGCCCGGCTGTGGCCGCCGCCGCCCAGGGCGCGGGCCACCTGGGCCACGTCCACTGCGTCGCGGCTGCTGCGGGCCACCAACTGCACGTCGTTGCCCAACTGCACCAGGGCAAACAGCCCGGCCGGCGAGAGCGCGTCGCGCAGGCGGTGGACCACCGAGGAGATTTCGTCGTCGAAGCCGGGTGGGGCGGCGGCCGCCGCCACGACGATGGTCTGGCCGTGAATCCGCTGCCATTGGGCCGCCGCTTGCAGCCGGTCATAGAGTTCGCGCTGCACGGCCGTCAGCGGAATGTTCAAGAAACGGCGCACCACCGGCAGCTGCGCTCCCTGGTCCAGCAGCCAGGCCGCCGCCTGCGCATCTCGCCCCGTCGTCGTGTCATAAGTCAGCGAACCGGTGTCCTCGTAAATGCCCAGCAGCAGCAGCGTCGCTTCCTCGTTGGCCAGCGACAGGCCGGAAGCCTGCAAATGTTCCACCAGCAGCGTCGTCGTGGCCCCGACAGCTTCCACCTGATAGGTCCAGCCAGCCTGCGCTTCATGATCAACGTGATGGTCAATGACGCGCACGCTAGGATTTTTGCTGAGACCGCGCACACTGGAAATAGACTGCGTATCTACCAGCAGCAGCTCGTCGATGCGCCGTTTTTGCCACTCTTGCGGCCGGGTGTAAGGCAGCGAATCCCAATACAGCGTCAGGAACTGCTGCACATTGCGGTTGATGCGCCGCGGCAGCAACGGGATGCCCTCGGGATATAACTTGAAGGCGCCCAACTGGGAGGCAATGGCGTCGAAATCGCCATTTTCGTGCGTGAGGATGAGCAGCATAAGTCCATTATACCTGTCCTGCCCGGAAATGGTGCAGCGCGGTTGCGCCGGCGGCCGCAAATCTGGCCGAAAATAGGCGCATCTGACCGGTGGCGGCCACCCGTTTCCCCAGGATCGACAGGTAATGTCACACGCCTGGGACTGATCGTTGACAGACTAGAACGGGTGTGCTATAAAACAGATGTTCTAATTTTTACTAGAACACCTTTCTGGATAGAGAGCATCACTTTGCTGAAGGAGTAGACAAACAAGGTTCGTCTGGAAACTAACCTGACTGTCATTGATTGGAGGAAGAATCATGCAAAATTCACAGATTCGTGGTTCATCAAATCCCTTTGGTCTGAGTCTGGACCAACAGAGGCTGCGTTTTCCGCGTAAGGCGGTTATTGGCGTCATTTTGATAGTCGCCCTGCTGGCCTTTGAAATCTTTAATTTTGATACGACCCGGTATGCGCTGCAAAACTTGCTGGGCAATGTGGAGTTCATCGGCTTGCAGTGGGCGGCGATTCTGGCGATTGCCTTTTGCGCCATCGACTTTGCCGGGCTGGTGCGGCTGTTCACGCCGGAACAGGGCAGCGCGGAGCCAAAGGAAGTCTGGTATCTGATGGGGGCCTGGCTGCTCGGCGCGACGATGAATGCCGTGATGACCTGGTGGGCGGTTTCGCTGACGCTGCTCAACCATGATTTTGGCAATGAAGTTTTGAGCCGCGCCCAACTGCTGAAGTACGTACCTATTTTTGTGGCAGTGCTGGTCTGGTTGACCCGCATTCTGTTTATTGGGGCGTTTACAGTAGCCGGCGAGCATATTTTTGACTTTAACAGTGCCGGTCGGACGCAGGCGAAGGCCGCGCCGCCGGCGCAGGCAGCCGCGCCACGGCCGTTACGGGCCGGCAGTCAGCCCGCCGCGGCGCCCCGGCCGCGCATGGCCGCCAAACCGCAGCAGGCCGCCCCGCGCCGCAACGAAGCGCCCAATTTTCTCGAAGAGTTTGACCCGGTTCCGGCGCAGCCAACCCGCGTCAATCCCACGCCTGGCGGCACGTCGCGCGTGCGCCAGCGTCCGCCGTCACCCAATCCCAGCATGCGCCGGGTTCCGATGAGCGGTGTACAGGCCCGCGGCCACAATCAGCGCTAGGAGATTGCTGAGATGACTGTGTATGAAATCGTTGACACGCCATTTACACGAGAGTATGACGCTGACGCCGAATATGATCCGTTTATTGAAGTGAACTATGAATGGCAAGATCAGCGGTTTGTGTATGGCCGGTCACCCCTTGAGCAGCGCATGATGTTGGTGCCGGCGTTGGTGGGCATGGTATTGGTTTTGATGGCGCTGTTTGTTTTCCCCCGGCTGTTGTCGGGGATTGGGACCGGGGCGGCGGTCGAGTCTGGTCAGGCTGTTGGCGAAGAAGGAAGGGGGGAAACGGCCGTTTCCCCCGCCACCACCGGAATCACCACCGGCGCCATCTCTGCCGTCTTCTCGCCGGAAATCCAGCATTGGGCCCCGCAAATCGTCGCCTGGTCAGAGCAGTTCGGCCTGGACCCGGACATCACCGCCACCATCATGCAAATCGAGTCCTGCGGTGATCCCAATGCCGTTTCCAGCGCCGGGGCGCAAGGCTTGTTTCAGGTCATGCCCTTCCATTTCAGCGCCGGCGAAGACATGCAAAATCCCGATACCAACGCCTTCCGTGGTCTGAAATTTTATGCCACGATGCTGCAACACACCGGCGGCGACGTCTTCCTCTCCTTTGCCGGTTACAATGGCGGTTATGCCGCCTCGGATAACCCCTACAACGCCTGGCCCAACGAAACACAGCGCTACTTCTACTGGGCCAAAGGCATTTATGATGACGCCAAAGCCGGTAAGGGCAGCAGCGAACGCCTGGCTGAATGGATGGCCGCCGGCGGCAGTGGCCTTTGCCGGCAAGCTTCCGCCCGGTTAGGCTTGTAACCGACGATTCCTACTCCTGATATATGTGAAAAAGCCCACAAACGTGGGCTTTTTTGCTGTCTTTCGCCGTGCCAATTACCTGCCTTTGGATATACTAACGAGGGTAACAACTATAAGTTTGGCAAACGAGGTAAGAATGACTTACAAAATTTTGATTTCCGATAAATTAGGACAGGCGGGCCTGGATCGCCTGGATGAGATGGATGACGTCGCCTATGACATGATCCTGGGGTTGAGCAAAGATGACTTGATCGCCAAAATCCCTGAATACGATGCGCTGATCATTCGCAGCGACACCCGGCCGGACGCGGACATCATCGCCGCCGGTAAAAAGCTGAAGGTCATTGGCCGGGCTGGAATTGGCGTCGACAATGTGGATCTGGCGGCGGCCACGGCGCACGGGGTGATGGTGATGAATACGCCGCGGTCGAACAGCGTGGCCACGGCGGAACAGACGATGGCGCTGATGTTGGCCGTGAGCCGGCATTTGGTGGCGGCTCATAATTCGTTGGCGGCCGGCGAGTGGTCGCGCGCGCAGTTTATGGGCACGGAATTGGATGGCAAGACGTTGGGCATCATCGGCTATGGCTACATCGGCCATCTGGTGGCCCGGCGGGCGCAGGCTTTTGGCATGAAGGTTTTGGCTTATGATCCCTTTGTTAGCGACGACGCCGAGGCGAAACTGGTCAATTTGCCTGAATTGTTGGCCCAGGCAGACATTATTTCGCTGCACAGTGTGGTGACGCCAGAAAGCGCCAACATCATCAACGCCGACACCATTGCCCAGATGAAAGACGGGGTGATCCTGGTCAACGTTGCCCGGGGCAAGCTGGTAGACGAGCAGGCGCTGGCGGCCGCTTTGCAGAGCGGCAAGGTCCGGGCGGCGGCGCTGGACGTGTATCAGCAGGAGCCGCCGGTCAACAATCCGCTGATTGGGCTGCCGAACGTGATTCATACGCCGCATTTGGGAGCCAGTTCCAAAGAAGCCCAGCGGCGTGTGGGTGTGGAGATAGTGGAGCAGGTGGTGGACGCGCTGCGCGGTACGGATGTCCGCAACGTGGTCAATGCGCTGCCGGCCTGATAGTTAATCTTTTCTAGGTGGTGTCGGGCGCAGAGAGTTAGCTTGTATCATCGGCTCTTCTCTGCGCCTTTTTTATTTCATTGTGGCCAGGGCTATGATGAGCGGGTTTCCTGGCTGCTTGCCTGGAAAAATCGTGGGCCTAATATGAACGAATTGGGCAATTAATCGGGCCTATGGCACAATAGCCATATTAACAAACTTAAGAAAAAGGAACGCGAGAATGGCGATTTTATCGCACTACGTAGCAAACAATACCCACGAGGGGCAATCGGTTGCCGTTAAGGCCAAAAAGTTTGTCTGGATAACGGTAGGGCAGGGAAAAGTCAGAAGCTTTTCAGACTTTAACGTGGACATCGCCGGCAAGATTAGCATTTTGGGCTACAACGGCGATCTGAATATTCGTCTGGATTTACTGGATCAGGATGTGGCGGCGGTGACTGGTCCGTGCGTGCTGCAGCTCAATGCGCACACGGATAATGCTGCTGTTTATCGCTCGGACAATGGGGCGTTGACGGTAACGGCCGTTTTCGGCGATAAGACACAGAACATCCAGATTCAGCCCTGCAACAACGGCGCGCAAACAGAGTGCGTTCTTAGCGGACACGTCAGCCAGACTGTCCACCTGGATCCTGGATAAACTCTGGTAATGATCGGGCAGGCTCGTATCGACCTGCCCCTGGACCTGTTCTCTCCCCGCTTTCAGCTTCGATCCTGGTTTTTCGCATCCTCGTTCTTATACACCGCCGGGCCGGTCGGACATTTTGGCTTGCCAGGCGTCCTGCCAGGCTAACGGCCGTTGGGCAACCGCCTGAGTTTTCCGGCCAGCCGCCAACAAGTTACAAGGAGTTCTATGTCTTTCTTAGCAAATTTTGACGAACGCCGTCTGCTGGTCGTGGATCTGGATGGCGTTTTGACCAATGGCGACGACGACGGCCGTCGCCGTCTGGACCAGGCGCTCATCGGCGGCCGCGATACCGTGATCTTGGTGTACGTGTCTGGGCGCAGCCTGTCTGAACAACTGAACACCATTCACGAACTGAACCTGATCGAGCCGGATTACATCGTCTCCCACGTCGGCACCGAGATTCACCGCCTGCCGGGCGAGCATCCGCTCGACGATTGGTATCGTTACATCCAGGTGGGGTTTGGCCGGGAAGCGGTGGTTGAGTTTCTGGCAGAAAACCGGCCCGACCTGGAAAAGCAGCCCGACGAGCACCAGACGCCGTTGAAGATCAGCTATTTTGTGGAAGACATGACGGCCGTGGCTCTGGACGAGCTTCAACAAGAATTGGCCGCGGCCGGCCACGCCGTGAAGCTGGTCTATTCCCGCCAAATTTACCTGGACGTCATTCCGGAGCGCGCGGGCATCGGCACGGCCGTTAAATTCCTCGTCGATTCGCTGGTCCTCTTTCCCAACCAGGTCTACGTCTGCGGCGACAGCGGCAACGACATCGACCTCTTCCAATACGGCTTTCGCGGCATCGTCGTGGGCAACGCCAGCCGCGAACTCAAAAAAGCCGTCGAACTGCGCGCCTATTTCAGCCACGCCAGCTATGCCGCCGGCTTACTCGAAGGCCTGCGCCACTACAATTTTTTCGGCTCAGAAGCGCGTCGCACCAAACGCGACGTCGCCAGCGAAGGCTTCGAACGCGCCGTCGAATCCCTGCGCCGCAACATCACCAGCATGGGCTTTTCGGCCGCCAGCCTGTCGGACAATCCCCTCACCGATAACGAATCCAACTACTTTGCCGTCTGGAGCCGCGACGGCATCAAAACGGGCCTTTGGAGCCTGTGCCTCAACGACAGCGACGTGAACGAATGTTTTCGACGCACCCTGGAACTGTTGGCCGACCACCAGACGGATAGCGGCCAGATTCCCGCCAACGTGCGCCTGAAGAATAACCAACCCGATTATGGAGGCATTGGCGACATTGCCTCGATCGATTCAGTCATCTGGTATGTGATTGGCGTCAGCCGCTATGCCGCCCAGACCGGCGACCGGGCCTTTTTGGAAAAGCTCTACCCCAACCTGAAGAACGCGATGCATTGGCTGCGCGCCCACGATTCCAACAACTGTGGTCTGCTGGAAATCCCCGAATCGTCGGACTGGATGGACTTATTTCCCCGCTCCTACAACGTGCTGTACGACGAAGTGCTGTGGTACCAGGCCTGCCAGGATTTCAGCGTGGTCACCGAAGCGCTGGGCAAAGACCCGGAGCCGTTCCGCTCGCTCACGGAAACCATTCGCAAGAAAATTTTGCGCCAGTTTTGGCCGACAGCCCGCAAGCTTTCCGAGACCCGGGAGGCTTTTTCCGAGAAGCAGTTTACCCTGGGCGACGCCCAATATTTGCTGGCGCAAATCAGCCCGTTCGATTTTTCCTGGCGCTGCGACGTCTACGCCAATTTGCTGGCGGCCTTGATGGGGCTGTTGGACGAGCAGCAGATGGAGCAGCTTTTCCAGTTTTTATGGGGCGTGGGCGTCAATTCGCCGTATCCGGTGAAGTGCATTTACCCGGCCGTGCAGTCCGGAGCCAGCGATTGGAAGGATTATTTTGTAACCAACTTCCTCAACTTGCCCGACCATTACCACAATGGCGGTATCTGGCCGTTTGTAGGCGGCCTGTGGGTGCGTTTTTTGATTCAGACCGGGCGCAGCGAGCTGGCGCATCGAGAATTGGGCTCTCTGGCGGAGTCGTGCCGGTTGGGGGTGTATGGCGAATGGGAATTTAACGAATGGCTGCACGCGCAAACGGGCCGGCCGATGGGCAAAGCCCATCAGGCCTGGAGTTCGGCCAGCTACATCAACGCGTACCGGGCGCTGCATCACAGCAGCACGCCGGCCGATTTTGAGCCATTGACGCTGGCGATGTTTGAAGCGCGAGAAGATTTGAGTGAGCGTGAGAGCTAGAACGCGGGGCTTATCGAGTCCAGAGAGGTTTTGTGATGCGGGAAAACTGGTTGTTTGTGTCTGATGTGGATGATACGCTGCTGGGAGATGAGGCGGCGTTGGCGATCTTGAGTAACAAACTGCGGGCAGCGCCGTGGGTAACGGCCGTTTACAACTCCAGCCGCCCCTGTGCCAGCCTGCGCCAGACCCTGGCCGGCCGGCCAGACATGATGCCCCCCGCTTACCTCATCGGGGCGCTGGGGACGGAAATTGAGGTGGGCGACAGCGGCCAACCCTTAGAGGCCTATCAGCAGCGCCTGCGCCAGGGATGGCGGCGGGCGGAAATTGATGCTATGATGAAGGCGATGGGCCTGAATCCCCACGCTGCTGAATTTCAGACCCCATTCAAAGCCAGTTACGACGCAGCCAATGCCGCAGTTTACCAACAGGCGCAGCAAGAGCTGGAAACGGCCGTTCTCCCCGCCAAACTCATCTTTTCCGGGGGCAAAAACCTCGACATCATCCCCCCCACGGCCGGCAAAGGCGCGGCCATTCAATTCCTGCACGCCCGGTTGGGCATTCCCGGCGAGCGGGTCGTCGTCGCCGGCGACTCCGGCAACGACGTCGATATGTTTATCCCGCCCTTCCGGGGCATCATCGTGGGCAACGCCGACGCCGATTTACGCGCTCTGGCCGGCCCCCGGGTTTATCAGGCTCAGGCCTATCACGCCGCCGGTGTGCTGGAAGGGTTACAGCGCTGGGGCGTTTTATAAAAATCAATTTGGGCTCTGTGCTCAGAAAAAAATGTGAAAATAGGACACGGCCGTAACGGCCGTGGCAGGCCGCCAGCCTGCGATCCATTTTCAGGAGTAAGTCATGATCAACCAATCAGTCAATTCTATTTTAATGATGTCTCTGCACGGCTACGTCGCCGGCGAACCGGAATTGGGCAAGCCCGATACCGGCGGCCAGGTGGTCTACGTGCTGGAGCTGGCCAAACGCTTCAGCCGGTTAGGCCGGCGGGTAGATCTGGTCACCCGCCGTTTTGAAGGCCAGCCGGAATTCGACGAAGTCACCGAAAACTTTCGCGTCTGGCGCGTGCCATTTGGCGGCCCGGAGTTCATTCGCAAAGAAGATATGCATGATTATTTAGGCGATTTTGTCACCAACTGCCTCTCTTCCATCCGCAGCCGCGGCTACCAATACGACGTCGTTTACTCCCACTACTGGGACGCCGGCTGGGGTGGGCAAAAAATCGCCGAAGAACTGGGCATTCCCCACGTCCACACGCCGCACTCGCTGGGCTGG
>Ga0116151_10005237_pt1 | contig 11249 bp, 4 predicted proteins | sample AD_UKC117_MetaG_FD_89893 | JGI IMG/M metagenome (GOLD analysis project Ga0116151, IMG submission 89893) | Active sludge microbial communities of municipal wastewater-treating anaerobic digesters from Hong Kong - AD_UKC117_MetaG | ecosystem: Engineered > Bioreactor > Anaerobic > Digestate... | reverse complement strand
GGTTTCCAAGCAGAAACCGCCCAGTGCGTTGGGCGGCTTGGCCGTAGCCCCGCTACGACCTGCGCCGCCCGCCTGCTGGATCGGGTCGCTGCTTGAGAAACAGAATTGTTTCAAGCTGGGTCTGAAACGCTCTATGTACGGACGTCGCGCTACCAGTTCAGCCAGCACGCGCTGCGGATTGAACCCCCAATCTATATTGAGGCGCTGCTCGGCAGCCACACGCGCAGCATCTGCCAGAAGCGCATAACCGCGATCCAACAAAAGCGATTGTAGCCGCCGCGCCTTGAAAACATCGACAAGGCTCCACAAGCGAACAAGCGACACGACACCGTCTTGTGTTGCACCCTCGAAATTCTCCCAGAAGCGCTTTTCCAGGTGCCTGCGATCGTCATTGGTCGGCCCACGCATCAATACAAGTACGCGCCCCTCCTCAATCAACAAACGCATCGCTAGTGCCAGCGTTTCAGGCGATGCCTTTGGCACATCGGTCATATCGAAGGCGGGCGTCATGGCAAAACTCTCCGGCGTGCGGATGTTATTTTCTCAGCGGTTTTCTATGATGAGTCAGGCTTGCGAGGCGGAACCGAAGACGGTCCAGGGCGAGCCGTTGAGAACGATGATGTCGGTTGGCCGGCTTGCAACGACAACGAAGTCGACGGTTAAGCCAACGAAGCTGCCGTTGGAATTGATCACGTCAGACTTGGTAAACCGATACTTGCGGCCATCATCTGCTCGGATCACACCAAAGTCGATGTCGTCGCGAAACTTGGTAATTTCACCTTGAAGCTGCATGGGTCTCTCCTGCGTGCTGCTCTTTTCTGGAGCGTGTGGAAAGACAATCGGTGAATTCACCGGCCTGCGCTGTTCCGACGGAAACAGGACGAAAAACTCCGCAAATTTCCTGCGATGTAGACGGTTTCCGAAACTGAAAGTTCGCCCCCTCACCGCACGGATCAGAGCGTCGGGCGGTAAATCAGAACCAATTCATCGGTCGCCTTCGAATGCGGCACCGGAAAATTCCGGAAAAAAGGGCGCAAGCACTGGCAACTTCCGACAAGCCCCCCGCTATCGCCGTTGTTCGGACATTCCTGCCTGATTGGCTTCACGAATTGCACCAAGGCAATCATCATCGCGTTTGAAGTCGTTGTTCATTTGAGTTCCTGGCCTCGCCTGTGCTGCCACGCCATTCCAAGGACCAATTCCATGACACGTTTTGACAAGCTTTTTTCCGCGGTACTCTTCAGCATTGCGATGATGAGTGTATGCGCCTTGGCCATTATGGCCCTTAACGTCACGCGCGCGCTGGCTGAACCGGGAATGTTCATCAACAAGGCCCTCGATAACGACGCCAAGCGATATGAAACCTACCTCCACTCTCATTGGAAGCCAGGCCGCCTCGACGTTGAGCAACTGCTTCAATCCGGCCGCCGCATCCTTAACGCAGATCCGCGTGCAGCCTCACGGGACTTCGCCAGGGCGGCGGTCGCCAAACCCGACAATGCCGAAGCATGGATCGGCTTGGCGCAATCACTGCTCGCCATCCCGCCAGACCCCAATAAAGGCAGCGAGCGCTACGATCTTCCCGTAAATGCCTCTGGTGCGGCATACCTTGCGCAGCAGCGCGCAACGGATACAAGCGTGCGCGCTCGCGCCTTGTCTGTTCTGAGTGCGGCATTGGAGCGGCGCGCATTTTGGCGTCCAGCCATTGAATCGCTGAAGGCAAGCCTCGCACTCAAAGCCGACGCCGGCGTGCAGGCCAGCCTCGAAAAGCTGTTGGCCGTGCAAGGCTTCCGCATGACCGACTATCGCACCGACAGTGAGACGGCGAGCCCCCGCGTCTGCCTGACGTTCTCCGAAACCCTCAAACGCGGTTCGGTCGATTTCTCCAAGTATGTGTCGGTCAATGGACACGACCCTGCGGGCATCTCGCCTGAGAATACTCAGCTTTGCATCGACGGGCTGAAACATGGCGAGCGCTATGAAATCCAGCTCAAGGCCGGTCTGCCCTCCGACATCGGCGAAAGCCTGACCAAGAATATCGAAGCCACGATATATGTACCCGACCGCAAGCCGGCGGTGCGTTTCACCGGCCGCTCATACGTTCTGCCCAGCCGCGGCCAGCAAGGCATTCCACTCGTTTCCATCAACACGGACGCAGTGGCCATCGAAATTTATCGCATCGGTGACCGCAACCTGGCATCGGCACTTCAAAATGGTGATGTCGACCGCCAACTCTCGACGTGGGACGTCGACACCATCAAGGACCGCAGCGGCGAGAAGATCTATGCAGGCGAGTTGCCGGTCACGCGCAAACTCAATGCAGAGGTGACAACGGCCGTACCTGTCGGCGATGCTGTTGGAACGCTGAAACCCGGCGCTTACGTGATGATCGCCAAGCCCTTACACAAAGGGCGCGACGACAACAACGTCGCTTCACAATGGTTCATCGTTTCAGATCTCGGTCTGACGGCGTTTTCCGGCCACGACGGCATTCATACCTTTGTTAGATCACTGGCTGAAACCACGCCCGTAGCCGGCTCCAAGGTCCGTCTCATCGCGCGCAACAACGAGGTACTTGCCCAAACCACGACTGACGAAAAGGGTTACGCACATTTCAGCTCCAACCTGGCCAATGGCGAAGGTGGACTGGCACCGGCAATCGTTATTGCGGAAAAAAACGACGGCAGTGAATACGCGTTTCTCGATCTGGCAACCGCTGCATTTGATCTGTCCGATCGTGGCGTGAAGGGACGTGACGCGCCCGGCACAACCGACGCCTACCTCTACACCGACCGCGGGGTTTATCGTCCGGGAGAAACCGTGCATCTCGCTGGCATCGTTCGTAACGCGAACGGCATCGCTGTCGAAACGCCAATGACATTGATCGTGACACGGCCTGATGGCGTCACGCATCGCAAAGTCGTACTAACCGACAAAGGCCTTGGCGGTCGCGCAACGGATCTGCAACTAACGACGGCATCGCAAACCGGAACCTGGCGCGCGCGACTTCATGCTGATCCTGCACAAAACGCTCTGGCACAGGCCTCATTCCTGGTCGAAGACTTCATGCCAGAGCGCCTGGACATGACCCTGAAAGCGCCTGACGGAGCCCTCACCCCCGAAACCACCAAATCAATCACCGTAACTGGCAAGTATCTTTACGGACCTCCCGCCGCCGATCTTGCGCTTGAAGGCGACATCATAGTCCGGCCGGCCAAAAAAGATGTGGCTGGTTTTCCCGGTTACATGTTCGGACTAGCCGATGAAGTCATCAGCCCCGTGCGCCAGCCGCTGCACAACCTCGTCAACACCGGGGCTGAAGGGCAAGCTGACGTTCCCATAAACTTGCCCGCCATTCCCGATACCGCGCGCCCACTTGAAGCGCAGGTCTTGTTGCGGCTCAAAGAACCCGGTGGCCGCAGCATCGAGCGCAGCTTGACGCTGCCCGTAACAACGCCAAGACCACGCATTGGCATCAAGCCGCTGTTCAAGACCGACGACCTCAATTCTGAAAGCGGCGCGAAAGCCCGTTTCGATGTGATCCATCTCGACAGCCACGGGGCGCCAGACGCGGCGACCGGTGCATCCTGGCAGCTCATGCGGCTGGAAACGAACTGGCAATGGTACGCCCGCGACGGCGTTTGGACACACGAGGCCGTAACCTTCACCCGCAAAGTGGCGAGCGGCAACGTTGACATAACCGCTGATAAGCCTGCCAGCATTGAGGCACCGGTTCGCTATGGCCGCTATCGCATTGAAGTAACGACCACGGGCGCAAATGCAGCCGCGACCAGCTACGCTTTCAATGCTGGCTGGTATGTCAGCGGTGACAATCCCGACAGTCCCGAAGTGCTCGACGTCGCACTCGACAAGCCATCTTATTTGCCGGGCGATATCGCCAAGCTCAGGATTGCATCGAAGTACGAAGGCACCACATTGATCGCAGTGCTTGGTTCCGATTTGCACGAGATGCGCGAAGTAACTGTTCCCAAAGGTGGCACGGAAGTATCGCTCAACGTTGGCGCTGACTGGGGCGCAGGCGCCTACGTGACAGCGCTGATGTACCGGCCAATGGACGAAAAACTGAAACGCATGCCAAGCCGTGCACTTGGCCTTGCCTGGCTTGGTCTGGACGCAAAGCCACGCACGCTCGACATCGCGATCGATACGCCGGAAAAAATAAAGTCCGGCGCCGGCTTGAAGGTTCCCGTGACCATCGGTGGTCTCAAAGCGGGCGAAGAGGCACGCGTCACCGTTGCCGCAGTCGATGTTGGCGTACTCAACGTCACCGGATTCAAAACGCCCGCACCGCAGTCATGGTTCTATCAGCAGCGCAAGCTCGGCATGGAAATCCGCGACTTCTACGGCCGGCTGATTGATGGCATGCGCGCCGAGCGTGGCGCACTACGTTCAGGCGGTGACGGTGGCGGCCCCGCAATGCAGGGAACACCGCCATCAGAAGAAATCGTCTCTTTGTTCTCAGGCATCGTTTCCGTCGACGGGAACGGCAAGGCGGACGTCTCCTTCGACATGCCCGACTTCAATGGCACAGTGCGCGTCATGGCCGTTGCCTGGAGCAGGGATAAAGTTGGGTCGGCCTCCACCAACGTCGTCATCCGCGATGAGGTGGCAGTCACCATGACTGCACCACGCTTCCTCACACTTGGCGACGACGCGCAACTGACGCTCGACCTGCACAACGTTGATGGACCAACGGCGCTCTACCAGCTCTCCGTCGAACGCTCGATGGCCGATGTCCACGGCGCGCCGCATGAACGCGTTACCGACGCCACCCTCGATCTCAAAACCGGCGCACGCAAGGTCGAGCGCGTTGCGCTGAAGCCGACCGGTGTCGGGCTCTTCGCCTATGACATCAAGGTGCAGGGACCAGGCGGCATAGTAGTGACCCGGCGCTTGACGCTCGACGTCAAGCCACCCGCTGGTGACATCAAACGCACGACGGTTGCCAGGATCGCCGGTAATGGCGGTAGCCTGACCCTTTCAAAGGATCTGGTTTCCGACCTGATCGAAAACCGAACCAAGATCAACCTGTCAGCCGGTCAGCAGGCACGGTTTGACGTCCCAGGCCTTTTGACGTCTCTCGACCGCTATCCCTACGGTTGCGCGGAACAGACAGTGTCACGCGCACTGCCGCTGGTTTACGCAAATGCCATTGCCAGCCGTATCGGCATGGGCACCGACAAGGCACTCAAGGAACGTGTAGAAAAGGCGATCAGCCATGTGTTCTCAATGCAGGATAGCTCTGGCGCCTTCGGCATCTGGGGCCCGTCCGCGCCCGACCTGTGGCTCACAGCCTATGTGACGGACTTCCTCACCCGCACCAGGGATGCCGGCTTCGATGTTCCCGCTGAACAGTTCGGGCAGGCTCTTGATCGATTGCAGAATTTCATTGCCTACGCTCAGGACTTTGAGTCCGGCGGTGAGGACCGCGCCTATGCGCTCTACGTTCTTGCCCGCAACAAACGCGCACCGATCGGTGAGTTGCGCTACTACGCAGACGCCCGGATCGACCGCTTCTCGACACCACTTGCCAAAGCGCAGATCGGTGCCGCGTTGGCGATGATGGGCGATAAGTCTCGCGCCGAGCGCGCCTTCACAAAGGCCATAGCAGCACTCGATGGAACGACGCTCGACGTCACACGCGAAGACTACGGCTCAAGGCTGAGAGACGGCGCAGCACTGGTGACGCTCGCATCAGAAGTGGGAATCGCCAAAGCGCAAGAACCCCGACTGGTCGACGTTATCGCCAAAGCCTACGCAACACGCGGATACACCTCGACACAGGAACAAGCGTGGATGCTGATGGCGGCCAATGCGCTCTTAAGCGAAGTGGCGGCAAGCCGTCTGACCCTTGGTGGCGCGCCCCTGCAGGCACCAATCCTGCGACCATTGACGCCTTCCCAGATTTCCAAGGACGGCGGCTTGGTGCTCACCAATAACGGTGATGCAGCAATTGACGTCGTCGTCTCCGTGATCGGCGCTGCATTAACCCCGGAACCGGCAATATCCAAGGGCTTCACCATCAAGCGGACGTACTACACACTCGACGGTAAGGAGGTGAACCTCGATAGCGCGACAGGAGGCGCCGCAAAACTCCAGCAAAACGACCGTCTTGTAGTTGTCGTTTCGGTTGAAACGAAAGAGGCGGGCGGGCGCGTCCTTCTTGTCGACCGGTTGCCGGCAGGCCTTGAGATCGAGAACCCCCGCCTCGTGCAGTCCGGTGACATCAAATCGCTGGGCTGGCTGGCTGGAACGATCAATCCGGAGCACGCCGAATTCCGCGATGACCGGTTCGTGGCCGCCTTCAACCTCAACACACCGAAAGGACGCGGCAATAGCAACCTTGCAGGCGATGACAGGCCCACACGTACGGCAACCGGAGCCTACATCGTACGCGCGGTATCACCTGGCACGTTCGTGCATCCTGCCGCAACCGTCGAAGATATGTACCGCCCCGACCTTTATGCGCGAACCGCGGCCGGCACGCTGAACATCACGACGAAGCAGTAGGGCGTGCGGGTATGGCAAATCCTCACTTGCGAAAACAACACTCACACCCACGTTCCTCCGGCACGTTCATCCCCGTGCCAGGAACGGCTCCCGCGGCAGATTCCCCCATTGCCGCGGGCCAACCGCGGCGGCACTGGCATCGCTTTCTCCTGGGCGGTGCGGCAGCGTTGATCAGTGCCACCTCGGTTTCTGCCGCCGCTGCCTGGGTTGGAGTAGAATTGGCAAAGTCGCGCATGGGACCACCACCGCTGGAAGTCGCCAATGACCTTTCCACCGTGGTTCTGGATCGGCACGGCAAGCTATTACGCGCGTTCACCACATCCAACGACCGTTGGCGCCTGCCGGTAACAACCACAGATGTAGATCAACGCTACCTCGCCATGCTGTTTGCATTCGAGGACAAGAAGTTCCACGAGCACAGCGGCGTCGACTATGCGGCGATCGTGCGCGCAGCCGCTCAAGTCATCCGTTACGGGCGCATCGTATCGGGCGCTTCAACGCTCACCATGCAGGTCGCCCGGTTGATCGAGGGACGGCACGAGCGTACAGCTTCAGGAAAATTGCGCCAGATCGTGCGTGCATTGCAGATCGAGGACCGGTTATCGAAGGCAGAGATTTTGAACCTCTATCTTCGCTTCGCGCCCTTCGGTGGCAATCTTGAGGGTGTGAGAGCAGCAACGCTTGCCTACTTCGGCAAGGAACCAAAGCGATTGTCACTGGGCGAAGCAGCGCTGCTCGTCGCTCTGCCGCAATCGCCGGAAGCACGCCGGCCGGACCGCCATCCCAAAGCCGCCCAAAGAGCCCGTGACCGGGTTCTGGCACGCGCTGTTGCAGCCGGAGTGATTTCCAACGTCGAAGCGAACCGGGCGCGGGCAGAACAAGTATCGACCCTGCGCCGTGCTTTCCCGCTTTTGGCACCGCACCTGACACAAACCGAGGTCGCAGCCCACAAAAATGAACGCGTCATCCGTTTGACACTTGATGCGCCCCTTCAACGTAGCCTCGAAAGCCTGGCAAAAGCGCAAACCGCGCTCATCGGAAAGCGTCTGTCCTCGGCAATTCTTGTTGCAGACCATCAAACTGGAGAAATCCTCGCACACGTAGGATCTGCCGACTATCTCGATGAACAACGCTTTGGCGCAATCGACATGGCCGAAGCCGTGCGCTCTCCTGGTTCGACGCTCAAGCCCTTCGTGTATGGACTTGGTTTCGAATTGGGCCTTGCGCATCCCGAGACCTTAATCGAGGACCGGCCCGTCCGCTTCGGCACCTATACGCCGAAAAACTTCGACAAGGAGTATCGCGGCACGGTGACAATTCGATCAGCCCTCGCACACTCACTCAATGTGCCTGCGGTAAAAATGCTGGATCGCATCGGTCCCGACCGTTTCGTGGCACACCTGCGGCGCGCTGGCTTCTCGCCGCAGTTCGCACAGGCTGCAGATCCCTCGCTTGCCGTTGCCCTTGGCGGCGTAGGCTTTTCATTGACCGACATGGCCGCACTTTATGCTGGTCTTGCACGAGGCGGTCAGCCCATTGAGCTATCTCATCGGATCGATGAGATTGAAAAAGCAGCAGCAGACTTGCGGCGCGGGCGTGACGAACGTCGTCCACGTCACCTTCTTTCTCCAACTGCATCGTGGTACGTCACCGACATTCTCAAAGACGCACCGCCGCCAGATAGCGCTCTCGGCGGCCGCATCGCCTACAAGACTGGTACGTCATACGGCTACCGCGATGCTTGGGCGATTGGCTACGACGGACGCTACGTGGTCGCCGTCTGGGTTGGGCGGCCTGACAATGCCTCCACCCCCGGCCTGATGGGGCATGGGGCGGCAGCGCCAATCTTGTTTGATGCCTTCGCCCGCATTGGCGAGCATCGTTCCGTGCTGCCAGCCGCACCGGCAGGTGCGCTCACTGTCGCCGGCGGTTCCCTGCCGCCCACGCTAAAACGATTTGCCGAAACAGGGCAGACACACCGCACCGGACCCTACCTCGACCCACCGCTTGCTTTTTCTTTCCCGCCGGACCGTTCCGATGTCGAGATCGAACAGGCCGCCGGAGGTGACGAATTGGACCCATTGTTGTTGAAGGCCGAGGGTGGCAAGTTGCCGCTAATCTGGCTGGCTGACGGAAAAGCCATTGGCACCACAAAACACCGGCGCGACCTCGTCTGGCAGCCATCTGGCCGCGGCTTTTTCAAACTGTCTGTTGTCGACGCTGAAGGCAGGATGGATCGCGTCACTGTGCGCTTGAGATAGGCTCCTGATCACGCGGGATTTGCCGTAATTTCATTGAAAATTTCTCCCGCGCCGCATGTTGGCACTAGTAGCCTGTCGCGCCAAAATCGAAACCTGGCCGCAACCGCATACAATTTTGTCGCGACATGAAGGCCACTAGCAAAATCATGAACTTAGTGTGGCATTCAACGCGCCTTAGAGCATGTTCAGCCGAAGTGTATGCGGTTCGGCGTGAAGAACATGCTCAAAATAAAAGAAAATAGATCGCGTTCGCGATTCCGTGAAAAGTGAACGCGATCTAGTTGACTCCGCGCAGGTCCCAACGTCGGTCAACTAAGGCGCGACGCCACACTGGCCAAGCACACTGTACCGCTGCAATGGACTTTAAAGCGCGGTGGGAACACGATAGTTTCCGCTAAGTCCACGAAAAGGGTAGTCCCCCGTGACAATTCAACAGCGCGTTCGGATAGCTTCATACCAGCCCGGTTCTTTAACACAACGACACTGTCAACGCGTACTTCCCAGCGTTTATGGGTTGATCGCGACGGCTGTCCTCGGGGCCTTCATCGCAATTGGGCTTGCAGGTTGCCGAGACACGTCAAAATCCGTGCCGCTACCCGGGCTCGGAGCTGCAATAAACCTCACCTCTGTTTCCGGCATCTCATCCGGCGCCTACATGGCAGGCCAATTCCAACTGACGCAGGGAGAATTGGTCGTCGGCGCGGGCATTATCGCCGGTGGTCCTTATGGCTGCGCTGAAAGCATCTTCGCAGGGCTCATGCCGGGCCCGGGCTCAGCCATGATCAATGCCACCAAGGCCATCAATGGCTGCATGCTCAATGCCATGCAGATATGGGGCGTACCCAATCCCCCCGCACTCGTGGATCGTGCGCGGCGCCTCGCACAAACACAGGCAATTGCCCCGATCGAGGCAACCCTTAGTGATCGCATATACTTGTTCACGGGAAAGTCGGATCATACCGTAGCACCACCCATCGTTGCAGCAGCCGCGTCATTCTACAGCATCCTGGGAGTACCCCAGAACCAGATCAAGTTCGTCACCGGCATCAATGCCGGACACGCATTTGTGACGGAAAACCAGGGTGCTGCATGTGATGTCACTGCCAAGCCCTATGTCGTGGATTGCGACTACGATCAGGCTGGAGATCTCCTGAGCTTCATCTACACAAACATGAACCCGCCCGTGGCAAATCCCGAAGGGAGCTACGTTGTATTCGACCAGCGCCCATTCACCAACGATCTCTCCACGCATGGTATGGACGATGCTGGCGTCGTTTATGTTCCCAGAAGTTGCCAGGGCCTAACCGATCGCGCAACGCCAGGTGCCGCTCCCAATACGCAACAGCCCCCCCAAAACGGCTGCCGCGTACATATCGCTTTCCACGGCTGCGGCCAGAACCGCGCTCTCGCCGGAGACGCCTTTGTCCACCGCACAGGATTCGCGCGTTGGGCAGACAGCAACCGCTTGATCATCCTTTTTCCACAAGCTGCGGCAAGCGCGCTCAACCCGCAGGGCTGCTGGGATTGGTGGGGATATACGGGCCGCGAATATCTCACGCGCAAGGCACCCCAGATCATTGCTGTCCGGCGCATGCTGGACCGATTGACCACGCTGGACACCTCGTCATGAGGTTTTGAGCCCAGCCATGATCCATCCGTTCATATAATCACGATAAATTTTGCCATTTCCCGAAAAATCAGTGCGTTCCATGCACTTGTTAATGGGCTCTGGACTTGCCGGATAACTTTCGCTAGCTCAGGACAGCAAATACCTGGGGGCCGCACCGCGCGGAATAGGGGATTTCATGATCAGTCTTCAAACTACAAATTGGCCCGAGTCATGCTCATTGGCGCCGGCAAGATCGGGGCGCTGGCTCGACATCGCAATCGGACTTGCTGCCATGGCAGGCATCCTCGCCACGACCGCGCAAGGCATCATGGAGCAGGCCGAAGCAGATCGGCAGGACGCAGCAATTCGTGCAAGCGAAAGCGCGGTCAATCAAGACGATGTCAACCGGATGGCCTTGCCGACACGCGAAACGATGATCGGTGGTTACGCCGGCGCACCATATACTTACGCAAGCGATGTGCATCACACAAAGAGCGGCACCCACGATCTCACCGTGAAAGACGTCAATTGGGAGGCAAAACCGTTCAAGTCACCGATCTATTACGGCGCGCGTGTCATTCGTTGGTTCGAAGGTGGACGAAGCGGCGCGATGGTCGATTTCACACACTCCAAGACTCTCGCTCTGCTGGAAGAAACCAAAAGTCTGAAAGGGACATTGAACAATGCTCCCGTGCCCGCTCAAGCGGCTCTGAGTGATATTTACCGGAAACTCGAATTCAGCCACGGCCACAACATGCTGACCTTGAACGGGCTATGGCGCCTGACGAGGCTTGCACCGCGGCTGTGGCCTTATATCGGTATCGGCGCCGGCATCAACCTGCCCCACG
>Ga0116151_10005234_pt1 | contig 11251 bp, 4 predicted proteins | sample AD_UKC117_MetaG_FD_89893 | JGI IMG/M metagenome (GOLD analysis project Ga0116151, IMG submission 89893) | Active sludge microbial communities of municipal wastewater-treating anaerobic digesters from Hong Kong - AD_UKC117_MetaG | ecosystem: Engineered > Bioreactor > Anaerobic > Digestate... | reverse complement strand
GGGGCGTCGGTCGTGCCGATGCGGATCGGATCGCCGCCCGAAATCGTCACGATCGATCTCGGCTAAACCGCCGCGCCGCTTCCGCGGCCATGGCGCGCATGCAGTCTCGAGGGCAAAGCTCGATTGCCTCTCGGACTCGCTTGTGGAATGAGTGGCCTGACGACTGCGCCGGGTCTCCCGAGGCTGGCGCGTCGAGGGGGTAGGCCAAGACATTGCTCTGGATGGTTCCACTGGCGTTGAAGCACCGCCGGGAAATGGCGGCGCGTCGAGGCGCCCCGCCCGTTTTTGCGCCCATAGGCGACCGCAAACCGCCGGAACGCTGGTTCCATTCGATCGATCTCGGTGGGGTCGTGACCCCCGGCGTCAAGCATCACTTCCTGTTGCGCGGCATGGCGGACATCGCTTTTCGGCACGGCGTCGCCGGCAAGTCGGTGCTCGATATCGGCGCCTGGGACGGCTTCTATTCGTTCGAGGCGGAGCGGCGCGGCGCCGCGCGTGTGCTTTCGACCGATCATTTCTGCTGGTCGGGACCGGGCTGGGGCAGCAAGGCCGGCTTCGACTACGCACATGCGAGCCTGTTGTCCCGCGTCGAAAGCCTCGACATCGACCTGCCCGATCTCGCCCCCGCCAGGATCGGCAGATTCGACGTCGTTCTGTTCCTCGGCGTCCTCTACCATCTAGCCGACCCCTATGCGGGACTGGAGACGGCTGCCGCCCTCACCGACGACCTTCTCGTGATCGAAACCGTCACGGCGGCCAATTTCGTTCCCGCGCCGGTCACGCGTTTCTATCCCGGAGGGCTCGACGGCGATTACACGAACTTCTGGGCGCCAAATGCTCGCTGCCTGAAGGACATGCTGCGCGATCTTGGCTTCCGTCAGGTTGAAATCGTCCACAATCCGCACCGGCATCCCTTGCGCGCGCGGCATTTCGCCTTCGCTTCCAAACGCGGGACGCCGTTGCGGCCGAAAATCTGGCCCTGAGCGGAGAACAGCTTAGGTCCCGCGCGGCTTAGCTCGCGTCGTCGGCGCGGCGTTGACGGGGTCGTCCGGCCAGACGTGCTTGGGATAACGCCCCTTCATGTCCTTCTTGACGTCGCCCCAGGCGCCGGCCCAAAAGCGCGGCAGGTCGCCCGTCGTCTGGATCGGCCGATGCGCCGGCGAAAGCAGGTGGAAGACAGGTTTGACCCGTCCGCGCGCAAGTTCGGGATGGGCCTTGAGGCCGAAAAGTTCCTGCACACGCACCGAAATTGCCGGGCCGCCCTCGGCCTCGTAGTCGATGGCGATGCGGGAACCCGCCGGCGTCTCGAAATGCGTAGGCGCTTCGGCGTCGAGCCGCCGCCGCATGTCCCACGGCAAGAGCGCGTCCAGCGCGCCCGACAGAATCGCCTCCGAAACGTCCGAAAGCCCCCGCGCGTCTTCAAGATGCGGCGCGAGCCAATCGGCCGCGCTCGCCGCGAGCGCGCTGTCGGAGAGATCGGGCCATTCCTCGCCTTCTGCACGCCGCAGGAAGGCGACGCGGGATCGCAATTGCTCGAGGCGCGGGCTCCACGGAAGGCGGCCGATTCCGAGCGCCGCGAGGGCCTCGGCCAGCGCACGCGCCGTCTCTGGCCCCGGCGCCAGCGCGAGATTGCGCGCCTCGAGCGTCAATGCGCCGAGCCGCCGCGTTTCCCGCGCGCGCAGCGTCGAGCGCTCCTTGTCGAACGAATTCTCCCGCCGCTTCTCGATCCGCCCGGCGAACAGCGTTTCGATGTCGGCGAGCGTGATCGGCGCGGCCGCCAGGATGCGCGATTGGGCCGCGCGGCCGGTCGCTTCGGCCACCGCGAGAAAGTCGCAGCCGGCGAGCCGGTCGTGCGGTTCGACCGCCGCCGCGCGGCCGTTCGCCATCAGGAATTCGCCGGGCTTGCCGCGCCGCTGCGCCACGCGTTCGGGAAAGGCGAGGGCGACCAGCGCGCCGGTCGAATATTCGCTCGCCGGCCTGCCGGAGGCAGCCGATCCCGGCCGCGCCGCTCTGGCCCAGCCGCGCGCCATGCCGCGCGCCGCCTCCGCCCTCTGGCCGCGCTCGCGCCGGAACCGGTCGAGCCGGTCCTCGAGATCGGCGGAGGTCCCGCCGAGCCCGCGTTCCGACAGGAGGACCGCGACCTCGGCGGCGGCCTGCCCCTCGCCCGCGCGCGCAGCGTCCACAACCATGCGCGCGAGCCGTGGCGGCAGCGGCAGGTCGCGCACGGCGCGGCCCTCCTCGGTGATCGCCCCGTCTGCGTCCAGCGCGCCGAGCGATTGCAGCAGCTTGACCGCCTCGTTCCAGGCAGGCGCGGGCGGCGGGTCGAGGAAGGCGAGCGCATCGCGCTCCCGCGCCCCCCAGAAGGCCAGATCGAGCACGAGGCCCGAGAGATCCGCGCTGAGAATTTCCGGCTGGGCGAAGGCCGGCAGGGCGCCGGTCGCCGCCTCTTCCCACAGCCGGTAGCAGACGCCGGGCGCGATTCGCCCCGCGCGGCCGCGCCGCTGGTCGACGGAGGCGCGCGCCGCGCGCACGGTCTCCAGCCGGGTCAGACCGAGGTCCGGCTCGTAGCGCGGGACACGCGCGAGCCCGCTGTCGATCACGACGCGCACGCCCTCGATCGTCAGCGACGTTTCCGCCACCGAGGTCGCCAGCACGATCTTGCGGGTCCCGGCCTTCGCCGGCAGGACCGCCCGGTCCTGGTCGCGGCGGTCGAGCGCGCCATAGAGCGGCGCGATCAGGACATTCGTGTCGCGCACGCGCTCGGCAAGATCGCGCGCGACGCGCTCGATCTCGCCCTGTCCTGGCAGGAAAGCGAGGATCGAGCCCTTTTCGGCCTCGAGTGCGCGCAGGATGGCGCGCAGAACGGCCGGCTCGATCCGCTCGGCGGGATCGCGGCCGAGATAGATGGTTTCGACCGGATAGGCGCGCCCCTCGCTCTCGACGATGGGCGCATCACGCATCAGCGTGGCGACGCGCGCGCCGTCCAGCGTCGCCGACATGGCGAGAAGGCGCAGATCCTCGCGCAACCCTGCCTGCGCGTCGAGCGCCAGCGCCAGGCCGAGATCGGCGTCGAGCGAACGCTCGTGAAATTCGTCGAACAGGACGGCGGCGACCCCCTCCAGCGCGGGATCGTCGAGAATCATGCGCGTGAACACGCCTTCCGTCACCACGAGGATCCGGGTGCGGGCGGACGAGCGCGATTCCATGCGGATGCGCAGGCCGACCGTTTCGCCGACCTTTTCGCCGAGCGTGTCGGCCATGCGTTGCGCGGCAGCCCGCGCCGCCAGCCGGCGCGGCTCCAGCAGCACGATCTGATTGCCCGCGGCCCAGTCCTCCTCGAGCAGCGCCAGCGGAACGCGGGTCGTCTTGCCGGCGCCGGGCGGGGCGACCAGGGCGAGATTGGGTTCCGCGGCGAGGCTTTGGCGCAACGGCGTCAGCACGTCGTCGATCGGCAGCCTGTCGGGAAATGCGCGCATGGCGTCTCATCGCAGGATCGATTCGCAACTGCAATGCGCCGCGCGCGCGCATGCCGGCTTCACGGTGAAGACCTCGCTCTGCGCGCGGACTTGCCGAGGTGGCCGCTGGTTCTGCGGACGCGAATTTCGAATGGGACTTTTCTGTGATCGGGAAACGGCGTATATCGCCGCGCCCGCCGGTTGCAGCCGGTGGTGGGGCTTCTCCCCCGAGCGCGCGAATGACGCAACAAGGTCCGAACGGCGACGGTTCAACCGCAGCCGCTCCGCAGACGCAGGACGGCCCGGCGAGCGAGCCGGTCGTCGACAATCGTCAGAATGGCGAGGGCAGTCACGGCCATGGCTTCTGGGCCATGGCGCTTGGCTCGGTCGGCGTCGTCTACGGCGACATCGGCACGAGCCCGCTCTACGCGCTCAAGGCCTCGCTGGAGCACACCAAGCAGACCGGCACGCATGCGACGGAAATCGTCGGGATCGTCTCGCTGCTGATTTGGGCGCTGATCTTCATCGTCACCGTCAAGTACGTGCTGTTCATCATGCGCGCCGACAACAAGGGCGAAGGCGGCACGCTCTCGCTGATGGCGCTTGCGCAGCACGCGGTCGGCAAGCGCACCATGCCGATCTTCCTGCTCGGCGTCGCCGGCGCAGCGCTGTTTTCGGGCGACGCGATCATCACGCCGGCGATCTCGGTCCTCTCGGCGATCGAGGGCCTGAAACTGCCCGCCGTGCGCCAGTACGTCGATTTCTCGCCCTATATCCTGCCGATCACCATCGCGATCCTGATCTCGCTGTTCATGGTGCAGAGCCGCGGCACGGCCAAGGTCGCTGCCCTGTTCGGCCCGATCATGGTTCTGTTCTTCGGCACGCTCGCGACGCTCGGCGCGATCCACATTTCCGACGAGCCCGGCATCCTGCGCGCGATCAATCCGATCTACGGCCTGATCTTCCTGACCTCGAACGGCGCCCAGAGCTTCACCACGCTCGGCCTCGTCTTCCTTGCGGTCACCGGCGCCGAGGCGCTGTACGCGGACATGGGCCATTTTGGCCGCAAGCCGATCCAGCTCGCCTGGGTTTTCTTCGTCCTGCCCTCGCTGATCCTCAACTATCTCGGCCAGGGCGCCTTCATCCTCGCCCATCCCTCCGTGGTGATGCATGAGGATTTCAGCCCCTTCTACCAACTCGCGCCGGACTGGGCGCTGATCCCGCTGATCATTCTGGCGACCGTCGCGACTATCATCGCCAGCCAGGCTGTCATCACCGGCGCCTTCTCCATCGTCCGCCAGGCGATCCAGCTCGGCCTTCTGCCACGCATGGAAATCCGCCACACCTCGGAATCCGCCGAAGGCCAGATCTTCGTGCCGCGCGTCAATCGCCTGCTGCTGATCGGTGTCGTCATCCTCGTCATCCTGTTCAAGACGTCGGATTCGCTCGCCAACGCCTACGGCATCGCTGTCACCGCCTCCATGGCCGTGGACACGGCGCTCGCCGCCATCGTCGTCCGGAAATTGTGGAACTGGCCGATCTGGGGCACGCTCCTCTTCGCGGGCTTCTTCCTCGCCATCGACATGTCCTTCCTGGGCGCCAATCTCGTGAAGGTGCTGGAAGGCGGCTGGGTGCCGATTTTGCTCGGCGCGACCTCGATGGTGACCATGTGGACCTGGTCGCGCGGCACGGCGCAGCTCAACGAGAAAAGCAAGCGCGATTCGATCCCGACCGTCGACCTCCTGCGCATGCTCGCGAAATCGAAACCGACGCGTGTGCCTGGCACGGCCGTGTTCCTGACCGGAACGCCCGATGTCGCGCCGCCCGCGCTCATGCACAATCTCAAGCACAACAAGGTGCTTCACGAGCGCGTGGTGCTGATGTCGGTCGTGACCGAGGATATTCCGCGCGTCGATCCCGCCAATCGCTTCGAGACGAAGAAGCTCTCCGACGACTTCATGTCGGTAACGCTGCATTTCGGCTTCATGGAAAGCCCGCGCATTCCCTCGGCCATGGCCGTGCTGCGCAAGGCCGGATACAAATTCGACATCATGACGACGTCTTTCTTCCTCGGCAGGCGTTCGCTGAAGCCGAGCGCGTCCTCGGGCATGCCGCTGTGGCAGGACAAACTGTTCATCAGCCTGTCCAAACAGGCGACGACCGCGACGGACTTCTTCGCGATTCCCTCCGATCGCGTCGTCGAACTCGGCGCGCAGGTCACGATCTGACGAGGCGGTTCCAGGCAGCGAAGCGACTCACAACGCCGCCAGCGCTGCCTCCATCGCGACCGCCGGAATTTCCTGCAGGCGCGGCGTCGCCGTCCACAGGATGAAGGCGCGCACGCTCCTGTCGGGATAGAGCTCGCGCACGGCAGCGCCATAGAGCGCGAGCTGCGCGACATAGGTCGATGGAGTTTCCCCGGGCGGCGCGCCCGTCTTGAAATCCGCGATCCAGATTTCCGCGCCGACTTCCGCCAGCCGGTCGATGCGTCCGGCGATCTCGATCGGGCTCCTGCCGGAGCACGGGATGCGCGCGGCGATCGTGACCTCCGCGCGCGAGTTCGCGCTGAAGAGCGGCGCAGCCTCGGCGAGTGCGAGGGCATGCAAGACCTCGTCCGTCAAAGCCGCGTGCGCATCGACGCTCATGCCCGGCGCTTGCGTGCGCAGATAGCGCAACGCCGCGGCGGCGCGCTGGCCCTCGGCGATCGTCGGCAGGCTCTGCAGCAGCTGATGCACGAGGAGACCTCGAATCACGCCGGACGATGTGATGGCGCCGCTCGCGCGCATCGGCCCTTCGAATCCGTCGGCGCCAGACAGCGCGCTCGATGGCCGCAGCGGCGGCGGCGCCTCGCGTTCGCGAGCGACCTGCGCGAACAGCCAGTCCGGAGCAGCCGTTGTTTCCGCGCGCGAAAAGAGCGCGCCTTCGTCGCCGACGGACGGAGCTCCGAAGCGCCGGACGCGGCCGCCGGGCGCGGTTTCGTCTTCGATATCGGCGAGCGTCTCGTCGAGGCCGGCGACGACGAGATCGTACCAGCAGCCCGTGGGCTTCTTCTTCAGCCCGTAGTGCCCGCAGACGTACAGTCGCTCCTCGGCGCGCGTCATCGCGACATAGAGCAGGCGCCGATATTCGTTTCCAACCTCGTCGACAGCCCTCTCGCGACAGTTCGCCACGGCGCCCGCGTCCTCGTCCTTGCGCGGCGACCATGCGAGCGCGGCGCCCGCGTTCCCCGGCAGCGAGAACAATGTGTTCTTCGACGCCGGCGGCAATGCGCATGTGTCGGGCAGGAAGACGACCTTCGCCTCGAGGCCCTTGGCGGCGTGAACCGTCATGACGCGCACGACGTCCGCGCTTTCCATGTCGCGCTTGACGGTGAGCTCGAGCGTTTCGACCTCATGTATGAAAGCCGCGAGCGATGGCGCGGCGTTGCGGTCGTGATCGAGCGCGAGCGACATGAATTCGTCGATGGCGTCGCCAGCTTCGGCGCCGAGCCGCGCGAGAAAGGCGCGTCGTCCGCCGTCCTCGCCGAGCAGCCGGCTGAAGAATTCAAACGGTCGCGCCTCCTTCGCCCAATCGCGCCAGCGCGCGATTTTTTGCGCGGCGCGCGCATGGCGGCTTTCGGGCGATGCGCGCAGCGCTGCGTCGAGAGAACCGGGGCGGTGCGGCGCGACTTCGATCAGATCGGAATCGTCGAGGCCGATCAGCGGCGATTTGAGCGCGCAGGCGAGCGCATAATCGTCCTGTGGCGCAAGCGCGACGCGCGTAGCGGCGAGGAGGTCCATGACCGCGATGTGGCTGGCGATTTCGAGCCGGTCGGCGCCGGCGACGGGAACGCCCTTAGCCTTCAGTGCGCGCACCATGGCTTCGAAAAACGCGTCGCGGCGTCGCACGAGAATCATCACGTCGCCCGGCCGGATTGGCCGCAGCGCCCCGCTCTGCGAATCATGGACGCGTTCGCGCGACGCCGGCCCGATGAACGCCTTGATCTTCGCGGCGATGCGCTCCGCGAGCTCGGCAGGCGGCGAGGTTTCGCGCGGCAGGTCGAGCGGCAGCGTCCATTCGGCAGGGTCGGGCTGCTTGCTTCCCGCGATCGGCTCCCAGATTTCTACCATGCCCGGAATATCGTGCTTGAGCGCGCTATGGCGTGGCGGCGGCTCCTGGGGATCGGCGTTGAGGCCTTTGCGCGCTTCGGGCGATGAGAAGACGAGATCGACCGCGTCGAGTATGTTTCTGGCGGACCGAAACGATAATTCGAGCGGCACCGGATCGAAGGTCTGGTCCGCGGCTTCCACACGCGCGCGGAACAAATTGCGCATCCGTCCGAAGGATTGCGGCGAGGCCCCCTGGAACGAGAAGATCGACTGCTTCTCATCCCCGACCGCAAAGAACGTGCGCCGCTGTAGCCGCGCGCCGGCGCCGGAGGTGAACTCCGACGCGAGCGCCTCGAGGATCGCCCATTGCGCCTCGCTCGTATCCTGCGCCTCGTCGACGAGAATGTGATCGACGCCACGATCGAGCTTGTAGAGCGTCCAGGCCGCAGCGCCTTCGCGCGTCAGCAATGCGCGCGTGCGCTCGATCAGGTCGTCGAAGTCGAGCACGCCGTGCGTGCGCTTCAGCGCTTCATAGCGTTGGAGACAGGCGGCGGCCAGCCGCAACAGCGCGATAGTGCGATCAAGAGTCCAGACCACGCGAAGCTTGTCGCGGAGAGCGAGAAGACGCTGCCCTTCCTCGATCAGTTTTCGCGGCAGGTCGGGCGCGATCTTGGCGATGTTGTTCGTTGCGACCCGCTCGAGCGGAGCGCCTTTCTGCGTGAAGAACAGGGAGAAATAATCTTCGATGCATGCCGAATCCGGTGCGCGTTCGGCAGCCTGCCGCAATTTGAGGGCCTGCTTCTTGTCGTTCGCCGAGCCGCCTTCGAGCGTGACGGCGATCGCACGCCACTCGCTCCAATGAATCCCGTCCTCGACGATTGCGCGCCGGATCGACGCCTCGTCGTCATCCGACGACAGTTCCAGAGCGGCGGGCAATCGCGCGATCAGCGTCTCGACATCGTCGAGCGCCTCGCGTTGTGCAAGCGCGGCGTTGAGAATGGTTTCGAAACCGCCTTCTGAAGTCTCCTCCGCGACGCGCGCGAGCGCCGCCCCGAGAATTGCATCGTTGGCTGCCGCTGCAAAAGTTTCGCGCCGCGCCAGCGCCAGCAATTCGGCGCGCTCCAGATCTTCCGCCGCCCGAAATTCCGCGGGCACGTTCGCTTCGAACGGAAAGAGATGCAGCACGCGCTCGCAAAAGGCATGGATCGTCTGGATCTTCAATCCGCCCGGCGTTTCAACGGCCGCCGCGAACAGTTTTCGCGCATCGTCGAGATTGTGCGGCGGCCTCGCGCCCGTCTCCTCGATTTTCGCGCGCAAGGTTTCGTCGTCGGCGAGCGTCCAGCCCGCGAGCATGCCGAAGACGCGCGCCGACATGTTGGCGGCCGCGGCCTTGGTGAAGGTGAGGCAGATCAGGCGCGATGGCGCGACGCCCGCCAGCAGCAGGCGAACGACGCGCTGCGTCAGCACATGCGTCTTGCCCGAGCCCGCATGCGCCGACACCCAGGCGGAGACTTCAGGGTCGGATGCGCGCCTCTGGTTCGTCCGCGTTTGCGCGGGGATCGGATATCTCATCCCTCGTCCACTCCGACTCCGCCGGAGGCCGACCATTCCTTGACCCGCGCGAGATGATCGAAATCGCCGGCCCGCTTGATGAACTGGGCGAGCGCGCGCGAAGGATATCCCTGTTCCGGTTCGCGGAACGACGACAGAAGCTTGTTCAGCTCCATAAAATGCGTCTCCGCGAGTTCCGCGATATTCATCTCTTCCGGGGACGGTGGAACGATCTTGCCGCCATTCTTGCCGCCCAGTTTGATATAGGCGCCGCCTTCGACGCCGGCCGCTGAAATCTCCGCAAATGCGCCGCGCAGGACCATGGCGGCTTCGAGCGTGAGTTGCGCGGCAAGCCCGATCTCGATCTGTCGCTTCGATGGCGGTTCGCCGGTCTTATAGTCGATGATTCGCGCATGGCCCGCGCGATCGATCTCGATCCGGTCGGCTTCGGCCGTCAGCGTGAATTCGCTTCCGTCCGATAGCGTGAACGGCAACTTCCCGCGCGCCTCGGCGACAATTTTGTCGATCTCCGGCCTGCGTCCCGCCTCGTAGCCGAGCAGATAATCGAGGCCTGCTTCCAGCGCCGGCCAGCGAAACGCGCGCCATGCGGGATCGGCGAAGAATGGCGCAAGGTGTTCGCGCGCGGCGGAGACGAGGAAGTCGCGGGCCTCGGACGGCAATTCGCGCCCCGGCCAGCGGCGCACAAATTCTGCGAGCGCCAGATGAACGCTCGTGCCTTGTTCCGACGCGCCGATTGCGAAGTCGAGTCGCTCCAGCGGCTGCAGCCGGAGAATGCGTTCGGCGTAGATCGCATAGGGATCGCGGCGCAATGTCTCGATCCGCGTGACGCTGAGCGATTTCGGCCGCAGCTCGACCGGCGGCTTCGGCGCGGGCCGTGTGAGCGGCGCGGCGGCAGGCGAGGCGTCGAGCAGCCGGGCCAGCGCGATCAGGCGCGCGCCGCGTGCGCGCAGGCCGTCGAATTCGACATCGCCGGCCAGCGCGCCGAGCCGTTGCAGAAAGCGCGATGCGACGGTCGGCGCGCGTGCGCGTTTTTGCGCGCGGGTGAGAACGACTTCGCGCGCCCCCATCGCCATCGCGAAATCATGCGCGGATTGCCCGATACGCCGTTCGGGCGGCGTCAGTCCGATCTGCGCGCGCATCGGCCGGTTGAGAAATGCGTCGCTACGCGGCTGTGGCGGCCAGATCGTCTCGTCGAGCCCGGCGAGCACGACGAGATCGGCCTCGAGCAAACGCGCTTCCAGCAGGCCGAGAATCTTGAGTCGCGGATGCGCAAGCTGCGGCCCGCGCGAAACGACCCCCGAAACAAGCCGGTCGAACAGGGCGCGATATTCGTAGAGACCGAAGCGCAATTCGGATTCAGCCTCGCCACCCATTGCGCCGACCTCGTCGAACAGGCGTTCGAGTGTGACCTCGTCTTCGGAATGACCGGCGACGGCATGCGCGCCGAGCGCGCGCAGCGCCGCGCGATGCAGCGCGATCCACGCGCCCACTGTCTGGGCGCGCGGCGCAGCGCGCAAGGACGCGAGCGCGGAGTCGATCGCGAGCGCCGCCATTTCCATCTCTTCCCATTCGCCCGGCGCGAGCCGTCGCACGGCGGCATGGGCGTGCCGGCCGTGCGCGGAATCCCGCGCGGCATTGAAACGTGCGCGCCAGTCGGGATCGCAGGGCGTCGCGCGCAAGACGGCGATTTCGATGTGCTGTGCGAGCTCCAGGGTGCGTGCGCGGTCCTGCGTCGGCGCAACCCCGCTGTGACCCAGGAGCGCGAGAAAGGCGACATCGGATCGTTCCGTCGCTGCGCTCAGCACGGCGCGCGCGAATGCGCCGGCAGGCGTCGCACCGAGCGGTTCGCCGCCGGAATCGTCGACGTGCAGGCCCCAGCGCGCGAGTTCCGCTCGCACGCGTCGCGCGATGGCGCGATCGGGCGTGATCAGCGCCGCGGTCTTTTCCGGCGTCTCCAGCGCCTCGCGCAGACAGATCGCGATGGCGAGCGCTTCCTCGCGCTCGTCGGCGGCCTCGACCAGGCAGACGTCGGCGAGCGCATCCGCGCGCTCGTTTCCATGCGCGGCGACATAGGCGCGCCAGTCTGGCGTCGACTCGCTCGGCGCCAAGGCCTGCGAGACGAAACGCCGCCGCTTG
>Ga0116151_10005232_pt1 | contig 11254 bp, 8 predicted proteins | sample AD_UKC117_MetaG_FD_89893 | JGI IMG/M metagenome (GOLD analysis project Ga0116151, IMG submission 89893) | Active sludge microbial communities of municipal wastewater-treating anaerobic digesters from Hong Kong - AD_UKC117_MetaG | ecosystem: Engineered > Bioreactor > Anaerobic > Digestate... | reverse complement strand
GCAAGCCTTCCCTCGAACATCAGGAAGAGAAGGGGGATGTATATCTCCACGATACCCTTCCCCAGGATCTCCGCGATCTCGTGGAGCGTCATCACCCCCTCCTTCTCGAGGTGGCGCTCAAATTCCTCCATTACAGACAGGGCCGCTTCGCGGTAGCCTTCCTCGTGAGCGATACTCACCACGTCGTCGACATCGAAAAATTCTCCCGATAGTGGAGACCGGAATCTCTGGCGCCTCCTCTGCTCCTTTTCCGCCGCCTTCAATTCCAGGATCAGCTCAAAAAGCGTGACAGGCCTCTTGCGGAGATGCTTTCTGTCAAGGCGTCTCCGTATCTCGTGTTCGAGCTGCTCGATGGGACCAAGGCCAATCCCGTCACCGAAATCGTCTTCCAGTGAAAACTCGTCGACCCCGTCGATCTCCTCCCCGAATTCGTCATCCTCCTCCTCGTCCACCATTCCAAGATACTCGGACTTCATTCGCAGGAGGAGTGCGGCATAAAAAAGAGTTCTTCCGGAGATGCGAAGGTCAAGCTCCTTCCTCCTGTCGAGCTCGGCCAAAAACCGGTCCGTGACCTCCACGATATCGATATTCCAGGGATCTATCTCTCCCTTCTCCGCCATATGAACCAGGATCTCAACAGGTTCTTCAGCCATTTACCTTGATCCCTGTCACAAACGAGCTCTTATCAGAGAGAAGTGTCACCCCGACGATCCTGTCAGCAGCCTCTATCATCGGTTTTCGGAGAGAGACAATGATGAACTGCGATCGAATCGAGAGTTCCCTGATCATCTCTGCTATCCTCTCTACATTCGAACCGTCAAGCGACATATCCACCTCGTCGAAGGCATAAAACGGCGCAGGAATATACTGCTGGATAGAGAATATGAATGCGAGCGTTGTCAGGGACTTCTCGCCACCGGACAGGGCAGATAGCAGGTGCACAGGCTTGTCCCGCGGCTGGACGGCAAACGACAGCCCGCCTGAGAAGGGATCTTCCTCGTTTTCCAGGATAAGGTGACCGTTGCCGCTGGTCAGTCTGGCGAACACCTCGCGGAAGTTCGCATCGATCGCCCGGAACGCGGTCATGAACGCGTCATACTTCATCTGCTCGAAGCTCTCTATCCTCTCGAGGAGATCCGTCCGTTCCCTGGAAAGCACCTCCTTCTTCTCGGTCCTCTCCTGTATCCTCTTGTCAACACGATCGAATTCATCGATTGCGAGCATATTCACCGCACCAATCTTCCGCATCTCGTGCGTCGCCTCGGCGATACCATCCTCAATCTCCTGGAGCGTAAGGTCCGTGTCCCTGTCGCCGACCTCGCTTCGCAAGGTTTCGATCTCGGCATCGAGTGCCGCCTTCCGCTCCTCGAGTGCGGTGATCTGTATCCGTATCCGTTCCATCGCGGCCTCGAATTCCAGGAGGTGCTTCTCCGACTCCCTGATTGCCTCGGCAACCTCCGTATGCTTGGCCCGCAGGTTCTCGAGTTCCCCTGAGAATTCCTTCTGCCTCTCTTCGATCCGGGCTATCTCACCTTTACTCGACTCTATCTGCTCCTGGGCGCCGGATATCTCCGCGTCAAGTTCACTGTTCCGTGCGCCTATCCGCTCGTTCTCCGCCTTTAACTCCTCCACCCGTGCATTGAAGTGCTGGCGTTCCCGCTGGAGATCAGCGATATCGGACTCCTTGTTGCGAAGCCTCCGCTCGATATCATCGGCTTCACGCTTCTTCTTCTCGAGCTCTTCTGATAACGCGGGAATATCGGTATCATCGAGGCGCTTCTTGATGGAATCGATCTTTTTTCCGATCTGGTTTATCTCGTCGGTGGTGTTGTCAAGCGTCACCTCGAGCGCAGCAAGTTCTGTCGTCCCGGCCTTCACCTCGCCTGCGATGAGCGCCAGGGCCTCCCCGATCCGCTCCCTCTCCTGTTCAAGCGTGTCGGCCTGCTTGGAAAACTCCTCCTCCCTCATCGCCAGGCGGCCGATCTCCTGGTCCGTCTCGGCACGCGTCTTCCTCCTGGCATCGATCTCGTCGGTCCCTCTCTTCACGGCACTCTCAAGATCAGAAATTTCGTCCTCGAGTGATGCCATCTTCTGGCGCAGGCGTATGATGTCCTCCTCGACCGCGGTTCCGAAACCTTTCTGGACCTTCTTGAAACTCCCGCCGGTCATTGCACCCGTCCTCTCGAGGAGCTCCCCATCGGGTGTGACCATGCGGAACCTCCCCATCAGCTTCCGGGCACGTGAGAGCGAGTCAACAACGACCGTGGCACCGAAGACCACCCTGAACGCATCGCGGTACCGGGAATCGAATTCCAGCATATCGACGGCATATCCAAGGATCCCCTCACCCTCGACCGGCGATAAAGCGGGCGGTTTCAGCCTGGTGAGCGGGAGAAACGTCATCCTCCCGAGCCGGTTCTCTTTTAAAAAGTGTATGGCCGAAGTTGCAACCTGGTCATCCTCGACAACGACATAGTGGATTCTTGAGCCGGCGGCCACGTTCAGGGCGGTCGCATACTCTGGCGGGGCCCTGCCGAGCTGGGCCACGGTCCCATACACGCCGTCCATGCCTCTCACCGCCTCCATTGCCCGGCCTCCGCTCTCTCCCCGTGCCTGCTGCTGGGCTTCGAGCCGCATCACTTCCTGTTCGTATCCCCTGTATTCCTCTTTCACGCGTTCGAGGGTGGACCGCTTTGCAAAAAGACCGGACTCGATCTTCGAGAGTTCCCTGTCCGTAGACTCCTTCTCTTCCTTCTTTGCCAGTATCTCCCTGGCACACTCATCTCTCTGGGCGATGCGCGAGTCGTAATCCTCTGATATGGCACGAAGGCGCTCGTCCAGCCGCTCCTTCTCCGAGCTGCGGAGCCGGCTCCTCTCAAGCAGCATGTCCTTCTGGTGGAGAATATCGGATCTCTTCGCTTTCCGCTCGTCGACCAGGCTCATGAGCGAGAAGAGTTCGTCCCTGGCACCCTCGGCGTCCCTGCTCTGCAACTGGATCGCGGACTCAATATTCTCTACCTGTGCCCTGGCAGTTGCCGCCTCCATGGCGAGGTTTGTCCGGTCGATACCGAGTTCCCGGATGGACTGGCTGCACTCGCCAACCCGCGTCTCGCTGCGCTTCAAGTCCACGAAGGTGCGGTTGATCGCTTCCAGGTTGCCCTCCTTGTCCTTCCTGAACCGGGCTATGCTCTGTTCCGAGAGGCGTATCTGCGCCTTCGCCTCCTCAAGATCGGCAATCAGTTTCAGGTACTCCGAGCCGCTCTTCTGGTTGATCTGTTCATCTATATCGGCCAGATCGGCCTGCAGGTAGGACAATTCATTCTCTTCGTGGCTCTTGTCGGATTTGACGCGTTCAAGAGATAGATTCTGTTCTTCGATCACCCGGACGAGTGCCGCGAGCTCCTTCTCCTGCTCGTGGAGCGTCGCCACCGCCCTGCAGCTCTCGAAATGGTTGAGCTTCTCCTGCCATTCCTGGTAGGCCAGCGCCTGCTTGCGTTCAACCGCGAGCTCCTCGAGTCGGATTGCAAGCTCGTGCAGCAGCATCTCCTCGCGTTCTATCCGCTCCCGCACCACCTCGAGCTCTGTCAGCGCCTGGTCACGCTTGGCATCAAACTCCGCGACACCGGCGATCTCGTCGATCATCTTTCTCCGCTCGAAGTCGCTCATCTCGATGATGCGGGTGATGTCCCCCTGCATGACAACATTATATCCATGGGGCTTGATACCGAACCGTGAGAGATATTCTGTCACATCAGCCTGCTTGCAGAGACGGTCGTTCAAGTAATTATAACTGTAATACCCACTTGCGGTACGTTTTATCCGTCGCCTGATCCTGGTGCCGTCCGAGAGGGTGATCGTCACCTCGGCGGTATTCTTCCCCGAGTTCAGGTTTATCAGGTCGGTCAGTTTTTCCGCCCGAAGCGTTCTGGAACCGGAGAGGGCCAGGACAAAGAGTATGCTGTCGACGATATTGCTCTTCCCCGACCCGTTCGGACCGGATATGACAGAGAAGCCTTCGTAAAAAGGAATTTTTGTCTTTTTTGTAAAAGATTTGAAATTATCTATCTCCAGCTGCGTGATGTGCACTGACGGCAGGCCCCTGTCACTTTTTTGATGGATCTATCACTTTCTGGTTGATGGTTCTTCGTCCTCGTCCTCAGCAACGATCACGTCACCGGACCGGGACCCGCTCCCACGCCCCTGCTTGACTTTCTTCCCGTACCCTGCCGAAGCAACGATATAATCGCTTGACGTTCTCCTCTCCGGTTTGAGGGTTCCGTCAGGCTGCATGATCATATCCATCTTCTCAGGTTCCTTCTCCTGTGCAGGATGTGGTACCCTCATGCCGCCATGAACAGGGGCAGTCTTTTTCTGCATAATCACGGTACTCTGCTGGCCCGATGACGGCTTGACAGCCCTCATCTCGGTTCGCCTGTCCTCTGATTTGGACAACCGCATCGCAACGGACTTCAGATCAAGCATTTCATCCGTGAGACCTTTCAAGAGGGCCTCTATCTCCTTAACCTTCCTCTCAAGGACGGTTATTCGTTCGTCTATGGGTGGAACATTTCTATTATCCCTGTTTATCTCCATTTCTCTCTCCTTTTGGGGATCAGGTGCCTGACCGGACAGTGCCAGAGGCAAACGCCCCGGGCAGCAACCCGGTGACCGGTCTCTTTCTGCACCCTCCAGATCTCCGGGAACCGCAAGAGTGCATGGTTGTCGACATACTCTCCCTGATGAATGAGGGTGGACATCATTCATTTTTGCGCTTTTTCTTAAAAGATAGAATGCGTTTCCACGTTAAAATCCTTACGCTGGAAAAATACAAAGAGAGACGGCGAAATTTGATTCATGAAAAAAAATTCTCTCATCTTTGGGGGCTGATTCCGGAAAAAATGCCCATTATACTTTTACTCATCTTTTTTTGAATGATTCACGGGATTTTCATGCCCGGAAGATGACGCAAATTATCGATCAGGATTGTTACAGAATACCCTCCCCGCTGCCTGAAACACGTTCATTCCGAACAATACTCCCCTTCATTTTCCCTCGTTCCAGCTCCCGTTTCCGCGTTTTTTCCAAACGGCCCATCTTTAACTGGCCTAAATTGCCTTTTTTTCCCTGATGGAAGAAAAGGTATTACCCTATCAGGTCGACTTTTCTTTATATGTCTCATCTTTCCGACACTGATCCAGTCATAGCGGATATCATTGAAAAGGAACGTATTCGACAGAGAGACGGCCTTGAACTTATTGCATCTGAGAACCTTGTCAGCAGGGCCGTGCTGGAGGCGATGGGTTCGATAATGACCAACAAGTATGCCGAGGGCTATCCCGGCAAACGGTATTACGGCGGTTGCGAGTTCCATGACATGGCAGAAAACCAGGCCAGGGACCGCCTGAAAGAGCTCTTCGGTGCGGAACATGCAAACGTCCAGCCCCATTCGGGTACCCAGGCAAACATGGCGGTCTATTTTGCGTTCATGAACCTCGGGGACACGCTGATGAGCATGAAGCTCTCACAGGGCGGTCACCTATCACATGGTTCGCCCGTGAGTTTCACCGGCAAGTTCTACCGGGTTGCCCAATACGGAGTCGATGAAAAGACCGAGATGCTGGATTACGGTGTGGTTGGAGAGATGGCGAAGAGGGAGAAGCCGAAGATCCTGGTCTGCGGTGCATCGGCATATCCACGGACAATAGACTTTAAGGCATTCCAGGAGATCGCCGATGACGTGGGAGCTTACTGCATGGCCGACATCGCCCACATCGCAGGCCTCTGTGCCACAGGCGTTCACCCAAACTCTGTGAACGTGGTGAACTTCACCACCACAACGACCCATAAAACCCTCCGCGGTCCACGGGGCGGCGCCATCATGTGCAACGCCGAATATGGGCCGCAGGTTGACAAGGCGGTCTTCCCGGGCATGCAGGGCGGCCCCCTGATGCATACGATTACTGCGAAGGCAGTCTGTTTCAAGGAAGCACTCAGGCCTTCATTTAAGGATTACAACCGCCAGGTGGTCAAAAACGCCAGGGCGATGGCTGATGTCTTCATGGACGAAGGTCTTCGTGTGGTCTCGGGCGGAACCGACAACCACCTCATCCTTCTCGACCTGACAGATCTCGGCATCACCGGACTAGAAGCCGAGAACGTCCTTGGTGAGGCTCATATAACCGTCAATAAAAACACCATACCAAAGGAGAGCAGGAGCCCGTTCGTCACGAGCGGTCTTCGGGTCGGTACTCCGGCGGTGACCACCCGGGGCATGAAGGAGGAACAGATGCGGATCATAGGCGAATATATATGCACGATATTGAAAGACATCAATGACAGCAGTGCGGTCAAGAAGATCGGGGAGGAGGTCAGGGAGATGGCCACAAAGTACCCCCTGTATCCTGAGTAATATGATCCTCGACGGAAAGAAGAGATCTGAGATCCGGCTTGAGCGCCTTGCCCAGGATATTGCCAGATCTGATCTGCATCCCAGGCTTGCAACGGTCATCGTCGGAGACGATCCGGCATCCCGGATGTATGTCCGGATGAAGCACCGCGCCTGTGAACGCGTGAATATCGGTTCGATAGGGGTAGATCTGCCGGGCGACGCCCGTACCGGGGAGATCTGCCGGGAGGTCCACAGGTTAAACGACGATCCCGGCATCCACGGCATCCTCGTGCAGCTTCCCCTTCCTTCCCACGTGAATACCCCCGAGGTTATCCGGTCGGTGATTCCGGAGAAAGACGTCGACGGGTTCCATCCTCTCAACCTGGGCCGTCTCTTCTCAGGAAACCCGTTTTTTGCCCCCTGCACGCCGCTCGGGATCATGAACCTTCTTTCAGATTACGGGGTTGAGACTGAAGGCCTCCATGCCGTCGTCGTGGGAAGGAGCATCGAGGTGGGAAGACCGATGGCGGCACTCCTCCTCAACAGTGATGCAACGGTAACCATCTGCCATTCCCGGACCAGGAACCTGAAAGAGGAGACCTCCCGTGCGGACATACTCGTGGCCGCTGTCGGAAAAGCGAGGTTTATCGGCCCGGAGATGGTCAGGGAAGGTGCCGTGGTCGTTGACGTGGGTACGAACGTTGTTGACGGGGTCCTGTGCGGAGACGTGGACTTCGACCGTGTCAGGGATATCGCCGCAGCGATAACGCCGGTTCCGGGAGGTGTGGGGCCCATGACCATCGCCACCCTGATGGAGAACACCGCCCTTTCAGCGCAGCGTGCCACATGCCCCGGTGTCGAATAAACGGGATATCCATTGGCGAAGGGCAGCCCGTCAGAGTGATGGGCGTCATCAACTGCAGTCCTGAATCTTTTTATTCCGGATCGTTTGCAGGTTTCGGAGAGATCAGGGCACGGGCCGAAGCCATGTCTGACCAGGGAGCCGAGATAATCGACATAGGGGCCAGGAGCACGGCTCCTTCATCTCCTCCACTGGATGAGAAGACAGAAGCAGAGAGAATGGAGAAGGCACTCTCCGAACTCGACGGAAGCGGCATCACCGTCTCGGTTGACACCGTCCGTCCCCCCGTCCTGGAGCGATGCCTCTCCCATGACATACATGCGGTAAACGATATCGGCGGACTGGCAATTCGGGAGTATGCAGAGCTCGTTGCAGGATCCGGCCTTCCAGCTGTTCTCATGGCCTCCCACAGACTCCCCGGTGACTCTTTGAGCCTCTCCGGGACCATGGACGCCCTGTCCCTGGTCGTCTCCAGGTGCGAAGAGTCAGGTATCACAGAATATGTCCTTGACCCGGGGATCGGAAAGTGGATACCCGAACGCACCGCTGCGATGGACTGGGAACTGTGCAGACATTTCCACGAATTTCGGTCATTTTCACGGCCACTGCTTGCGGCAGTGTCGAGGAAGAGCTTCCTTGGCGAAGTGGTCGGGAGAGAGGCAGAGGGACGGTTGCCTGCCTCCCTTGCATTGACGGCGATGCTCATAGAGAGGGGAGCCGATGTGGTCCGGACACATGACGTGGGCGCGACAGTCGACGTAGTCCGGGTGATGGCGGCATTGGAAGGGGTACGATGACAGACAGATTCACAACATACGGAATCCGGACCGGCCTGGTCCGGGAAGATGACGACCTGGTCTCTATCCTGGTCACCTCGATAGGACATTCCGGAGCAGGAGAGTTCCGGGAGGGAGACATACTGGTCATCGCCGAGACTGCGCTCGCCACCGCAGAAGGGCATGTGATAAGGCTCGATTCGGTAAACCCCGGACCGGAGTCTGTCCTGCTGGCAAAAACCTATGACATGGACCCCCGCGTCGTCGAGGTCATCAGGCGTGAAAGCGACAGCATCGTTGGGGGAATCCAGGGGTTCCTCCTCTGCATGAAGAACGGCACACTCCTCCCGAATGCAGGGGTCGATGCCTCCAACGCACCGCCGGGCTGCGTCATCCCGCTCCCGCCGGAGCCTGACGAGAGCGCCCGGGCAATACGGAAACGTTTGTTCGCTCTCTTCGGGGTGAATGTCGGAGTCATCATCGCCGATTCCAGGACACATGCAATGCGCATGGGATGCAGCGGCGTCGCGATCGGCTGCAGCGGTATCCCGTCGGTGATCGATGAGCGGGGGAGATGCGACCTCTTCGGGCGGACGCTCGAGGTCACAAAACAGGCACTCGCAGACAACATCGCCTCCGCTGCCGAGATTGTCATGGGAGAGGCTGACGAGGCGACGCCGGCAGCGCTCGTCCGCGGTCTTGGTTCCCTTATCGGCGACTCCGAGGGCGTGGAGCCGATCGCAGCGGACGAGTGCCTGTTCATGGGGCTCGTTGCCAAAGAGAGAGAGGGAGAAAATTAATTATGATGATTTCCCACTTTTTTGTCACTCTTCCCTCGCGGAATGGTCAGAAACGCCCTTCCAGTCCTTCCGATATCGGGGATCTCGTCTTCCTGTTCAGGCCGGCGATATAGTCCTCGAACTTGTGGATTCGTGTACTCACCGGGAAGGGGATCCCGATCGTGCTGATGATCGCCTCTCCCCGGTCAAGCGTCTGTATCTCTATCTCCATCTTCGAGAGGTCCTGTTTTGCACTTCCGATGATGATGTCCCGGTCGCCACGGTCACCGAGTCCCATGACCACGAAGGTGTTGATCTGGGCGAGGACCTTGGGATCGACGTTCTTCGGCTGCTGGGTGATGACACAGAGACCGACGCCGAATTTCCGCCCTTCCATCGCACATTCCCTGAATACCTGTGTAGATGAGCCGCCGCTTGCAAGCACCCGCTGCGCCTCCTCGATGGTGATGAGCACCTGGTGTGTATGTTCACGGCGTTCGTCGATGCCAAAACCCCTCGCTTCAGAGCGGTGGCGCTCCATGATCATCCGCGTGATTATCGATAATACGAAGAGCTCGCTCCGTTCACTCATATCAGGGATGTCTATCAGGACCACCCTGTCCTCGTGGAGGTTGCCAATAATTTCGGAGATGGAAGACCCCCTCGACCTGAAAAACGCACTGTTTCCATTGACGATGTTTTCGATATGGCTCTTGATCACGCGGACGGGTCCTCCCATGGAGTTCCGGATCTTCCAGGCCAGGCTCCCTTCCAGGACTCCCGCCGCCGCAGGATCCCTGATGGGAAATATCTCCGGGTCAACAGTCCTGAAGAAATTGATCACCTCGCTGCCCTCCACTCCTGAGAACGCTTCCACTATCTCGTGCTGGGCAGCGGAGAGATCGTAGAGGATGGAGAGATCCCCGATCTTGAAGTCGTCGTACTCTATCCAGAGCCGGTTCATCCCGTACTTCTTCCGATCCGTTTCGGGCCGGATGGTAAAGATTGCGAGACCTTCCCTGCCTGCCGTGTAATGGACAAGTCCCCCTGTAGGTTCACCGATCGAGGATCTCCCGCCGCTGACGTACTCGCCGTGGGGATCGACTATGAGAAGGCCGAACTTCCTTTCATTCATGCAGGAGGCACAGAAAGTCTTCATGAAGTTGCTCTTGCCCATCCCTGTCGTGGCAAACACGCCCATGTGCTGGGGAAGGACTTTGCTCGGGATCCTGACGGCGACATCACGGATCACGTCCTGGCCGCTTCGCATCAGGCCGACCTCGATCTCGCCCATCTGCTCGGTCAGGAACCGGAAATCGTCTGCATCAGGATCTTCCACCCGGGAAAATTTCGAGGGGATCGTCCGGGGTTTATGGAATTTGCCGTCGGCATTATCCACGAACCCGAGCGGAACTGCATCCACTGTGATGAACACATCCTCCCCGAGGCCATAGAACTTCTCGGCATACACCCGGGTGTCCCACCTGGTATCGGCGAAGTTACTGTCGTGCGTGAGATCGGTAACCTTTGCAAAGAACACGACTCCCTTGGTATCGTCTGTAATCTTCTTGATATCGCCGATGTAGGGCTCGGAGTCGTAGGGTGCGATGAAGCGGTATGAAAGAACGCTTCGGCCGATCAGCCGGTATTTTGAATGATCAACTCTTTCAATATCGTGCAAATTCGTCATGATAATCTCCAAACAGGATATCGAAGGTCTGTCGCCTGATGCCCGTCCCGGTGATGCGGCGTATCAGGTCCGACCTGACCTGTTCTGTGATCTCCTCCGTTAGTACGACTGTACGGTGGGCATCGAAGAGGGGGTATGGATACCCTGGAATCCGGCCGTCGCCGGAGCATGCCGCAAGACGATCCATGATGATCTTCTCGCGTGACTCCGGCAGATCCTTTGAGAGTTCGATCTTCATGGGGCTTTTTGCCTGCGGATGGAGGCATGCCACATATATCCGGCCGTGCTGCCACTGGGGAAACTGCGAATGGTCGAGAATGGCAGGGTTTATCCGAACCCACCAGGGAGCGGGTATCCCGTATGCATCGGCCAGCCCGAAGACGGAAGGCAGGAGGGGATGGTTTTCGCCTTATGTGGTCGATGTGCGTTTGTTCATTTTGGCAAGGTCGATCTGGCGTGCCCTGCATGTATCCTCAATCCTGGAGAGGACCGGGTCATGACTTGCATGAGATACCCGGAGCGGACCGTCGCGTAAGAGGAGGGATCCCTTATCCAGGATCGCCGCCATCTGTTCGGCGACCCAGTACTCAAGGGTGTCACGGAGGACTCCGGAGGCACGGGTACGGTCATCGTTCTTCAGGGGGGTCCCGGGCGCCTGGCCGAAGCATTCCTCGTAGAGAACGGGAAAATCCTCGTTCTCCGGACCGGGGCCGATGACTCCGAATTCTAACGAGGAGAGAGACCTCCGTCGTCTCTCGG
>Ga0116151_10005231_pt1 | contig 11255 bp, 8 predicted proteins | sample AD_UKC117_MetaG_FD_89893 | JGI IMG/M metagenome (GOLD analysis project Ga0116151, IMG submission 89893) | Active sludge microbial communities of municipal wastewater-treating anaerobic digesters from Hong Kong - AD_UKC117_MetaG | ecosystem: Engineered > Bioreactor > Anaerobic > Digestate... | reverse complement strand
TTTATTTTGGAGGAGGAACACCATCAGTTTTGACCAAAAAAGAGTTAAACGAAATACTTGATTTTTTAAAGTATCATTTTAATGTTTCCAAAACTGCGGAAATTACCTTTGAGGCAAATCCCGATGATCTTTCAATTGATTATTTAATAGATATTTATAGTACAGGGGTTCGTCGGTTAAGTATTGGAATTCAATCTTTTCAAAATGAATTTCTGCAAAAAATGAACCGTCGTCATGATGCGGATCAGGCAATTCAGGCGGTTGTAAATGCAGCAAATATCGGATTCAACGACATAAGTGTTGATTTGATTTATGGTTTACCCGGATTAAAAATAAATCAATGGAAAGCCGATTTGGAAAAGATATTCAAATTGCCAATCCAGCATCTTTCCGCCTATCATCTTACTTATCACAAAGGAACACCCTTTTACACCTGGCTAAAAAAAGGAACTTTAAAAGCCTTGAACGAAACAGAAAGCATTTTGCAGTTTGAAACACTGGTAAAACTGGCAAAAGAAAACGGATTTGAACAGTATGAAATATCGAATTTTGCAAGAGATGGTAAATATTCAAAACACAATTCATCATATTGGAAAGGAGTAAAATACCTCGGGCTTGGTCCTTCAGCACATTCCTTTAACGGCGTTTCACGAAGCTGGAATGTTTCTCATATTGAGAGCTATATAAAGGCAATTGATGCCGGGTTACCCTTTTATGAAGAAGAAATACTGAGCGATAACAATAAATACAACGAGTTCATTTTAACCCGGATTCGAACTATTTGGGGAGTTTCGCAATATGAATTGGAAGAGCGTTTTGGGCCCGAAAAATCCAGTTATTTCAAAATAAATATCGATAAATACCTAAACACTGGTTTGGTTAAACTGAACAATGGAATTTACAATTTAACCGAAAAAGGAATGTTTGTTTCCGATGAAATCATGGCGAACCTTATGTTCATTTAATTGTTATCCAACAAGTTGAATTAGTGATTTCAATTGACAAATAATGTTAATAAGGACTGTAAAATCTTTATTAATCCATATATTTGCGGTTCTCAAAAAAAATGAGGTTTGAATGGAGATTAAAATTGTAAATAAATCAAATAACGAATTACCTGCTTATAGTACACAACTCTCTGCAGGAATGGATTTAAGGGCATTTTTGCCCTCACCGGTTGTTTTAAAACCTTTGGAAAGAAAATTAATTCCTACCGGATTGTATGTTGAAATCCCCGAAGGATACGAAGCCCAAATCAGGCCCAGGAGCGGATTGGCGTTAAAAAAAGGTATAACTGTTTTAAATTCGCCCGGAACAATTGATGCCGATTACAGGGGCGAAGTAGGAATAATTTTAATCAACCTGTCAAACGAAGATTTTTTAATTGAAAGTGGTGAGCGGATATGCCAGATGGTTATTGCAGCCCACGAAACGGTACAATGGAAATTGGCAGAAAAGCTGGAAGAAACAAAAAGGGGAGAAGGCGGTTTTGGCCACACCGGTAAAAAATAATAAAATGAAAAAAATAATATATGTTTCCTGTATTGCACTTTTTGCCTCGTTGGTATCGTGCACAGGCAGTAAAAAAATTACCGAAGAGCAAGTTGTAAAAGCAGCAATTCAGCCCGAAAAAAGTGAAATTGACGAAAAGAAACAAATGGAATTTGACTATTTGTTTTCAGAAGCGATAAAACAGAAAATGTTCGGGAACACGCAAAATGCAATTCAAATTTTATCAAGTTGTCTTCAAATCGATCCGAATTCTTCAGCTGCAATGTATGAATTAGCCAGCATCCATGCAGCAAATAGCGATTTTACAAGTTCTACAATGTTGCTCGAAAAAGCAATTAGTTTAAATCCCGATAACATTTGGTATAAACAGTTGCTGGCTCAAATTTATCAGCAGGCAAAGAAATTTGACGAAGCCGCCGGACTATATTCCGAATTATTAAAGAATGACCCGGATAACCAGGAATATTTATACACAAAAGCAGTTTTGCTGGCAAACGCTCAAAAATATGATGAAGCAATAAAAACCTATAGATTGCTCGAATCAAAAACCGGGATAAACGAGCAGATTTCGGTGGAAATTCAACAGCTTTATATAGCAAATAACCAGGTTGACAAAGCATTTGGGGAAATAGAAAAACTTATAAAAGATAATCCAACAGAATCAAAATATTACGGGTTGCTGGCTGATTTATATCAAAGCCAGGGCGACAGCATTAATGCTCTTAAAAATTACAATAAAATAATTGAGATGGATCCCGAAAGCGGATTTGTCCATTTTTCGCTGGCCAATTATTATCTCGAACATCAGGATTTTGACAAATCTTTTGAAGAAACAAAAAAGGGATTTGCAAGTAAAAATGTGGATTTGCAGACCAAAATACAATTGTACATGATGCTTGTATCCAACCCCGAAGAATCGAAAATAACAGGAGAGAAGGAGGTTGAATTAATAAATATTTTACTTGAAATACATCCGGATGAATTTTTGGTTTACACAATTCAGGCTGACAATTTTTTGCGGAACAACAAACTTGCAGAGGGAAGAGATGCACTTTTAAAAGCGCTTGAACTGGAAAATAATGATTACATGATTTGGGAACGGCTGCTTTTTGTTGACAACGATTTGCAGGATTGGAAAGCGCTTTACGAACACAGTTCTAACGCCATTGAATTGTTCCCGAACCAACCAAGTGTTTATCTTTTAAAAAGTGTGGCCGGAATTCAACTTGAAAAATATGACGAAGCCATTGCAATTGCTGATGAAGGAGTTGATTTTGTTGTTGACAACCCCGAGCTGAAAGGGCAGTTTTTAATGTTGAAGGGTGAAGCACTTTACAAGCAAAATAAGTTGGATGAAGCATTCAAATTCTTTGATAAATCGGTTCAGCTTAGTCCCGATAATTATGTTGGCCTGAACAATTATGCCTACTATTTATCATTGGTTGGCCGTGATTTGGACAAAGCGGAAAGAATGAGCGGGAAAGTGATCGAACGTTTCCCCGAAAATGCAACTTACCTCGATACTTATGCCTGGATACTTTTCAAAAAAGGAAATTATACACTGGCCAAATTTTATATGGAAACGGCCATTAAAAATGGAGGCGAAGATAATGCGGTAATGTACGAACATTATGGTGATATATTGTTTATGCTCAATAAGTTGGAAGAAGCAAAACAATATTGGGAGAAAGCAAAAAACAGCGGAAGTACCTCAGAAGTTTTATTGCGCAAAATCCGTGAACAAAAATATATCGAAGAATAGAAATATGGTAAGACGTAAATCGCAGTTCAATTTATTTTTATTTCTTTTTCTGATAATTGTGTTTGGTTTTTCTTCGTGCAAAACTTCCCGCGAAATTCCGAAAGCAAATGTAAAACCAATCGGGACAAGCAAACTGCTAAAAAATGTGGCTGAAAACAGTTTGGTTTATGAAAATTTCTCAATCAGCCGTATCAACTGCCAGTTTAACAGCAACCAAACAAAAACATCTTTTAAAATCAGTTTAAAAGCCATAAGAGACAGGCAGATTTTAGCTTCGATTACTAAATTGAATATACCGGTTGGTCGCGTTTTACTTACACCCGACAGCGTGGTTTATGTAAATTATATTGACAGAAACTATTTTGTTGACGACTATACATTTTTAAGCAATTTCCTCAATATCGACCTCGATTTTTCCACCATACAATCCATTATTTCAAACAGTGCTTTTTCATATCGAAACGATGAAAAAGACAAAGATTTTAAAACCTTCAGCACCTCAGTTGAGAATGGAATGTATGTTTTGCAATCAGAAAAAGAACGGAAAGTTTTCAGAATGGAAGAAAAAGGAAAGACAGGCAAAATAGAACGGCGCTTAAAACGATTGGATGACAACGCATTAATTTTACAGAAAATGAGTTTTAACCCGGCAAATTTTGCTTTAACCCGGCTACTTATCGAAGATAAAACCAACAATCGCAAAATGGAAATGAATTTTGATGAGTTTGAAAAAGTACTCAACAAAGATTATCCGGGTGCCATTGATATGAGTTTTATTTCTGATTCCGATAATATTTCCCTGAAATTAAGAATGAGTGGCTTTTCTACCGAAAAATTGGATTCGCTAAATTTGGAAATTCCTCAAAAATATCAACAAATCAAAGTAAATTAAGCGCTTAAACCATTACTTTCGCAAGAACAAAATTTTATTCTCGAATGAAGTTATTGCTCGTTACCGGATTCTTAATTTTTCAATGTTTTCTTGGTTTTTCGCAGTCGATAGACGAATTGCAGAAGAAAAAACAAGATGCCGAAAACGAAATCAAATACACTACAAAACTACTTGAAGAAGTACAAAAAAATCAAAAACTGTCGCTCAATCGCCTCCAGCTGTTAAATAACCAAATCGAAAAAAGAAATATTGTTGTTGCCTCAATAAATAGCGAAGTGGGTATTTACCAGGAACTGATTGAAAATAATTCGCTGGCAATCAAACTGATGAGCAGTGATGTTGAAGAAATTAAAAAGGAATATGCTGAATTGGTAAGATCTGCCTTCAGAAACAAAAATGCTTATGACGGTTTACTTTTATTACTTTCTGCCGACAATGTTAACCAGGCTTTCCGCCGGCATTTGTATATGAAACATTACACTGCCTACCGCGAAAACCAGGCAGAAATAATCAGTACAATTCAGGACATGCTGAGCCAGAAAAAGGAAAACCTGGAGCAACAAAAACTTATTAAACTTCAGTTACTGACCGACATAAAAAAAGAAACCCAGCAGTTGGCGCAGGAAAAAACACAAAAAAACAGCGAAATACAAAAATTGCAAAAAGAGCAACAATCTCTTCGCAAAAAAATACAGCAACAGCGCGAAATTGAACAGCAGCTTGAAAAGGAAATTCAAAAAATTATTGATGAAGAAACCAAAAAAAGTAAAACTGCGGGAGGAACAAGTTCGGGTTTTGAACTAACTCCTGAGCAAAAATTGGTTGGCGAGAGTTTTGTTCAAAATAAAAAGAGATTGCCGTGGCCTGTTGAACGTGGTGTGATTACCGAGCATTTTGGTATCAACCAGCATCCGGTGCTCAGCAATGTTCAAACGCGCAACAATGGGATAAGTATTTCAACCGAAGCAGGGGCAAAAGTAAGGTCGGTTTTTAATGGTGAAGTGAGTCGGGTTTTTGGTATTACAGGCGGTAACACAGCAGTAATAATCAGGCACGGGAAATACCTCACTGTTTATTCCAACCTGCGCGAAGTAACGGTTAAAAAAGGCGACAAAGTTTCAACCAAACAAATAATCGGAACTGTTTACACGGATTCTGATGATGAAAACAAATCGATTTTGAAATTTCAGATCTGGTTGGAATCCCAAAAATTGAATCCGGAAGATTGGATTGGAAAGTAATTTTGATAAAAGTTTACTGAATATATTAGCCCGAATTTGTGTTCTTCTGTATCTTTCAAAATCGAGATAAAGTAATGTATTCCGCAATTTCTAAAAGTTTAGATTTTACTGATTTGATATTTTATCTGTTTGCGCTGTATAAACTTCAAATGTAAAAAAAACTTAAAAACCTGATTATTATCACTAAGTGTAGTTACAAACCCAAAGTTTTGTCATAAATTGTAACGACAAAATGGTTAAATCAAAATTGTAACCAGTTTTGAAAAGAGTAGAAAATCTTATTTTAATGGTTGGTTTTATAAAAGGGTTTGTAAAATTTTCAATCACACACATCAAATTAGCGTCCTAAGATTTCTACTCTTTTTCTTTTGAATTAATCTCAGAATAAAAGGAATTTTTTACGCTTGATATTTTCTTAACAGGAATTTGGACATTAAAGGTTCCGCCATCCTTTTTTTCATTGCACGGATCTACGGAACATGCTGCATATAAAACTAACGGATTGTCGTTTTTATCAAGTAAAATCTGGGGTCGCTCAAGGCGGTCAACTTTTAAGATAGTCCCATCTTTCAGTACAAGTTCTTTTTTCATGAAAAGCGGAAATTCTGCCGGTTTCCATTCAAAACCATCGGCTGATTTTAACAAAGCCAGTCCGGGTTCACTTCCGGTTAATTTGCCATTAAAATCTTTTACAACTGCATAAAAACACTTGTCACTGGCATGATACCAAACAAACGGATCTTCAGCTGAAACCTTTTTGCCATTTCCATCATCAAAATCAAAAACAAATTTGTCGGTAGCAGTAAACGGGCCAACAGGAGAATCACCAACTGCAACACCATGAACACCACGCCAGTTTGGATCGTATATATTTCCCTTAAAATAGAGCAAATATTCTCCGGTTTTTGGATTGAAAACCACTGCAGGATTAACAACTATCAGGTTGTCCGGTTTGGTTTCAGTACCTGGAGGAGATGGATCCAGAACATGGTCAGGTTTTACACGGGTGCGAGGTGAAAGCAAGGGTTGTTCGCTTCTTAAATATTTTCCGGCAAGTAAATCCTGAATCGAGTTAAATTCAATTACTCCTATCTTTTGATTTTGCTGAAGCCGGTTTCGTTTGTCTAAGTTCTCACCTGACGAACCTGATGGTTGAACCCCGGGATCGACGCTGCTAACGTAATACAGGTAAAATTTTCCGTTAAACATTTTAATCAGCGGATTGTGTGCTGATTGAGCGTCCCACGCTGAAGAATCTCCGTTAGCATTCATTCCCTTCAATACAATACCAAGCGATTTGTAATTGCCTTTTGGGGAATCTGAAACGGCCAAACCAATTTTTGAATTCGTCAGCCAGCTTTCAGAAAACTTTGGAACATTAATGCCGGATTCCCATGCAGAAAAAAACAGGTAATATTTATTTTCAATTTTTATCGGGCTTCCGCCCCACACAAAAGTATCAGGAAGTTGAAATGCTGATGAACCAGAAATTTTGATTTTGCCACTTTCGTTAATTACCTCCAAATCAACCGGCTGGGCTTGGAAATAGTATATTTTTGATCTGCATGATGAAGCAAAAATCAGAGTTAAAATGAAAATAGCAAATTTTATTTTCATGCTAAAAGCATTAAATTATTTTGTGTTTTAAACAACTATTCAGTGATTTTTCCTGGTTCCCGTCTGTTTTTACCAGGATTTCCCGATAAATCATCACCTAAATCTTCGCGTGCTTCGGCAGCTATTTTTTCTAGTTTTTCAACAATTTCCGGATAAAAATCGATTACATTATATCTTTCACCGGGATCCCGGCGTAAATCATACAAACCGGCTGCAACATCTGAATTTTCGTTTGCTTTTCCGGGCATCCCGTCTTTTCCGGGTTCAAATCCTTCGTAAGTTCTGCCTTTGTGCGGAAATACAAGTTTCCACTGTCCGTTCTGCACAGCTTCCAAATTATTTTTCCGGTAGTAATAATACATTGATTTTCTGGGAGATTCCACTTGCTCGCCTTTCATCAGGGGCAAAATATTAACACCATCTATTTTTTTATCTGGAAGTGGTGCACCCGCTATTTCGGCAAGGGTTGGCAAAATATCCATTCCTGCAATAAGATTATTGTTTACAGTACCGGCAGTAATTGTCCCTTTCCACATCATCAGGCATGGAACCCGCTGTCCGCCTTCAAAAGTAGTACCTTTTCCTTCGCGCAATCCACCGGTACTTCCGGCATGGTTTCCATAATTTATCCAGGGTCCGTTATCTGAAGTAAAAATTACAAGTGTATTTTCTTCCAATCCTAATTCTTTTAAAGTTTGCAAAATTTGCCCAACACTCCAGTCAATTTCCTCCATCACATCTCCATAAAAACCCTGTTTTGATTTTCCTTTAAATTTATCGGAAACAAAAAGTGGTACGTGAGCCATTGGATGAGCCAGGTAAACAAAAAATGGGTTTTTCTGATTTTTTTTGATGAAATTTACTGTTCGCTCAGTAAATTCAGTTGTAAATTTCGATTGGTCAGGGTTTGTTTCAACTACTTCATCGCCTTCAATTAGGGGAAGTGGAGGATAGTAGTTTTTCCCTGTCGGGTGATTTGGCCACATATCATTTGAATAGGGAATACCCATATATTCATCGAATCCATTATGCGTTGGCAGGAATTGTTTGTGATGCCCCAAATGCCATTTTCCGAAGGCTGCAGTTGCGTAACCCTTCTTTTTTAAAACTTCGGCAATTGTTTCTTCTTCGGCGTTAATTCCTGTTTTTGCAGTGTGATCCAATGCTCCGTGAAAACCGACACGGTTTGGATAGCAACCGGTCAGCAATCCGGCACGCGAAGCACTGCAAACCGCCTGAGGTGAATAATAATGCGAAAAGAACATACCGTTTGCTGCCATTTTATCGAGGTTTGGAGTTGAATACCCGATTGCTCCTGTTAGTGCAATATCTCCAAATCCAACATCATCGAGATAAATAATGATGAAATTTGTTGGCTTACCAGAATTGGAAAAAATAAATACAAGATTAAATACTGCAAACAGGAGAAAGTTTTTATTAAACGAATTTTGTTTCATATCTAAAAGATTAATTAACAAGCTTAAATCTACGTTTTTTCAGCCAGAATTTTTTTCACGAATATAAATAATAAAAAAAGGGCAGCAGAACGCCACCCCTGATTCGCATAATTTTATTAGATAAAAAATAAGGGTCATCAATGATATAAAATGTATTGCAGTGAAATACGTTAGCTTATTGTTTTTTATCAACATAAAGCCGTGTATAAGTCGGTGAAGGTTTTTAATGTCAAAAAAAATGGTTTGGAAGAATTATTCAAATGGAAATTCAATTTTCCATAAACCTCTGAAATCGTTCAACTTATATCCGGTTGCCAGATCTGCCGGGTACAATTGCTGAATTTTATCGAATGTTGCAGGATCAATATCAGAATTGGGTTGGCCGTGGCATTTTAAACAAGCCGGAAGCCCTGTTTTAATGGGTTTGTAAAAAACCAACCTGTTTCCCTGCTTAACAAGTGTATCGGTTAAATTGCCTGTTCCAAATATTTTCCACAAATCTTTTTCAATGCTTGTTTTCAGATTATTTTCAGGGTTGCGGTTTTTTTCTGAAACCCTCGAAATTACGCAGTTATTTACCCTGTTTAAACTGTCAACAATTGAAGAAGCCTTTAAATTACAAAACTCAACTGCATAAAGAGAACCGCCGGTTTGTATTGCCTGACCGACATTGGCCAGTAAAACCGATTGAGCATTGTTCGAAATTTCATTCCCCAATTTCTGAAACTCTGTGTAAGTTTTGTCATTGATTTTTTTTGAAGTACATGAGAATAAAATAATTACAGCACATGTAAATATGAAAGTTTTCGATTTCATTTTATAGTATTTTACAATTTGTATTAAAGTGATGAATTAATTTTTTTCAAACACGTTCAAATTCCATTCGTTCATCCATTCCAAATAAGGAATCCCGTTTTCGTTAAATTTTACAGGCAGCCAAATATACCGGCCATCAATTGCATTTTCGGGTTTCCATCGGTCAGCCATGAAAATAAAGGCATTCTTTTTTCCTTCAACTGGCAAAATAAAAGTGCTTTGAGAATGAAATGTAAGTTCTTTATCATCTCCAATACATGGATTCTCAAGGTATTCCCAGTTCCCCAAAACTGAATCGGATACCAGCAATCGTGCAGCATTCGGGTCCCATCCGGTGCAACCGGAAGTTATCATAAAATATTTCCCGTTGTATTTGAAAATAGCAGGCGCTTCATTGTGCCCGGTTGGTAAAACTCTAATATATTTTCCTGTAAAACCAGTGTATTCGTCATTCAGTTCTGATATATGCAATGTAAGGTTTTCTTCTGAAGCATGAATATGGTAAGCGGTTCCGTCATCATCAACAAATAGTGTCATATCGCGGGCCATTTGTCCTTTTTCAAAATCGCGGTGAATAAACATTCCGTCTTTTACAGCCTTTTTCCATTCGTCGGTCCAGCCTTTTAATGTATCGGGAAAAGATTTGCTTTTCAGTTCATCAGCATAACCTTGAGGCCAAATTCCTGCATTTGGATTTACAGCTTTTAAAAATGTAAAAGGCCCGGTTACATTATCAGAAACTGCCATCCCGGTTTTTGCCGCATTGTATCCCTGACCTTTCAGTTCAAGGTGGAACCACATAACAAATTTCCCGGTTTTCTTATTGTAAATTACTTTTGGCCTCTCTATTACACAACCTTCAGTAATTTCACTCTCGGGATTGTTTTTTACAACTTCCAGTGCTATTCCTTCATCTTTCCAGTCGGTGAGATTTTTTGAGGAATAACAATGAACCCCAACCCAGGACTGATTACCTTTTTTACCTTCGATTTTATGTTCGCCAAACCAGTAATATTTTCCTTTGTGAAAAAGGATTCCGCCGCCGTGAGCGTTAATATGCACTCCATTATTGTCGGGCCAGATTTCACCTGGTTTGATTGTTTTTGGTTGATTGCTGAACGACGCTAACAACACCATTGCCAATAAGCAGATTAAGTTTGATTTCATTTTTAATTTTAAACTCTGGATTTAATTAAGTTTCGGTACTATTATTTTCATTTTCATAAACCGGAATTTCAATATAAAATGTTGTACCTTTTTCAAGTTCTGTTTCGAACCAAACACGGCCCGAAAAATTTTCCACAATATTTTTTACAATGGCTAATCCAAGGCCCATTCCGCTGGTTTTTGTAGTGAAACTGGGGCCGAACAATTTATCTCGCAGCTCAAGCGGAATTCCGCTACCATTATCAGTAACTGCAATTATCGCAGAATCTTCTTTCCTGCTTAATGTTATTACAATTTTCCCGTTTTTTTCTTCCGGAAATGCTTGTATTGCATTTTTAATCAGGTTAATTATTGCTCTTGAGAGTTGCTCCCGATCAGCATTTACCTGGATATTTTCGCACCCTTCGTAATTAAACTTTATGGTTGCCTTGTCGTGGGTTTCAAACAAACCGATTACTTTTTTCAATTGTCCGGCCAGCTCAAAAACCTGGTTTCGGGCATTTGGAATTTGAGCAAAATTTGAGAATTCGGTTGCAATGTTCGACAGTGTATCTATTTGTTCAATCAAAATGGACGTTACACGTTCAATATATTCGTTATATTCTTTCCCTCTTCCACGTGCACGTTGCAAATGCTGAATATTAAGTTTCATAGGGGTTAGCGGATTTTTGATTTCGTGGGCGATTTGTTTGGCCATTTCACGCCATGCCGATTCACGTTCGGAACGGGCCAAAAGATCGGCGCTAACAGCAAGTTCATCAACTTTTTTGTTGTATTCTTTTACAAGGCTG
>Ga0116151_10005230_pt1 | contig 11257 bp, 7 predicted proteins | sample AD_UKC117_MetaG_FD_89893 | JGI IMG/M metagenome (GOLD analysis project Ga0116151, IMG submission 89893) | Active sludge microbial communities of municipal wastewater-treating anaerobic digesters from Hong Kong - AD_UKC117_MetaG | ecosystem: Engineered > Bioreactor > Anaerobic > Digestate... | reverse complement strand
GTTTGACTGGGGCGGTTGCTTGCTAAAGAGTACCGCAAGCGCACAAAGGTCTCCTCAACCCGGATGGAAATCGGGTGAAGAGTGCATGAGCATAAGGAGGCTTTACTGTGAGGGAGACATCCCGAGCAGTTACGAAAGTAGGTTCAAGTGACCCTTTCGCAGAATGTGGAATCGCGATTGTTTAACGGAGATAAGCTACCCCGGGGATAACAGGCTGGTGGTGCCCGATAGTTCATATTGACGGCACCGTTCGGCACCTCGATGTCGGCTCGTCACATCCTGGGGTTGGAGAAGACCCCAAGGGTTCGACTGTTCGTCGATTAAAGTGGCACGTGAGCTGGGTTCAGACCGTCGTGAGCCAGGTCGGTCTCTATCCGGTATGGGCGTTGTATATTTGAGGAAATTGACCCTTAGTACGAAAGGATCAGGGTGCGGTAACCTCTGGTGTACCAGTTGTTCTACCAAGAGCATTGCTGGGTAGCTAAGTTGCTAAAGGATAAATACTGAAAGCATATAAGTATGAAACCTTTTCCAAGATTAAATATACTTGCATAGCTTGCTATGCTGAAGGTTCGTGGGAGACTACCACGTTGATAGGCTCTAGGTGTAAGTGTAGCAATACATTTAGCCGAGGAGTACTAATAGACCAAAAGCTTCATAAATTTTTGCTATATATTCAGTTTTGAGTGTGTAAACACTCTTTTGCTCTTTAGAATTAAGTCCTGATGATTATTGTTAGTAATAACAGTAGTCGTCAGGCGATAGTAATTCATATATTGGATTATTTTCGCCTGGCGATTGTAGCAGAGTGGAACTACCTGATCTCCATCCCGAACTCAGAAGTAAAACACTCTAGCGCCGAAAATACTTGAACCTTTGGTTCTGGGAAGATAGGTCATTGCCAGGATTTTGAATTCGAATCCCCACTTGTAATAGAGTGGGGTTTATATTTTTATAGGTTCTTTCGCCTTTAAATTTCCAACGGCGGAAGTGACAAATTTGTCCCGTAATTACAGTATAAGGTTTGGTACGGACAATTACGTAACAAAAACCGAAATTTTACCCCATAATTATAATTAATACGATGATATTTGGTATAGGCAATCCGTAGCCTTTTATTGTATGCGGTTCAAAACCTTTTGTTAATACAATATATAGCGCGAGTAAAAAAGTTGTTCAAAACTCTTTCATTTTTAAATTTTTTGATTTGCTTTTTCAATTTCTGTAATCTGATATACTTAATTACTACTTAAATTATGGGCTACTCATTTTGTATGACTTCCAACTCATTTTCTATAGATTTCGAAGGAGGTGATCAGGTAGGCAAGGGAGATGCAGTTAAAAATTTCTCTCTTCATTTATCCTCTCTTGGATATCCAGTTTCCGTTATTTCTTTCCCATATTATTCAACCCCATTAGGATTTTTAATTAGGCAAATTCTGTTAAATGGTTTTGATGATTCAACTCATATTGATACTAAAAGGATTTTAGATATTAAGATGGCTCTTTTTGCACTGAATAGGTTGGAAATATTAAATTGTATTCTTTCTTTAAAACAACGATATATTTACCTCTTTGATAGGGGTCCTTTCAGTAATGCTTTAACCATTTCTTACCATCTTTTTTCTCAAGGAAGTGATTTCCAGAGATGTGAAGAGTATGTAAATACAGCAATTAATTTAGATTCATTTTTTCTAAAAAGTTTAAATATTAACAACTGTGTTATACGTTTGAAATACTGTGATATCGATTGGGAGAAGAGTAGAAAAGGAGATATAAGTGATCTGTATGAAAGAAAAGAGGTTCAAGATATTAGTGAGTATGTTTACACTATTTTTGAAAAAAGTGTAGGAAAAGGATGGACAAATATTACTACAAAGGACAGAAATGGTTGGAGAGAAAGAGAAGAAATTAAAGAGGAGTGTATGAGATTTGTTGTAAATAGGGGGCTTTTAGATAATGTTAAGAAGGGGAAGGCTAAAAGAATTAAGTATTTGGGTATTGGAGACATACAAAAATCTTTGTATCTGGGCTGTGATATTTCTAATAGATTAAAAAGAGAGTGGAGGGATGCAATTGGGGCAAATAACAAGAAGAAGGTGTACACAGTAGCAGAAAGTATTTCGCAGGCCTTTGTGGGCACTACAGAGCTTGTAAGTTGGTGTAATGAAGAGATTACTTTGGAAGTAGGGCGTTTCTTTAGGGAGTATCCCGAAATATCTGATATTATTAATAATAAATATGGGAAAGAATTCCTAACTAAATTTCTTAAAAGGGTAAAGATATGAGAAAAAGGGAAAAGGCTTACCTTTTACTATCAAAATTAGAGGAGATGTATCTTAATGCCCAAACGGAGTTGCAAAATTGGAGTACACCTTTCCAATTTTTAATTTGTATTATGCTCTCTGCTCAAACAACTGACAAGCAGGTAAATAAGGTAACAGGCAGGCTCTTTGAGATATACCCCGATGGGTATACGATGTCACTTGCATCTCCTTTGGAAATTGAGAAGTTTATCTCTTCAATTAACTACTACCATACTAAAGCAAGGCATATTCAGAAAATGTCTGAGATTATAACTAAAGAGTACTCTGGAGAAATCCCTTTATCTTTAGAAAAGCTCTTAAAGCTACCAGGAGTAGGTTATAAAACAGCGAATGTGTTTTTAAATGACCTTTATCAATTAAATCAAGGTATAGCAGTAGATACTCATGTTAAGAAAACAGCACTTAAATACGGTTTAACTAAAAATACAAATCCAGATAAGATATCTAAAGATTTAGAGAAGTTGTATAAACAAGAAGACTGGTATAAGATAAATAGGTATTTCGTTTTGTATGGAAGATACGATTTTAAAATAAATTTAGTACTTAATAATAATGTTTAGTGAAACTCAGGGAGGTGACCCAGCTAATACAGCAAATTTCCAATTCGACGGTTTAGAAATGGATCCCTTGCTTTCTCAGTTTGCTAAATCTACTGAAAAAGAGAGTCTTTTAAACGATCCTCTTTTGATTTATGTTACTGACAAAGTAAGGCATGAGCCGTACCTAGGTCGTGCTAATAGGGAGGACTGCTCAATGTTATTCCCTTATCAACAAAAAAAAGAGCAGGCTACTTTATGGACCTCTGCAAAGCTTCGAACAAGGAGAGATTGTTCTTTTATGGCCTCAATAGTTAACCCTGCTCTTGTAGATGATATAGAAAAAAGAAAAAAGAGTGATAGAAGAGATGGTATTAATAGGGGATTGGCAGTACAGTATAAACCAACCACATCTGCAAAGGATACTTTAGGTACTGCAATTCAAAGAGTAGACCACGTCTTGCTTGATACTTTTTCTGTTATGCTTCCAATTGAGGGTAAAGAAGAAGAAATGCAACTTTTTGTAATTCAGAAACATAAAGTTGTATCTGGTTTAGGAGAGAATACAAAAGAGATATTAAAATTAACTGTGAAAAGAAGGAATCCAAGATCAGAGAGTTTTCAAGATTTTAAAAAGTTTGATGAAGTTCCAGAGGAGTTCCTTTCTGTATCTCAATTTGATTCCATTATCAATAAAAGTAAGGGAGTAATTGAAAAGAGATTAAGAGAAGATTCTCAGAGAAGAAGGACTTCGCAATAGTATATTTTTCTGATATAATCCCAACTGCAGTAACATTATTTTAGTGTATGTATGTGATACTGCTAATTCATACATCGCCATAAGGTATATATATGGTAAACACAAAAAAAGTTGATACAGAGATTAAAGATAAGTCTTTGTACTCAGAGTTAGATAGTTTCCTAGAAGATAGTGCACATAAGATAAAACAACTCTCAAGAGGAGATATTGTTGAAGGAGAGGTTGTTGATATTAATAATGGCGTCGTTATCGTAGATGTTGGCTTTAAGTCAGAGGGTATTATCGCAGGTAGAGAACTAAAATCTGATACGCTTGATTGGACTCAACTTAAGGTTGGAGACAAGGTGTTAGTATATGTTGTAAAACCAGAAGATGATAAAGGTCAGTTAGTTCTCTCAATAAGAAGGACTCAACAGGCAAGTGCATGGTTAAGTTTGGAGAATGCTAAAAAGAATAACGAAGTAGTAGACGCTGTTGTTGTTGAATCTAATAACGGAGGATTAATTGTTGAGATTGGTAAAGGTATTAGAGGCTTTATTCCTACATCCCAATTAGATGCTACAAGAGTGTATGCTAACGGAGTAAGACAGGTTGGTAAAGATATTTCATCTAAAGTTCAGAAGAGATTAAACTCATTAATAGGTGAGGGTATTAAGACTAGAATAATTGAATTAGATAGGGAAAAGAACAGAATAATACTTTCCGAGAAAATGGTTACTCAGGCTAGAGATCTAGAGAAGAGAGCAGCTACACTTAAAAAGGTAAAAGAGGGAGATGTCTTAGAGGGTACAGTAAGTGGTATTACTCCTTTTGGTATTTTTGTTAATGCTCAAGGTTTGGAGGGATTAGTCCATCTTTCTGAGCTTTCTTGGGATAAAGTTGAGGATATCGGTGCAATTTACACTGTAGGAAATTCTGTTAAAGTTGTTGTAATTGGTCTTTCTGATGGAGGAAAGAGAGTGGCATACAGTGTTAAAAGATTACAGCAAGATCCATGGTCTCAAGCAATTTCTAAGTTTAAGATTGGAGATATTGTCGATGGTGTTGTTCAAAAGGTTGTTCCTTACGGTGCCTTTATCAGAATTGGAGAGGGTTTAAATGGTTTAATTCATATCTCTGAGCTTTCTGATAAGTTAGTTAAAAATCCTGAAGATATTGTTAAGGTAGGACAGGAGGTTAAGGTTAAGATACTTTCCATATCTTCTACTGAAAGACACCTAGGATTAAGTCTAAAGGCTTCTTCAGAAGTTCCTTCTCAAAAGAAGTTAAACAAGGAGGAGTTAGCAGAGGCAATTGATGAGGCAATAGATTTAGAGATTAAATAGTTTAAGAGAAATATATTAAAAGAGGGTCTTTGGGCCCTCTTTTTTGATATAATTAAGTATGGAAAAAGTATTAAAGAAGGATATTTTTAAAAGGATATCTAAAAATGCAAGGATATCACTGCGTACATCTTCATTGATATCTGAACATTTAAAGAGTGAATTTGTACAACCAGAGCATCTCTTGGTAGGTATTCTGTTAAATGAAAATGCCCTTGCAACAAAGATTGTAGCTAGTATGGGTCTAGAAATTAAGGAGATAGTCGGAAAGGTATTGGATAATATTGGGGTTGATATAACTGCAGATATTAATACCAGTAGGGATTTAAAATTCTCTCCTAGTTCAAAGGAGGTACTGCGAAGAGCGTATGACTGGTCTTTGCGGCTTTCCCATGTTTATGTTGGTACTGAGCATTTAATGTTAAGCATATTAGAGTCAAAAGATTTGTATATTAAAGATATTGTTAATATGGGTTTGACCCAAAGAAGATTTCATAAATATCTTTTTGAACATGCAACATATCCTCTTGGGGTGTTAGCTAAACCAGAGATGTCAAACAGTGTCTCGTCCCAAGGCAAAATTCTAGATGTAATTGGTAGAGATTTAGTTGAAACTGCAAAGACAGGGAAGTTAGATCCTCTTGTAGGAAGAGAGGAGGAGTTGGGAGATATAATAAAGATTTTGAGTAGAAGGAAAAAGAACAATCCAATAGTAGTTGGAGATGCAGGTGTAGGTAAGACAGTATTAATCGAAGGGTTAGCACAAAAGATTGCTGATGATAGAGTTCCTCCATCTCTAAGAGATATGAGAATTGTTTCTTTAGATGTAGCAAGTATTATGGCAGGGAGTAGAATGAGGGGGGATGTTGAAGAGAAGGTCTTAGAGATTGTTAATGAGGTTATTGAATCAAACAACACCATCCTCTTTATCGATGAAATCCATAATATCCTAACTTCAGGTGTCCCTGGTGGTTCCTCGGAGATTGCTGCAATTCTTAAGCCTGCACTTTTAAAAGAGGGTTTTAGGTGTATTGGAGCAACTACTACAGATGAATATTCAGCATATTTTGAAAATGATAATGCACTTGCAAGAAGGTTTCAACCAATCTTTCTGAAAGAGCCAACCCTAGAAGAGAGTATTCAAATACTTAGAAATCTTAGGCCAATTTTTGAAGCACATCATAATATTAATATTAATGATGAGGCTATTAAATTAGCTGTTACTCTCTCAGATAGATATATTAGTGATAGATATTTACCTGATAAAGCTATAGATCTTTTAGACGAGGCTAGTGCAACTAAAAGATTGAGTGTTGAGAGTGGGTATGAGAGTATTTCCTCTCTTACTTCTAAATTAAGGAGTATTCAAAACGCTAAAAAGGAATTCATTTTACAGGGTAGAATGCAAAGAGCAGAGAAGTATCAAAAGAGTGAAGATGCATTATCAAAAAAAATTAATAAGTTAGAGAAATTACAGGAAAAGAGCAAGAAAGAGAGGGATAGTGAGGTTAATGTTGAAGATATTAGAAGGGTAGTTTCTAATTGGACTGGAATACCTCTTAATACTTTAGGTAGTAAGGAAAAGGCAGCACTTTTAAGATTAGATTCTAGGATAAATAGGTTGGTAATTGGTCAGAAAGAGGCTGTAAATAGTGTTGTTTCTGCAATAAAAAGAGCTAGAATAGGGATTTCTGATGTAAGTAGGCCTTGGGCATCATTTCTCTTTTTAGGTCCTACAGGTGTTGGTAAAACGCAGTTAGCTAAAGTACTTGCTTCTGAACTTTTTGGTAATGAGGATAGGTTAGTTCAAATTGATATGAGTGAGATGATGGAGATGCATAGTGTATCTAAGTTGATAGGCTCTCCTCCAGGATATGTTGGTTTCCAAGAGGGTGGGTGGTTAACAGAAAAGGTTAGAAGAAACCCTCACTGTGTAATTCTTTTTGATGAGATAGAGAAAGCTCACCCTGATGTTTTAAATATTCTTCTACAGATATTAGAGTATGGCCATTTAACAGATGGTAGAGGAAGAAGGGTTAATTTTAAAAATACCATAGTGATACTTACTTCAAATATAGGAGCAGAAGAGATAAGTAAGGATAAGGTACTAGGGTTTTCTTCATCAAAAGATGCAGGGAAGAGTAAATCAGAGCAAGCTTACAGCACTATGAAGACAGAGCTAATGTCAGAGCTTCGAAGAACTCTGCGTCCAGAGTTACTTAATAGGTTAGATGATATTGTAATATTTAGAGCTTTAAATAGTAGGGATGCCAAAAAGATAGTAGAGTTACTAGTAATAGAACTTAATGAGAGGTTAAAGACTCAAGATAAAACTATTATATTAAGTAAGGCATTGCTTTCATATATTGTTAAGGAGGGTTTTAGTGAGGAGTATGGAGCAAGACCTCTTAGAAGGGTATTGCAAGATTTAGTAGAGAGTACTGTTGCCAACTATATTCTTAAAAATGAAGAAGTTAGTGAGATTAAATTAGATATTAAAGATGGTAAGGTTAATATATTAAAATAATGATAGAGATATATGAAATATGTATGTAACTCCTGTGGTAGTGAATTCCTAAAATGGTCTGGTAAATGTAACTCATGTGGGGAGTGGGGTACTCTGGAGGAATTAAGTGAGAATGTAGTATCTACAGGGAACACAAAGATCAGCAATGAGAAATCCCCCTATAGGTCTATTACAGAGTACAGAGAAAGTTCCGATAGTAAAAAGGGGTCAAAGAATAGAATAAGTAGTGGCTTTGAAGAGTTTGATAGGGTGCTGGGTGGAGGATTAATAGAGGGGGAGATTGTTTTGATGAGTGGTGAACCAGGTGTAGGGAAATCGACACTTCTTTTGCAAATTGCTTTAAAACTAGCCCAAAACGAGAGGATTTTGTATGTTTGTGGAGAGGAGTCTCCCTCTCAGTTACTCTCAAGGTTGGATAGATTATCTTCAAAAAAGGGTGAATCAAAAAATGTTTTTGTAACAAATGATATTCTAGTTGAAAATATTTTTAACCTGGTATCAGAGGAGAAATTTGGGTTGGTAATTGTTGATTCAATTCAAAGTGTTTCTTCCCTTACCTCAAAAGGGTATCCTGGAAGTATTAGTCAGGTAAGAGCTTCAGGAGCTGTACTAACTAGGTTATCAAAATTAACAGGTACTCCTTGTATATTGGTAGGGCAGATGAACAAGGTTGGAGATATTGCTGGTCCAAAGATATTGGAGCATATTGTAGACTGTGTTTTGTACATAGAGGGGGGAGAATTTAATCAGTACAGGGTAATTAGAAGTATGAAAAACAGGTTTGGTTCCACGAATGAAATCGGCGTATTTGAGATGACATCTGTAGGTTTAAACGAAGTAGGTAATCCCTCTTTAGTATTTTTGGATTCTAAGAGTGCAGTCTCTGGTAGTGCTATTGGTGCTATAGTGCAGGGATCAAGGGTAGTGTTTGTAGAGGTACAGGCCTTAGTTGTTGAAAGAGGTGCAGAGGTTGGACCTTTAAGAAGAGTTGCAAATGGTATTAAAAAGCCTAGATTAGATATGTTGTGTGCAGTACTCTCAAGAAGAGGGGGGATATATTTAGGAGACAAGGATGTATTTGTAAATGTAGTAGGAGGAGTAACTGTTTCTGATCCAGCGGTTGATTTGGCTGTATGTAGTGCAATTAAATCTGCAGTTAGAGATGAGGTTTTAGATAAGGAGTATATATATTTTGGAGAGGTAGGATTGACAGGAGAGATTAGGGGTACATGGGGACTGGACTCGGTATTAAGTGAGGCACAAAGGGTTGGTTATAAAGGTGCATATATAGGTAATACTTCAGCAAGAAGAAGAAAAGAGCTTAAAATCTCGGTAGTAAAAAATATCAAAGACATCTAGACACACGAATAGTAGTTTCCCACAATTTGCGTAACATACCTAAGACCTATGGTGTTTCGTAACAACTAGGGTGGGGGTAGGCAAGAAAAGTACGGAGATATAGGGTAGCGCGGTGTTGTATAAAACGTGAATAAATGTTATGGGGTTGACATATATAATATATTGGGGTTATAATATGTAGTTCATTTAACATACTATGTGTATATCTTAGCTTTCTCCCTTTGTCTGGGGTGCCACAAACACATCTGGGCAATAGGAAAAGGTTAAGATATTGCTTTTTGTGTTATAGTGAGGGAAGCACTAGTTGCTCGTCAGTGTTATCCTTTAATATATTTAATGGATAAAACTGGGGTCGGTTGGGGCAGTACCGATCCCTCTTTCTTTTTTCCTGTTGACTTCTTTTAAATGATTAAATATACTAAAGAAGTTAGTGGGTTTATTGCCCGAAATATTAATTTCCCTGTTTTATATATATGGTAAACAAAACAAAGAGTATTAAAGAGTATGAAGATATGACTCTTGCGATGCTTCGTGCAGAAGCAAAGAAAATTGGTCTTGAAGACTTTATGGAGCTCCAAAAAAGAGAGCTTATAATTGAAATATTAAAGAAATCTACTGCAGATGAAGGATTCGTATTTGTTGAAGGTATATTAGAGGTCCAAAAAGATGGCTCTCACGGTGTACTTCGAACAGACGGATTACTTCCTGGAGATAATGATGTATATATCTCTGGTTCTCAGATTAAGAAATTTAGCCTTAGAACAGGAGATGTTGTATCTGGTCCTGCTAGACTTCCAAAAGAGAAAGAGAAATACCTCAGCCTATTAAGAGTAGACACTGTATATGGTAAGCCTGCCTTAGAGGCGGCAAATAGGCCTCAGTTTATGAAAATGACCCCAATATTTCCAAACAAGCAGATTAAATTAGAGACTACACCAGATGTACTTTCTACTAGAATAATTGATTTACTTTCTCCAATAGGTTTTGGTCAAAGATCTATGGTTGTATCTCCTCCTAAGGCTGGTAAGACATGGTTACTTAAAGATATTGCAAATGGTATAGCTGCTAACAATCCTAAAGCGAAATTAATAGTAGTATTGGTTGGTGAGAGACCTGAAGAGGTAACAGATATGAAGAGATTTGTTAAAGGTGAGGTATACGCTTCTAACTTTGATGAACTACCAGAGCAAAACTGTAGAATAGCGGAGATGGCACTTCAAAAAGCAATGTGTATGGTTGAGTTTGGAGAAGACGTCATTATGTTAATGGATAGTATTACAAGGCTTGCGCGTGCATACAATATTACTATGCCTACCTCAGGTAAAACTCTTTCTGGTGGTTTTGATCCTGTAGCACTATATCCTCCAAAGAGGTTTTTTGGTGCTGCTAGAAATTTTGAAGAGGGTGGTAGTCTAACCATCATTGCAACAGCTTTAGTTGATACTGGAAGTAGAATGGATGATTTGGTATATGAAGAGTTTAAGGGTACAGGTAACATGGAACTTCACTTAGACAGGTCATTGGCTAATAGAAGGATATACCCCTCTATAGATGTAACAAGTTCTGGTACTAGAAATGAAGAGCTACTATTAAGTAAAGAGGTGTTAAATCAGTCTTGGAGAATTAGAAGAATGATTGAGATATTAGGTCAAAATGAGAATCCTACAGAGGTATTGATAAGTCAACTAAAAAAGACAAAATCTAACGAGGAATTTTTGGCAACTTTACACGAAGCGTAATCTGATATAATAGAAAATAGATTAATATTCCTTGTATACAATGGAGAGAAGTAATCATAAACAAAAAATATCAGGTTTGAGTTTCAGAGATCTTTCATTAGTTAGTGAAGATAATGAGGAGTATATACTTCTTGATAGTGATATCTCAGATGAGAGAGATTTAAGCAGAATAAGAAGATGGTTTAGGTTTCTAACAAGGAGATACAACTCTAATAAAGGTTTTTTTGCTTTCATAGTTGATTTAGGTGAGTATGTCTTTTCTAGACTAAGAGTTATTTGGATTTTAATATCCGTTATATTCGAGATATTTTTTAAGTCCTTTGATACTGTAAAAAATCAGATAGTAAAGAAAATGTTCTGGGGAAGGGGGGCTTTCCTTAAATATGTTGTTCAGATAGCATTTATGATTTTAGCAGTAATATTAAGTATCTCATATATCTATAGGACTCCTACTATAATTAATGCAAATGAAGAGGACTTAGACTATATCTCTGTTGCAGAGACAGATGTTTTAGCAATGAATGCAACATTGAATACCTCTATTCCTAAGGATAGAGAGGAGAGGGGTACAGAGATATATATAGTAATGAATGGTGATACATTGAGTAAAATTGCTACAAAGTTTGAAGTATCAGTACAAACAATTAAATGGGCAAACGATATGACTTCTGATTTAGTTAAGCCTGG
>Ga0116151_10005228_pt1 | contig 11259 bp, 9 predicted proteins | sample AD_UKC117_MetaG_FD_89893 | JGI IMG/M metagenome (GOLD analysis project Ga0116151, IMG submission 89893) | Active sludge microbial communities of municipal wastewater-treating anaerobic digesters from Hong Kong - AD_UKC117_MetaG | ecosystem: Engineered > Bioreactor > Anaerobic > Digestate... | reverse complement strand
CACGGGCGCCGCCGTGGTCGACGGGCAGGCCCAGCTGCTCCTCGTGTACACCCACGCCGACGAGGCCTCGGCGCAGGCCAACGCCGACGCCCTCGCCACCCTCGTCGCCGAGGGCGAGTCGAGCCGGAACGGCCGGCCGTGGTCCGATGTGCTCGGCGCCGGCGACGTCGAGGTGGAGATGGCGGTGAAGGAAGTGCTGAAGGGCGCATTCCGACCGGAATTTCTCAACCGCATCGACGAGGTGCTGGTTTTCCACCGCCTGGCCGAGAGCCACATGGAGCGCATCGCCGAGATCCAGCTCGGCCACCTGCGCCGGCGCCTCGCCGACCACAAGCTCGGCCTGGAGGTGAGCCCGGCTGCGCTCGCCCGGCTCGCCAAAGACGGCTACGACCCGGTCTACGGCGCGCGTCCGCTGAAGCGCCTGATCCAGCAGTACATCGAGAACCCCCTCTCGAAGCGCATCCTCGCGGGCGATTTCGCCGAGGGGGATACCATCGCCGTGGACGTCGGCGGCCTGATGTTCGAGTTCAACAAGGCGACCGGCGCCCGCGCCGCCGCGCCGTAGACCGCAAGCCGAGGTTCGCGCCGCGCGAACCCTCGACGTTTTTCCGTGGTGACATGCTCAGCGGACGTGCGTCACCTGCGGTGCCGTCACCCGCCGCCCCGCGGCAGTGCGCGGCGGGTGAATTGTGATCAGATGATCTCGGCCTGGGTCTGCTGGAGCCAGCCGCTGCTGCCGTCACGCAGCTCGACCTTGTACCAGCCCGGGCGCTCGTCGAGGACCTCGAACTCCACGCCCTCGTGCAGCGGCTCGTTGAATTGCGGCTCGTAGCCCGCGCCGTTGCCCTTCCGCACCGTGATGTCGTCCGACACCGTCACGCCGTACTGCGTGTGCGTTCGCTGCCACCACTCGACCGTCGTGGACAGACCCGCCGACAGCCAGATCACCGCCAGGATGGCGGCTGCGTAGCCCCAACCGGACGCCCGCGTCGCGGTGCGCAGGCCAAGCGCGATCCAGAACAGCACCCAGGCCCCCAACGCCGTCCAGAAGCGGGCCCGCAGCGACGTGTCGTAGTGCCAGAAGAGCGCGGTGCGCAGCGCCGCCTGCCCGCCGGCAGCCTGGATCTGGCTGCGGCACAGCGACCGGGCGAAGTGCAGGTTGGCCTCGAGCTGCGCGTCACTGCCGAGCAGCGCCTCGGCCCGGCGGTAATTCACGATCGCCTTGCCCAGGTCGCCGAGCTGCAGATAGGTATTTCCCAGGTTGTAATAGAGCTTGCCGTTGCGGACGCCGTCCGCGATCAGGGCCTCGAAGCCTCCCGCGGCCTCGCGATAGGCTGCCTTGGCCGCGCTCTGGTTTTTCGACGCCAGTTGGGTCGCGCGATCGAATGCCGCCAGCGCCCGGTCGAGCAGCGCTGCGTGATCCTGCAGCGTCGCAGAGTCCGTGGGCGCGGTGGCGGCCTGCGCCGGTATCGCCACCAGCGCCATCACAACCGTCCACAGCAGCATACGTCGAGGAAGCACCGTCACCGTCTACACTCCTGCACGCACCAGCGCGTCCAACTCGCGGCGCACGCGCGGCTCGAGATCCGCACCGCTCGCCGCCCCACCGCCGAACTGCGCGGCCTCGCAGTCAGCCAGCACCTCATCCACTTCCGCGACGAGGTTGCCGGGGACACCGGCTGACCTCAGCCGCTGCACCGCCTCCTGCCGGGTGAGACCGCCCGCGGGCACGTTGAGGCGATCCGCCACGTAGCCCAGCAGCGCATCCGCCAACCCGTCCGGACGCCCCTTCGCCTCGGAGATTGCCCGCTGAGCGGTGCGTTTCGCGCCGCGCCGCCGGCGCAGCCCGGTATCCGACTCGAGCTTCCGGCGGCGCCGCACCAGCAGCGCGAACGCCGCGTAGATCACCGGGCATCCACCCGCGACGGCTGCCGCGGTCATCGACGGGTACAACTGCTGCTGGGCGAGCAGGGCTGCAGGGTCCACGTAGTTGCTCTCGATGCCGTACACCGAGTGCGTGAGCGTGTCCACGTGGCGATCCTCCGGCGCGCCGGCCTGCACGATCTGCGTCGCCGACATCTTCTCCGCCGGCGAGATCTTCAGCGGAATCGCCTCGGTGTAGACCGTCTTGAACTTCTCCTGGTCGGGGTCGAAGTACGCGAACGGAATCGGCGGAACCTCGGTGACCGTCGCGTTGAGTGCCCGCAGGCTCTGCGTGAAGCGCTTCTGCCCGTCGCTCACGACGCCCGGCAGCGGATCGTCGGAAACCTGAAACCGCGTGTTGAACGCGGAGAGCTCAGCCAGCGGCGGCGCCTGCAGTGAATCGAGGCGGCCGGCGCTGCGCACCGTGATGGTCAGGGTGATGGGATCGCCCACCTGCGCATCCGTCGGCGACGCCGACGCCGTGATGGTGTGCGGGCCGACGGCGCCGCGGTAGTACGGCGGCCGTCCCTCCGTTGGAATCGGCTTCACCGTAACCGGGGATTCCGTAATTGTCCCGACCAGCGGCTTGGATTGGGTGATCCGCGGCCCGTCGAACATCGAGAACGCGTCGTTCGAGCGGCCAATCCGCAGCGGATAGCTGACCACGACACGCAGGTCGTCGGGAATGAGCGGGCCGGGTCGCTCGGCCCAGACGCGCTGGGTCATCTCGTAGACGATGTACTGGTGGACAGCCCCGTCTTCGCCGGCCCGTGATTCGTTGTGAAACGTCACGCGGGGATTGCGCTGCTGGAGCAGTTCGAGGAACGGCCCCCAGCTCGACTTCTCCTTGTCGATCATGCGCCACATGTCGTTCGCGTCGAGCCGGTAGCCCTGCCCCGCGAACGGCTGGAGGTAGATCTGCAGCGTCAGGTCGACCGGTTCTCCGACGTAGACCTGTTCCTTTTCCGCCTTGAGATCGACGTAGAGCAGGTCGTTCGTTTCCACCTTCGAGACGCGCAGCAGCAGCGGCCGGGTGTATTTCTTTTCGCCGTCCACCGTCACCTCGACGGGCGGAATCTTCAGCGTGCCCGGTTTCGCCGCCGTCACCTGGTAGGCGTAGCTCACCGTGGTCCGCTGCTGGACGCGGCGGCCGTTGATGGTCATCTGAAAGCTGGAGTTCGAAGTGCCCTGGTTGACGAGCTGCACCGTGGCGTCGTCGAGTTGGGGAAAATCGGGCGCCTGGTGGGCGTCCGCCGAGCTCACCGAGATCTGCACGATGAACGGCACGCCCGCGAACACCTCGTCGGAACTCACCTGGATATTCACCTCGCCGGCGCGCGCGGCGGCACCCGTGCCCGCCAGCACGATCGCGACGATCGCCCCGATGTTCGCATAACTTCGCATCACCAGTCCCTGGTCACCGGCGCCCGGCGGGCGTTCATCCTGCGGGCCTTCTCTTCGCGTCGCTGTGCTTCGCGGTCGCGCACGGCCTGCAGGATGCGGTCGACCTCCTCATCGGTCATCTTGCTCGGGTCCAGCGGAACCGCCTGCCCTTCCTGTTCTTTGGCCTCCTGCTCTTGCGCCTGCTGCTGCTGGGCCTCGGCTTCCTGCTGCTGTTGCTGCTCTTGCTGCTCGTCGGACTGCTCACCGCTCTGCTGTTGCTGCTGTTTGTCACCCTCGTCCTTTTCGCCCTGCTGCTTGTCCTGCTGTTGCTGCTGATCCTGTTGCTGTTGATCCTGCTGTTGCTGATCCTGACTCTGCTGGTCTTGTCGCTGCTGGTCCTGCTGATCCTGCTTCTGCTCGTCCTGCTTCTGCTGATCCTGTTTGTTCTGCTGATCCTGCTTTTGCTGCTGTTGCTGCTCCTGTTGCTTCTTCTGCTTGTCCAGCATGTCCTTGATGAAGAGCTGGGCGATCTCGATGTTGCCGCGGGCGTCGGCGTCCTGGGCGTCGAGATCGAGCGCGTCACGGTAGTGGTAGATCGCCTGCCGGGCGAGTTCGATGGCCTCCTTGGGAGCATTGAGCTTTTCCAGCGCCTGCGAATAAGCGACGTTGCCCAGGTTGTACTTGGCCTGCTCCTCGAGGTGCAGGTCCTTCGTCGCCAGCGCGGTGTTGAACTGCTCGCGGGCCTTGATGAAGTCACGCATCTGGTAGTAGGCGAGCCCCCGGTTGTACGCGATCTGCGGGCAATCCGGGCAGGACACCTCGGCCTCGTCGTAGGCCTTGAGCGCCGCTTCGTACTTGCCGTCGGCGTAAGCCGCGTTGCCCGCCTGCACCTGCTCAGCCACCTTCGGCGGCGCCGCCTCGGCGCGCGTGCCGATCGCCAGCACCGCCAGCACCGCCCATTTCGTGTACTTCGGCATCATGGTTCTTTCCATCACGCTGCCTGGCGCAGAGCCCCTTCAGCCACCACGCGCCTGCGATCCGAGAGCAGCATCTCGAGCAGCAGGACGACCAGCGCCGCGCCCGCGAACCACTGGAACCGCGGATTGTAGAGCTCGCGCCGCGACGACTCGAGCTCGCGCGACTCCACCTGGTTGCGCATGACATCATAGTAGGAGACGAAGTCGGGATCGGCGGTCGACGCCGGAAAACACGCCCCGCCGCCCTCGACCGCCATCTCCTCGAGCGTCTTGCGGTCCATCTTTGACCACACCTGCTCGCCCTTGTACTGCAGATACTGCTTGGTGCCGTTCTCGGTGACCGGGATGCGCGCGCCCTCACCCATGCTGCCCAACCCGACGGTGAACACGCGGATGCCGCGTTCGCGAAAGACCTTCCGTGCCGCTTCGACCGGAAACGACTCCTGATCCTCGCCGTCGGTGATCACCAGGATGGCCTTGTGCCCCTTCACCTTGTCCGAAAAACTGTCCGCCGCCAGCCGCACCGCGTCGCCGATCAGCGAACCGCCGCGCGAGACGCTCCGCGTCGTGACGTCATCGAGCGCCAGGCGGTACGCGCCGTAGTTGATCGTCAGCGGACAAGCCAGCGACGCGTTGCCCGCAAACGTCACCAGCCCCACACGGTCGCCGTGCATCGCTCCGAGCATGTCCACCAGTTCCAGCTTCGCCCGGTCCAGCCGGTTCGGCTTCAGATCCTCCGCGAGCATCGAACGCGACACGTCCAGGCACACCATCAGGTCGATGCCGCGCCGCTGCACGTCGACGATCGTCTTGCCCCACTTGGGACCCGTGGCGGCCACGATCAACAGCGTCAGCGCCGCCAGCACCAGCACCGCCTTGAGCTTTTGCCGCCGGACGCTTACCGCCGGCATGAGCTGCGTGAACAGGTTGGAGGTCGCAAACGCGCGCAGCCCACGCCCCTTGCGTGCGAAGCCGTACACGTACACCAGCGTCAGCACCGGCACGAGCCAGAGCAGATGCCAATAGATCAAATGGTCAAACTGAACGTCCATCCCAATCCGTCATTCGCTATTCGCTATGCGTCATTCGTCATTCGTCATTCAGCATTCACTACGGAATCTTGCGGAACCGCGTGTTCGCCAGCACGATCTCCAGGCCCAAAAGCCCCAGCACGACCAGCAGCAGCGGCGGCGTCGTGCGCAGCCACCGCGGCAGGCCCGGGATCTCGAACTCCACCGCCTGCGTGGCCAGCTCGGCGGTCTGCAGATAGCGTTTCTCCTCGGTCTTGGTCTTCTCCAGCTCGTCGATCCGCTTGTAGATCTTGCGGAGCGAGTCGGTATCGGTCGCGCGGAAGTACTCGCCCCCAGTCGCCTCAGCCACGCGTTTCAGCGTATCCTCGTCGATGGACACCGGCATCGGCTTGAGTTCCATGCGGCCGGTGAACGGATTCTGCCAGGGCATCGGCGCCATGCCGCGCGTGCCGACGCCGATCGTGTAGATCTTGATGCCCTCCGTCTTGGCCAGTTCGGCCCCCTTCTCGGGCGTGAGATCGCCGCGCGTCTGCTCGCCGTCGGTGAGCAGCACGAGCACCTTGCTCTTCACCCGGTTGGCCTGCAGCGCCTCGCGATGCTTGGTCAGGTCGCGCATGCGCAGCACCGCCAGGGCGATGGCGTCGCCGATCGCGGTGCCGTCCTCGTCGCGATTGCCCTGCTCGACGATCTTGGTCTGGGCCAGCGTGTCCGCCAGGTAGGCGTGGTCGAGCGTCAGCGGGCAAAAGCTGTCGGCGTAACCCGCGAAAGCGATCATGCCCACCAGATCGTCGGGGCGGCCGGGCAGGTCCGCGTCGTCGTCGCCGAGCACGAAGTTGTCGGCGACCGCCTTGACCGCCTCCAGCCGGTTGACGCGTTTCCCATCAAGCGTGAAATCCTCGGCGAGCATGCTGCTCGAGCGGTCCACAAGCAGTTGAATCGCGATGCCCTCGGAGTAGATGCGGGTTTCCTCATCACCCTTCTGCGGTCGGGCCAGGCAGATGATCAGCAGCACGATCGCCAGCGTCCGCAGGATCGGCACGATGTGCCGGCCGCGCACCGCCCAGGTCGTGCCGGCCTTGCGCAGCGGTGCGAGCGTGCTGAAGCGAATCGCGGAGCGCTGCCGGCGCCGCGCCTGGATCCACCAGATCAGCGGCAGAATCAGCAGCAGCGTCAGGAAGATCGGCCGCCCGAAGGCCCCGTGCAGCGTGTCGAGAAAACTGCTGATCATGCCGCCACCTCCCGCGGCTCCGCGGCGACCGGAGCAGCCGCTTCCGCTGCGGCTGGCCGCGTCTGCAGCACGAGGTCGCGCGCGGCGTTGAACGCCGCCTCGATCTCGCGGTTGCCCGGCTCATGCCGCGCGTACTTCACGAGGTCGCAGGCCTCCAGAAATTCCTCGAGCAGGTCCTGGTGCTGGCGCGAGAGCACCGTCCCGCCGCGCAGCTCGAGCAGGAACTCCTCGGTGGTCCGCTCCGGCGCCATCAAGCCGAAACGCAGCTCGAGGTAGTGCCGGGCGATCTCGTTGAGCCGGTAGTAGAACTCCTGCACCTTGCGCTGCTCGACGAGCTGCGCGTCCGCCAGCGCCCGCAACTGGGCCAGCGCCCACTCATCCGGCGGAACCTGAACCATAGCCGCCGGCCGGCGCCCGCGCCGCACGAGCCAGACGATCGCAACGATCAGTCCGACGAGCCCGACCACGCCGGCTGCCACCGCCCCGGTGATGAATCCCCAGCTCCGATCGACCGGCACTTGCGCGACCGGCTTCACGCCGTGAAAGTCCTGCGGATTGAACTCGCCCTTGAGCAGCGACGTCACCTTCACCGTGATCGGCTCGGTGGTCAGTTCGGAGTACTCGCCCGCCTCCGCGTCGGCAGCACCCGCCGTCTTGCGGTACTTCGCGGTGATGCCCGGAATCGTGTAGTCGCCGGAAAGGAAGATATCGAGGTTGTAGTCCTGCTCGAACTCCTGCGTGCCGTCCGCGTCCGTTCGCACCGGCTCTTCGTGAAAATCGCGAATCTGAAACTCGGCGAGCGAATCGCCGAACTCCGGCATCTTTACCTCGATGCCCGGCCCCGCCTCGACCGCGATCTTCAGATCGAGCCGCTCCGCGATCGTGATCTGCCCCTTGTTGACGGAAACCGTCAGCTTGACCGGCCCGCGCTCCGCCGACTTCACGATCGGCTGGGCCGCGTCGTCCTTGGCCTGAGCGGCGGGTTTCCCGTCCCCGGTGCATCCCGCCAGCGCGCACAGCGTCAGCAGCGCCGCCCCGCACAGGACGCGTTGAATCTTCGAGCGCCGGACTGAAAGCAGGCTCGTCATGGCATTCCCGAGGAGTTGGCATCGGCTGGGCTGGCGTCACCCGTCGCGCCCAGGGCCTGGGGGTACAGCTTGACCTTGTAGCGGTTTTCCAGCTCCTGGATGTACTGGTGGGTGACTTCCTGCGTCCGCGCCGCCTTGGTGTCCTGCTTCACCTGATCGAAGATATCCTCGAGCGGTTGGGCCTGCTCGACGCGGTGCGACATCACCTTGATGGCGTGCCAGCCCATGGGGCTGCGGTACGGATCGGGCAGCACGGAGCCCGCCTCCGCGTCGCGGATGGCGTCGTGCAGCTTCGCGTTCTTGCCGAAGAGCGGAACCTCGTCGCCGCTCGCCAGCACGGGGTCCGCGAGGATGCCGAGCTTGTCGCGCGTCGACCGGTCCTTCGACTCCGCCTTGACGATGTCCTCGAACGACGCACCACTCTGAACGCGGGCGATGACGTCGCGGGCGGAGGCCTCGTCGGCGCACTGCACGTGCGCGATGAAGCTGGCCGCCGGCTGGGTGTAGCGATCCTTGTGCGCCTCGTAGAACCGCTTCACGTCGTCATCGGTGACGGTGGCGCGCTGGTTCACTTCCTCGAACAGGAGCGTCTGCGCCAGCACGCTGTCCGCCATCGCGGAGAGCCGCTCGCGAAACTCGGGCGCCTCGTGCAGGTGCTCCTTGCGGGCCTCCTGTGCGAGCACCCGCGTGATTACCAGGTTGCCCAGCGAAGTCGCCCGCCGGTCCGGATCGGCGAGCTGCTGGTGGTACCGCTCGCGGTTGATCTGCTCCTCAGCCGGGGTCTGTCCGGGCCGCGACTTGACCGCCAGTTCGATCTGCTCGGTCAGCATGCGGTCGAAATCCGCGACCGTGATTTTCTCGTCGCCGATCTCGGCGACCACCTGGTCGCCCTCGACCGTCTTGTCGCCCGGCGGCCTTGACTGCTCGGAGATCTCACGGGCGAGATCAGCGAGCTGGCCCATGTGCCGCAGACACTCGCGGCGCCGGCGCTTGATCTCGTCCGTCAACTCCGGGTTGGAATCGCCCAGCAGGATCTCGGCCATCACGAACTGGGCGTACGCCTTTTCCGGTTCGTTGGCGTTCTGCCGATTCTTGCCGATGCGGTAGCGGATGTTGCCCTCCTCGAGCGCATCGACGCGGGCCATGCCCAGGTACTCGTTCCACAGGTCCGCCGCCTCGCCGCTGACGTTCTTGCGCTCCAGCTCCATCGCGGCCTCGCGCACCTGGTCGACGCTGAGCTGCGGCTCCTTGATGATGAACGGGTAGGGCTTGCTGTCACCCGCGGAGATGAACAGGCCCAGGATCTGCACGACCAGCACGACGAGCAGCAGGACGAAGACCAGCCCGCTGAGCCCGCTGCGTTCACGCGGCCTTGACTCGGGCAGTTGCAGTTTCGGCGGAGTTTGCGTCATGGCTAGCGCCGGGCCTCCCGTTTGCGGAAGAAGCGCGCCAGCGGCTCCACGAACGATTCGCCGGTGCGCACGTCAATGCTGTCGATCTTCATTCTACGAAAGAGCTCGTTGCGCCGTTCGATGCCCTCGAGCGCCGCAAGCGCATAGTTTTGTCGCAAAGCGCGGCTCGATGTATCCACCACGATCGTCTCGCCCGTTTCCGCGTCCTCGAGTTCGATCAGGCCAACGTTGGGCAGCTCGATCTCGCGGCGGTCGGCGACGGCGATGGGAATCACGTCGTGCCGCCGCCGGGCGATGCGCATCGGCTGATCGTAGCCCGCCGCCTGAAAGTCGCTGACCAGGAACACGACGCTGCGCCGCCGCGACGTGCGGTTGAGGTAGTCGAAGGCAGCCGCCAGGTCGGTGCCGGTCCCCTCCGGCTCGAGGAAGAGCAGCTCGCGGATCACGCGCAGGACGTGCTTCTGTCCCTTGCGCGGCGCGAGGAACTTCTCGATGCGGTCGGTGAAGGCGATCAGCCCGACCTTGTCGTTGTTGCGGATCGCCGAGAAGGCCAGCGTCGCGCACACCTCGGCGACCAGCTCGCGCTTGAACTGGCTCTGCGTGCCGAACTGGTTCGAGCGGCTCATGTCCACGAGCAGCATGACGGTGAGCTCGCGTTCCTCGCGGAACACCTTGACGTGCGGCCTGCCCCACCGGGCGCTGACGTTGCGGTCGATGTTGCGCACGTCGTCGCCGATCCGGTACTCGCGCACCTCCTCGAACTCCATGCCGCGGCCACGGAACGCGGAGTGGTACTGGCCCGCGAGCACGTCGTTGACCATGTGCGACGTGCGGATCTCGATCCGCCGGATTTTCTTGAGCAGCTCAGCAGGAATCATGGCTCTGGAATTATGAATGACGAATGACGAATTGAAGACTGGGCTAATTCGTCATTCGTCATTCTGCATTTCCTTACGGGACAGGCACGTGGTCCAGGATCTCCTTGACGACGCTCACCGGCGTCTTCTCCTCCGCCTCGGCCTCGTAGGTGACCACGACGCGGTGACGCAGCACGTCCATCGCCACGTTCTTGACGTCCTGCGGCGTGACGTAGCCGCGGCCGGCCAGGAACGCCGACGCCTTCGCGCCCAGCGTCAGGAAGATCGTGGCACGTGGAGACGCCCCGTACTGGATCAGCCCGCCGAGCTTCAGCCCGTACTGCTCCGGATGACGCGTCGCCTGCACCAGGTCCACAATATAGTCCTTGATGCGGTCGTCGCAGTAGATCTGGTCGACCAGCTTGCGCGCGTCGGCGATGTGCTCCGGCTTCATCACCGGTTCGATCAGCCGCAGCGGCGAGGTTTCGCCCATGCGGTCGAGAATCTGCCGCTCCTCCGCCTTGGTCGGGTAGGTCACTTCCAGCTTGAGCATGAACCGGTCGACCTGCGCCTCCGGCAGCGGGTAGGTGCCCTCCTGCTCGATGGGGTTCTGCGTGGCGAGGACGATGAACGGCTCGTCGAGCCGGAAGGTCTCCTTGCCGATGGTCACCTGCCGCTCCTGCATCGCCTCGAGCAGGGCGCTTTGCACCTTGGCGGGGGCGCGGTTGATCTCGTCGGCGAGGATGACGTTGGCGAAGATCGGCCCCTTGGAAATCTCGAACGTCCCGTCCTGCGGGCGGTAGATCAGCGTGCCGATCAGGTCCGCGGGCAGCAAGTCGGGCGTGAACTGCAGGCGCTGGAACTTCGTATCGATGCCGGCGGCGAGGCACGCGACCGCGGTGGTTTTCGCCAGCCCCGGCACGCCCTCGATGAGGATGTGCCCGTTGGCCAGCAGCCCGACGAACAGCTTGTTGAGCAGCGCCTCCTGCCCGACGATCACGCGGTGCAGTTCCTGCAGCAGGCGGTCGAATGGTTCCGCCGCGGCCTGCACCTGCTCCCCGATGTTCTTGACGTCAACTTCCGTAATGGCCATCTCTGTTCCGTTCCTCTGGTCCTTTGAGAAATCGCAATCTATGGGTTTGCAGCATCGACGCCCCCGAAATTGTAGGCGGGGATCCGCCTCGGCGACGTCACGCCACTGTCAGGAACACTGCAGTCCGACCGGCTACGGGCCGGCGATGGTAGCACCCTCCACCTAGGGACGCAATGAAACCACAGCTCCGGTCAGGATGCGCGCAACGAACCAGTAACGAAGAAGGCGGTGCGGTGCTGCAGAAGTTGCGCAGGCTCAGGAACGCTT
>Ga0116151_10005227_pt1 | contig 11262 bp, 12 predicted proteins | sample AD_UKC117_MetaG_FD_89893 | JGI IMG/M metagenome (GOLD analysis project Ga0116151, IMG submission 89893) | Active sludge microbial communities of municipal wastewater-treating anaerobic digesters from Hong Kong - AD_UKC117_MetaG | ecosystem: Engineered > Bioreactor > Anaerobic > Digestate... | reverse complement strand
GAAGTCCGTCTGTACTGGTGTATGTTTCTGCTGCCCATCAGCGGCTATCTGTTCGTCATGGCGGGGGGATTCGGAGTCAAGCTGTTTGGCCTGTACGATTTGCCTAATCCCATCGGCAAACAGGCTGGGCTGGCGACCACGATGATGGCGGCGCATATCGTCCTGGGCTACGCCGCCGTGGTGTTCATTGCCTGGCATGTCGGCATTGGTCTGAAGCACCACGGGTTCGACAAGGACGGTTTTTTGAACCGGATGTTGCCATTCAGGCGGCCTTGATCTTCTCAAACCGGTAATGCGAGACGCCCCATTCCTCGCCCTGGCGATAGCCGAACAACTCGGCGCAGGCCATAAAGAACACCCGCCAGCGCCGGAACCAGCGTTCCGCCTCATCGGGACCATAAGTTTCCCGAAACAGGCGCAGAATTGCCTCCCGATGCCGATCCTGGTTCGCCAGCCAGGCTTCCAACGTGCGTTGATAGTGGCGACCGTTGAGATGCCATTGTTCTTCCAGGCGCAAATCACCCTGGAAGCGCGGCAATAAATCCCGCGAAGGCATCAGTCCTCCCGTAAAAAAGTAACGCCCCATCCAGTTATCCTCACTCTCAGTTTCGAAGGAATAGGCCATCGAGCAGTGGGTAAAAATATGCACAAACAACTTACCGCCCAGTTTCAACCAGGCGTGGATGCGCGCCATCAATTCCTGATAGTTGCGCATGTGTTTGAACATCTCGACCAATAACACGCGATCAAACCGCCGATCCGTGTAAAAATCGTTCATGTCAGCCGTGATGACCTGCACGTTGTCGAAACCGCGTTCCCGGCAGCGCGCCTGGATAAACTCCCGCTGCGAGTTGGAGTTGGACACGGCGACAATCCTTGAATCGGGATAGAACTCCGCCAGCCACAGGGTCAGCGACCCCCAGCCGCAGCCCAATTCCAGGATGTCTTGAGCAAAGTCCAGCTCCGCGCGTTCGCAGGTCAAAGCCAGCATCGCGGCTTCGGCGGTTTCCAGATCCTTGACTTCCTCCGGCCACCAGCAGGCGCTGTATTTCAAGCGTGGTCCCAACGTTTTCTGAAAAAAGCCGACGGGCGCTTCGTAATGCTGTTGATTCGCTGAAGCCGTGTGCAAGGCGATTGGACTCTTCCGCAGCTCCGCCCCCAACTGGGACAGAGCCGCTTCCCGCGCCCGATCACCGCCGGTTATTTCGCCCATTCGTATCCGCGCGCGCAACAGGCGCCGAATGCCGATGCGGATCAGCCCGTCGGGGATATAGCCCCGCTCCATCAGATCAATCGTGGTGTTGAGCATTGGCAACCTCCACTCGTACAACCACTCGAATAGTGACATGTTGGCAATAAATGCACTTCCCGCCGTTGTTGTGGTCTTGTTGAAAGCCCCTGTTCATTGTCTCGGAAATTTCCATGCTGCGTGTTGTCGTCATTATTTGTGGAATTCTGCTTGGCCTGCTGGCGACAGCGATTCTAATCGCCAGCAATCACAGTCATGTACTAGCCGGACTGCGCCATGTAATCACCGATCCCTGGGGTATCGTCACCCTGGTTGACCTGGGCATTGGCCTGCTCTTTATTGCGATCTGGTTGTGGCTGGTGGAGCCGGTGCGCTGGCGGGCAGTGGTGTGGATCATCGCTTTGTTCCTGCTCGGTAATGTGGTCACGCTGGCGTATTTGCTATGTCGGACCTGCCAAGTGCGGCACTGGTCGGAATTGTTTTTGCCTTCCCGTTTCAGCGAGCGGCGATAAGCAGCAACCGCAGCATGATCAGCGCCAGTTCCCGGCAACCATCAAACGATTCGGCCAGCGCCTCCAGCGCCCGTTCAGCCTGGGGTTCTCAATACTCGGGCCTATGATGGTTGGCGTAATTGGCGTAGCGTCAGGCGGCTTCCAGGTGCGCGACCCGCAATTGCAACCGGCGCTGGCCTTGCCACTCATTTACATCAAGCTGATAGGCGATGCGCACCCGCGCCGTTCCTGGACGAAAAGCGGCGACCTGATTGAAGGCGACCGCTTCCAGTCTAGCGCCGTTGCCTGGCAGGCGCAGAAACAGTTTTAAATGCTTCTCCTTCATGACCTGGTGAGACAGCACCTCGAACACTCCGTCGAACAGGGGTTCGGGAAAACCCTGACCCCAGGGGCCGCCCTCCCGCAAGAGTTCCGCAATCTCCAGGGTAAATTCGTCGGGCGCCAACTCGCCATCGCTCAGCAATCGGCCATGCAAATCATCGTCGCTCAGCCACTGGCGGGTCTCCGCATCGAACGCCTGATTGAATAAGTCAAAATGCTCCATCGCCAGCGTCAATCCCGCCGCCATGGCGTGGCCGCCAAAGTGACTGATCAATCCCGGATTTTGCGTCGCCACCGCCGCCAATGCATCACGCAGGTGCATACCCGGCACCGAACGCCCCGAACCCTTGATGTTACCGTCCCGATCGGTGGCGAACACGATGACCGGCCGATTCAGCCGTTCCTTCAAACGCCCAGCGATAATTCCGACGACGCCCTGATGCCATTCAGGATCGAACAGGCACAGACCGAACGGCAGATCGCCCACCTCCGGCGCAAGTCGGTCAATCCGCGCCAGCGCCTGGGTTTCCATTTCCACCGTGAGTTCGCCCCGTTGCCGGTTGATCTCGTGCAACCGGCGGGCAATCTTGCGGGCGGCCTCCAGATTGTCGCTGAGCAGGCATTCAATACCCTGACTCATATCCTCCAGGCGACCGGCGGCATTCAGCCGGGGACCGAGATAGAACCCGATGTCACCCGCGCTCAAACGAATTTGTGGGCGACTCGTGACCTCGCACAGAGCCGTAATGCCGGGAACGCAATACCCCTGGCGAATGCGGCGCAGTCCCTGTTCCACTAAAATACGGTTATGGTGGTCCAGACGCACCACGTCCGCCACTGTGCCAAAGGCGACCAGATCGAGAAACCGGGCAAGATTCGGTTCCGCCAAACGGCGTTCGGCGAACCAGCCGGCCTCGCGCAATCGCGCCCGCAGCGCCATCATGACATAGAAAATAACGCCCACGCCGGCAATGTTCTTGCTGGGAAATGCATCCCCCGGCAGATTGGGATTAACGATGCCTTCAGCGGGCGGCAACTCCGAACCCGGCGAGTGGTGATCGGTAATGAGTACTTTCATGCCGAGCGCTTGCGCGGTCTTAACCCCCGCATGACTCGAAATGCCATTATCGACCGTGATCAGCAAATCAGGCTGATCTTCAGCGGCGATCGTGACGATTTCCGGGGTCAGGCCATAGCCATGCGCAAAGCGATTCGGGACGCGGTAACCGACCCAGGCCACGCCCATCGCCCGTAACGCCCGGACCGCCAGCGCGCAACTGGTCGCGCCATCAGCGTCAAAATCGGCAATAATCAGCAAGCGCCAGCGCTCGCGCAAGGCAGTGTGCAACAGATCAACTGCACGCTCCATATTCAACAAGGCTGTGGGCGGCGTCAGCAGTCGCAACTCCCGTTGCAGTTCATGGGGAAGACGCACCGCGCGGGCCGCGTAAATGCGTTGCAGCAAAGGCGGCGCCGGTAAACCGTTGCACGGTTCGCAAACGCGACGGACAATGGATTTGAGCATGAGAACGGGTGATCGATGGGAACGAGGTTCAGCGGTATCGCCACTGCATGATCAATGGCGAATTCAGTTTGCGACCGCAGGATAACAAACTACCAATCTGTTTGAAATCCAGTATCATTCTCGTTAGTCACAGTCGCATGGGGAAGGCAGGGTGTTCGATCTGATCAAGGCTGGCGGTTGGCTCATGGCGCCGATTCTGGCCTGCTCGTTTGCTGCGGCGCTCATCATCTTCGAGCGGTTGCTGGCCTTGCGCCGAGCGCGAGTACTGCCGGAGCAACTGCTGGTCGTCCTGCGCCAATGGGTCGAATCAGGCGCAGTCCGTCCAATGGATATCAAAATCTTACCCCTGAACTCGCCACTGGGCCGCATCGTTGCCGTTGGACTAGCGAATCGGCACCGGAGCCGGGATATTCTTCGCGAACGGGTCGAAGACATTGGCCGCCATGTTGTGCATGAACTGGAGCGATTCCTCAACACGCTGGGCACGATCGCCGCCATCAGCCCATTGCTGGGTTTGCTCGGCACGGTGGCGGGCATGATCAAGATTTTCCAGATTGTTTCAGTCCAGGGCAACAGCAATTTCAGCCTGCTCTCGGTGGGCATCGCTGAAGCCTTGATGACGACCGCCGCTGGTCTGACCGTGGCGATTCCCAGTCTGTTGTTCTATCGTTACTTCCAGGGTCGCGTGGATGAACTGGTGGTGCAGATGGAACAGGAGACCCTGGAATTGATTGACGTACTCGATAGTCCGACGTCCAGCCCATTGCTGGCCGAATCTTTCCCTACCCCCACTCCCGAGAACACGGATGAATCTCCGCCCCCGCCGCCGTGAGGACCCGGAACTCAATTTGATCCCCATGATTGATGTCGTGTTGGTGCTGCTGATTTTCTTCATGATCGCCACCAGTCTGCGGCATGAATCGGAGCTGGAGATTAACCTGCCTGAAGCTTCGGGATCACCCATGCCGGGCGATGTGGCGCCGTTGGAAGTCAGCATCGATGCGCAAGGCCGCTACTCTATTCATGGCGTTCAAGGGCAGTTACTGGACTCGACGGCTGGCGGGGAAGCGTTAAGAGAGGCTCTCCGGCAAGCATCCCGTGGACAATCCTTGCCGCTGATTATCAGCGCCGATGGTCGAACGCCTCATCAAGCGGTCGTGACGGTGTTGGATATCGCCGGACAACTGGGCCTCCGGCGCGTCGCCATCGCGACCCGCAACGCGCCGGAAAAAACGCCTTCGCCTCTCTCGCTGGAATCCTTATCATCGCCACCGGACCTGTGAACATGACCTGGCTGGATCGTTATGGATATTCGCTCAATCTGGTCGCGGTCCTGCTCTGGCCGCTCAGTTTGCTGTTTAGTGTAATGGTGCGGGTACGCCGCTGGCTGTATGCATGGGGGATATTGAAAAGCGCCGCCATGGCGGCGCCGGTCATCATCGTCGGCAACATCAGCGTGGGCGGTACGGGTAAGACGCCGCTGGTTGCGCACCTGGTCGAGGTGTTACGAAAGGCTGGCTATAAGCCTGGCGTAGTCAGCCGGGGTTATGGCGGTCAATCCAGGCAATGGCCGCGTCATGTCACTGCCGACAGTAATCCGCGCGAAGTCGGCGATGAGCCGGTCCTGTTAGCGCAACGTTGTCATTGTCCCGTGGTTGTAGGGCCAGATCGCGTCACCGCGGCGCGGACCTTGATCGCTACCTATCAATGCAACGTTGTCATCAGCGATGATGGCTTGCAGCATTATCAACTGCATCGCGACATCGAGATTGTGGTCATTGATGGAGCCCGCCGGTTGGGCAATGGCGCCTGTCTGCCCGCCGGTCCGCTACGCGAACCGCCTTCCCGCTTGCGCACCGTCGATTTCATCATTGGCAACGGTGCGGCGAGCGACGGCGAATATCTGATGAGCCTGCGCGGTGAAACCGCATTGAATCTGCGCGATCCCTACATCACGGTGGCGTTACCTGGTTTTCGCGGAAGCGTGGTTCATGGCGTGGCGGGCATTGGCAATCCAAAGCGTTTTTTCAATTATCTGCGCCATGCTCACTTGCGATTAATCGAGCACCCCTTTCCCGATCATCACCTGTTTCGACCGGAGAATCTGCGCTTTGCCGAGGATTTTCCCGTGCTGATGACGGAAAAGGATGCGATAAAATGCCGTTCCTTCGCCAGCGAAGATTGGTGGTATGTGCCGGTCAGCGCGCAACTGGACCCGGAATTCGAGGAGCGGTTGCTCAAGCGATTGACAACGATTGCCATGGCCAGAGGGATACAATGCGGGACTCTGAAGCGCAGACGCAAGACCGTTCCCGCTCAAGCTGGCGTTTCCCAGTCATAACGAGGTAACAGGATGGATAAAAAGTTGTTGGATATTCTGGTGTGCCCGGTGAGCAAAGCGCCGTTGGTCTACGACCGGACCCGGCAGGAATTGATCTGCGCGGAGAGCCGGCTGGCCTACCCGGTGCGCGACGGCATCCCGGTCATGTTGGAAGCTGAGGCGCGACGCCTGGCCGATGATGAAGTGATTCCCGGTGAGTGAAATTCTCCCCGGCTTTCGCGTGGCGATTCCCGCCCGCTACGCCTCAACCCGGTTGCCGGGCAAACCGCTGCGTATGATCGCCGGGCGGCCGCTGATCGAGCATGTTTATCAGCGGGCGCTGGCCAGCGGGGCTTTGGAGGTCGTGATCGCTACTGACGATGCGCGCATTCGGCAAGTCGCCGAGGGCTTTGGCGCACGGGTGTGCATGACCTCCCCTGATCATCTGTCCGGCACCGACCGGTTGGCCGAAGTTGCCGCCCAATTGAATTGGCCAGATGACGCCATCGTTGTCAACGTCCAGGGCGACGAGCCTCAAGTACCCCCGGTGCTGATTCAACAGGTCGCAACCGGATTGGAGCAACATCCCGATGCTGGTATTGCGACCCTATGCGCGCGCATTGCTGATCCAGCGGAGTTGTTCGATCCCAATGTGGTCAAAGTCGTCCGGGATCAACAGGATTACGCCCTGTATTTCAGTCGGGCGCCCATTCCCTGGCATCGTGAAGGGTTTCGAAACAAGGGGGGAGAGCACCCCTCTTTATTGCCGGAGAATAGCGCCTGGTTTCGCCATATCGGCTTGTACGCCTACCGGGTGGCGGTGCTCACGCGCTATCCGCATCTGTCGCCAGCGCCGGCCGAGCAGGCGGAAGCGCTGGAGCAGTTGCGTGCATTGTGGCGCGGCATCCGCATTCATGTCGCCGAGGCGGTTAAGATTCCCCCCTTAGGCGTGGATACCGAGGCGGATCTGGCGCGAGTGGCGGCGCACTGGGCGTCCTCAGACGGATCTTCCGGCCCATTTTTAGGTAACCCATTGATAATTGATGTTAAAGCTGAAATATACCAGAAATTATAGGCATGTAAATAGTATAATAATGCTTGACATACATCGTATTATAACTAAATATGTCGTCATGTACATCGCCCGTATCCCCAACCGCACTTCCAGGCCCACCCTCCTGCTCCGCGAGTCCTACCGCGAGGGCGGCAAAGTCCGCACGCGGACCCTCGCCAACCTGACGAATTGGCCACCCGAGCGGATCGCGGCCATGGAGCGCCTGGCGAAGGGCGAATGGGACGGCGGGTCGGGTGGAGAGCTGACCAGCGGTGAGATTTTCGGCGTCCTGTTTGCGCTCAAGCATCTGGCCGACCAAGTGGGCCTCACTCGGGTGTTGGGCACCGCCCCGGAAAGCAAGCTGAACCTGTTCCTGGTCCTGGCGCGCATCGCCCATGACGGGTCTAGGCTGTCGGCGGTGCACTGGGCGGAGCAGCACACGGTGGGTGATGTGTTGGGCTTGGGTCCGTTCGAAGAGGACGACCTGTATGCGGCGCTGGACTGGCTGGCGGGCCAGCAAGAACGGATCGAGCGGGAGTTGTACCAGGATTACGTGCAGCGACGGGGCCAGCCGCCGGTGTTGGTGCTGTACGATGTGACCTCCAGCTATTTCGAAGGGGAAGACAACGAACTGGGCCAATACGGCTATAACCGGGACGGCAAAAAGGGCAAGCGACAAAGCGTCATTGGCCTGCTGACGGCGGCGGACGGGGAGCCCCTGGCGGTGCGGGTGTTTGAGGGCAACACAGCGGACCCGGCGACGGTGGCCAGCCAGATTACGATCCTGAAGGAGCGATTCGGCGTTGCCGAGGTGGTGGTGGTGGGCGACCGGGGGATGATTAAGGCCAAGGGGAAAGCGGCGCTGTCGGCGGAGAGTTGGCGGTATATCACCGCCTTGACCGACGCCCAAGTCCGCACCCTGCTCAAGCAGGGCGTGTTGCAGCCGGATTTGTTCGATGCGCACCTGTGCGAGGTCGAACAGGACGGCAAACGTCTGATCGTGCGCCGCAACGACGCCGTGTGTGGGCGCGAGGAGCGGCGGCGGGCGGACAAGTTGCACCAGTTGCAGGAGAAGATCGTCGAACGCAATGCTTTTGTCGCAAAGTCCCCCCGCGCGAGCGCGGAGACCGGCTTGGCGGCCTTGCGGTGCTGGGTCAAGAGCCACAAGCTCAGTAAGTTTGTGACGCTCGCGTTGGAGGACCGGGCCATCCGCTGTGCCATCAACGACGACGCCAAGGCGGAAGACGCCCTGCTCGACGGCTGCCACCTCCTGGAAACGGATGTCCCCAAGGACTGGCTGGACGCCAAGACGGTGGATGCGCGCGACCGCGACCTGCAAAAGGTCGAGCGCAACTTCCGCACCGTGAAGACCGCTTTCCTGGAAATCCGCCCGATCTTCGTCCGCAAGGCCGCGCGCACCAAGGCCCATGTGTTCGTCGCGATGCTGGCGTTGAAGATCACGCGCCAGTTTGAGGTCGGCCTGCGAAAAGTGTTCGGGACCGTCGGTGAGGACGCTGCCGCCATCACCCCGAACGACGCTCTGGTGGCTTTGGGGCGGTTAACTTATCTCTACACGACGGACCGTAACGGACAGCGCCACGCCCACCTGCCGCGCCCGGACGCACACCAGGGCAAAATCCTCAACGCCATCGGTCTTTCCTTCCCTCTTAAACCAACAGCCGTCAATCGAGCCGCGTAGGCAGGGGCCGATTTCGCGGAATCGTCTATTTTTAAATAAAAACAAATAAATGAAGCCGAGTTACGCCTGCTGTCTGGGGGAAGATCCGTCAGATGAATAAGTCAAGCGCCGCCAACTCCGGCAAGTCGGGATTTAACCGTTCGCGACGCAGGTTGAACAAGGGGACCGTATGGATTTTGGGTAGATGATCGCCCGCGTCGCCGTATTGGTTCGCGTGAATGACCTTGCGGTGGTTCTGGTCGCGCAGCACCAAGGCGGGTTCGTCGGCCAGGATTTCAATCACCTGGCAAGGGATGCCTTGATAGGTTAGGGTTTGACCTAGCAGGGTCTTGAGTTTATTGGGATTAATCGGCAGCATGAGAGGTAGCAAGCAACGTAATGGGTTCCACAATCGTGCAAGCGATCCGGGCGATGTTTGTTTCCTCGCGACGGTCGGATGAAGCAAAGGCAAAAGCGATGGTTAGAGTCCTGTTTGTATGCATGGGAAATATTTGCCGTTCTCCAATGGCGGAAGGGGTGTTCCGGCGCATGCTGGAAGGCGTTGGGCTGACTGAAAAGGTTTATGTGGATTCTGCCGGTACGCATTCCTACCACATCGGCGCAGCTCCCGACCCGCGCAGCCAAACTACGGCCCAGCGCCGGGGAGTGGATTTACGCAGCCTCCGCGCCCGGCAGGTGATGATCAGTGACTTTGCCGAATTCGATTATGTGCTGGCTATGGACCGGGATAATTACTCTCATTTGCTGGAACTGTGTCAGGACGCCGGGTTGCAACGTCGTATCCAGTTGTTCCTGGATTTTGCCCCAGACTTGCCTGAACGGGAAGTGCCTGATCCTTATTATGGCGGTCCGACCGGTTTTGATCGGGTCATGGATCTGGTCGAGGAAGCCGCCCAGGGTCTGTTAATACATATTCGCGAGCAGCATCAGCTTTGAGTAGGGGAGTCTCTCATCTAACCCCCCTCTCGTCAGGGACAGGAAGCGAACAAAGCGAACATTCACTCCCCTTTGCAAAGGGGGAGTGAACGGACACATCAGGATTTGGCGTCGTTGTCCGAGGACACTGGACTCGGTTCAACGACCTGGGAAGCTTCCACGGGTTCGTTCGCCGACTCGGTAATCAAAGATGGCTCGGATACCGGAATAGCATGTTCCGCTTTTTCGACAATCGGTTCTGATCCAGCAGACGGCTCATTGACGATCGCTTCTTCCGATACGACGGTTTCCTCCACAACCACCGTCTCTTCAATCTCGGCCTCGACCTCCAACGTTGCAGGCAATGTTGTGCCATCCGCCTCGGGGTCTACCACTTCGAGCATAAGCGGAACCTGGACGGTTTCCGCATCAATAGCGACCGCAGTTTCTGCTTCGGTAAAGACGGGTTCAACCGGTTTCGGAAGCTCGCTTATGAAATCGGCTGATTCCATGCCAGGCGCTTCAGCCTGATTCACCGGTTGGGCTGGCGCTTCCGATTTAGGATGTTCGTCCGGCGCTTCCGGCTCAGGATAATGGGTTACTTGCGTTTCTTTCACCTCTTCCTCAACCGTCGGATATTCCAGACGGGTGAGGGGTGGAGTGGGTAACTCATCATTAAGCAGGACTGTCGCATCCGTCGACTTGGCGGCAACCTGGGCGGCAAGCGCTTCTCGTGGCAGACGCGGGCGGCCACTGCGGATACGTCGTTGTGGCGCGCTTGATGTCGTCGTGATCGTCGGCGCAACAGATTCACTGGCTATTGCTGAATGATCATCCGGCTCAACGCCTGCATTGGCTCCCGATAAAGTCTCGGTATTCACTGGAACTGTATCGGCGGCTTCGCCACGCTTCCGCCGCCGCCCGCCGCGCCGCCCCCGGCGGTTCCGCCCGGACGTCTCCTCTTCTTCAACAGGCGTGGTGATTTCCTCTTGTTTCGCGGCGGTTGTAGTCACTACTTCGGCCACTCGTTTGGGTTCCGGGAGCGATTCCTCAATGGGCAGCGAAATCAGGGGTGGCGGCGTTTCGGCTATCCCCGGTGTGGTATCGGTTTTAATTACAGGCGCATTTGTGAGGCGTTCGCGCCGTTGCCGCTCGGGTTTAGCTGGCTTGACGCTGGACCGCCCTGGTCGCTCTTCCTTGATGGAAGGTTGCTCAGGCTGCCCAAACAGATTGCCCCAGAGCCAGCGGAAAAAACTGGCGTTGACTTCGGGTTTTGGTTTTGGCGCCGGCGGCAGCGGCGCCGGGCTGGTCGGCGCGACGCTCTTGACCGCAGGTTCCTCAATCGTCTCACGCATGGCGGCGTTGACCTGCGCTTCGTACTGTTCTTCGTAATCCTCAGCCAGGGTGTACGAGAGCCGCTGGGCCTCTGACAGTTCCTCAACGCGCAACCGGCTCAATTTAAAGTGCGGCGCCTCCAGTGATTCATTGGGGATCAGCAAAATGCCGACTCGATGGCGCTGTTCAAAAGCGCGGATCGCCTCACGTTTTTCATTGAGTAGGAAGGTCGCGACCTTGACCGGCAACTGAGCAACGACCCGGCCGGTCTTGTCCTTCATGGCTTCTTCCTGAATCAGTCGCAATACGCTCAGCGCCAGCGATTCGATATT
>Ga0116151_10005226_pt1 | contig 11262 bp, 12 predicted proteins | sample AD_UKC117_MetaG_FD_89893 | JGI IMG/M metagenome (GOLD analysis project Ga0116151, IMG submission 89893) | Active sludge microbial communities of municipal wastewater-treating anaerobic digesters from Hong Kong - AD_UKC117_MetaG | ecosystem: Engineered > Bioreactor > Anaerobic > Digestate... | reverse complement strand
CAGGAGACCGCCACCGCCATGACCGACGCGGTGGTGCGCGGCCTGCCCTGTTCCCACTTTCTCGCCCTGTTGAGCCGGGAGGGGCTGCTGCCCGGCTTTATCCACTATTTGGCCACACGCATTGCCGACCAGCAGGCGACCATCGCCAACCTGTTGACGGTGGACAGCGAACAGCGCCTGGGCAAAACCCTGCTCCACCTGGCGCGCAAGCTGGGCAAACAGGACCAGCGCAGCATCCGCATTGAACAGCGCATCACCCACGAAGAGTTGGCGGCCATGGTCGGTACGACGCGACCGCGCATCAGCACCTTTATGCGGCGCTTTTTGGACTTGGGGTTGATTGAGTTTAGCGCGGAACGCTTTTTGATTGTGAAGGAGGTGAAGTTGAGCGCGTATTTGGGGCAAGGTGGGTGAGTCATCGCCATGCATTCGTAACTTCGCCCACGGGTAATCGAATTTTGTTCAAAATTGAACGGAAATACAACGGGCATTTGTGTAGAATGAAAGCGCATTGATGGAAATATATGCCGTGAATGCTATATCTTACTTCATGTTGCAACAGCAAGTTTTCCATTTGCATAAATGCCGAAACGATTTGTGTGTGAATCATTTCAGTTGCCAAGTGTCCAGCTCATCTGAAACGCACCCAAACGATTTGACAGTTCGGAAATGTTACCCAGGAGAAAATTATGCGATCAGAACATCAGTCACAGTTTCAGGCACCATATCACCCTGATGTGCCATTTGAGGTTCGCCATGCAGCTATCGAAGATCTGATTTCAGCACAACATACGGAGGTGAGACGCATTGGAGCGGAAGCAACAAAGGTGCAATTAATAGCAGAGCAGTACAGGAATAGTGTAAAGAATCTTTTCGGCAGCGCCAAGTATAAGCAATTACGCGCCTTTGTGAGAGAGCAGAAACAGGTTCAGGCTACACTGCTCTTTCCTCCTCAAGGACCCGAGATGTCGACAGAAGAATTAGGTCGAATTCGGCAAGAGCGGCGAGTTGAGTCTCAACGCTTCTTGGACAAACTAGGGGTCGATGTGAAGCAGTTTCAAAATTTGTCCCAGAAGTACGCCGCTCGCCTGCAAGAATTTGGCCCGCCTCGCCCGGTTCGAAACGGTAGGCCGGTAATGGTGGTGTTACCGTCTTATGTTCCTCCAGAAATCCTCGCATACAAGACAAACCCGTGGACAGTAATCGGCCCGCCATTTGATGGTTGGAGTTGGTGGCACAACGGATATAATGCTGGCTTTTCGTTCTCCCCTACTCTCCATCTTGATGCCGCCACTGGATTTGTCGGAAACAGAAACCATATTCAAGATACAGACGCTTCGGACAATGATAATGGATATATGAATTATAGCACCGCAATCAGCTTTTGGTATCAGATGCCGACGTCAGGATTAGTTGAAGTTTGGATCGAGGCGCAATCGAATTGGTCTCATCATCACGTTTCACTTTGGGATGAGTTTGGATGGTCTTACTCCGCATTCAATCAACACAATTATCTAACGTTGAAGGCTAGTGTTGGGGAATCAGCCAGCGAGTTGCAACTCGCAGAGATGTCATGGTTTCAAGGAACCGGACATACGGACGGTTACTGGGACAACCACTACCTCGTGGATGGGGACATATACTGGGCCAATCTAATATCAGACCCACGTATCATCATTCCTGCAGGAGCATGGGTTCTTGTTGAGGTTGGCATGTTGAATTGGAACACGGCTTTCTCCAATGATGTGTCTGTTTATAGCACTTTGGACTTCGCTTGGACCATCAATCATGTCTCAATTCATTCGACTGGGGGGTAATAGTGTAGGAATAGTCGGAGCGACAAACCTGTTCGATCGGCCGCCCACCATCGACATCACCAGCCCCGATTTCACAATCACCGTGAGCGCCTGGGCGGATGGCCAACATGGCGAAGGTAACCCCCGATCCCGACGCCATTGGCATTTTGGCTTGCATCGGACGGTAGATAGTCGAGATTGATTTGGAACGTGGATGAGCGAATCGTTATCGCTAACCCATGAAGACTAAAAGAAGGCTAGGCAAGGAACCCTATTGGTCAGTCGATCTCTTCTGGCTTGCCGTGGGGAAGATAAGCATATGGGTCTCTTCATGGCAAGACAGAGGAGTGGGATCATTGTCGGGCGCATCTTGCATCGTCCGCTGACGACCGTCTGGCCAGCGGACGATGCCGCAGTTCGCGATATCGACGGCAATGAAGTTAGTCCCAACTTGTCACACACTAAGGAGAACTACATCATGTCTCGAACTGTGATTTTATGGGCAGACAAAATCGGCGAATCCGTTGGCGGCGGACATCCAGAACAGATGCTTGGTGCGCCGGACGCTAACGGCTACGGGCTTTCCGCAGACAAGTCGGCAACCATCACGGAATTTCGCTATCGGATTTACTCTGGATTTTCGGGATTGTTAAGTACGGTAGTTAACGGTGATCAGGTTACACCAGAGATTTTGGCCGCGGCGGACGTTATCGCATTCGAGGGCAATGGCTACAGTCCAGCAGCTTCCGGTGGGTGGGAGAGTTGCGATTGGACGTTTAGTGATGGCGTGAATCCGCCACTTTCGGTCGCTTGGGATGAAGCGCCTAATGCAATACGCGATCCGCACATTTTGGCGAATGGCAGTATTACCGGAGCCGCTTATAGCGCATTTTTCGGCTTTCCGTCATCAAATTTCCAAAGTTGGGGCATTAAGCCAGAGGATATTAATCCGGAAGAGCTTGTCATTTCGTTTCTCCTCTTCCGTCTACGCCCCGAGATCGATACGGCAAGCCTTTCCTTTCAGATTAAAATTAGTGGGAGCAGCTTACCACCCCAGCCAGGTGTTCGTGAGTGTACGCCAGACCCTGACGCAATCGGGATTGTGGCTTGCCATCGTGAGGATGAAAATTCGATAGACTGAGGATAATTTCAGTAAAACAATGTTTCGCTCGCCAACATGGCGAAGGGACACCCGATCCCGACGCCATCGGCATTTTGGCTTGCCTGGGCAGTAGAATGCAGTAAGTGGCGTGGTCAACTGAGATCCCTGGCACTCGCCAAACGTAAGTTCAACTTCGCGCCTGCTTGTGGCGAGTGCCGGGGACTTCAGCGGTAGAAAGACAATCGTTTTGTCAAATCATTGTCAAAAAAAGCGTGGCTTCCATTCCGTTATCACTGTAAAATGGCTGTGCAAGGCTAGAAATCGAGGAAGCATATGGAGGGAATCGCATGGTGGAAAGTCTACTTTTGATCAAAGGACCGGCAGTGGACGCGGAAGTGCTACGGGCGCTTTCGTTTGGCAATGCAAAACAAGTGGTGGTCGGCCCCGTCCCGGGTGGCAGCGTGGTTCTGTACATTGCCGCGGAGTCAGCGGCGGATCTGGGGCGAGCCCAGCTTGATCTAGCCCAAGTTGCCGGTGTAACAGCGGTGGTGACCCTGGCCCTACACCTGTTGCCGTAGTCACCACACAGGATGAACACTATTTCCGTGATAAGGTTCTAGAGATGACATTACGCAATTCCTCTTTCAAACCCATTGTTCTTGCAAGCCTGGCGCGGTGCTGGGTTACGGCCATGTTGTTGATGGCTGCATTGCTCTGCCTATGCACCTTTGCACCTGCCCGCGCCCAGTCGACACCCGAAATCACGGCTGGCTTTGTTTGTCATCCGGGTAGCGAGGGATCCGTAGCAGGAGTGAATTTGCGGGCGAATCTATCGGTTACCGTTTCGATCAACACGCAGCCGGTGGGGATCGTTACGACGGAAGCCGATGGCCGTCTCTTCTTTTTGATCCAATTGCCGACCATTGCGCTTTCCGATACCTACACCGTCGCCGTCTCGACGCCACTCTCAGCCACGGCATCCTCGACGGTTTCAACGACAGTCATCGCCACCGACACCTTCGTTGTGAGTTATGCCGGGTTCTATTGTGTGGCGGCGCGGCTGTCGACGAGAATGGCATGATCATCGAACCGCAGTCGGTGGTTTTACCGGACTTCGCCCATCATCAATTTCTGCCGTGGGTCAGCGACTAGCGGTACGTAGCTCGCCACTTGTACGCAAACCGGTCCGAAACTTCCTTTCGGACTATAGCCCGCGCCTACGCAGAAGAAGCAAGAGAATGGCTTGATGGGTTTATTAAATTGCAAACTCCTTTACCGTCACGCATATCCGTCGAGGTCGCGGGGAGGAATAGTATCTTGAGAAGCTTGGCGTTCTTTATCAAAGACGCCGTGATTGCCGCGTTTTTGGCTGAGGTTGGCGATGAAGATGCCGGCGTGTGTGAGCGGGTTGCGCGCAATTGGTGGTTGTTGGGCAAAGACGATCCGTCGGTGGTGGCGGCACTCCAGTCGGCGCGCCAAGATGAGTCGGCAATGGGCGACTGAGCGCGGCAGCCGGCCTGCAACGAGTTGGCGAATCCATGACAATTCCATTCAGCGATAACCGACAAGGAGGCAACATCCAACAACATGACCAATCTCCAAATCACCCAACTGACCCCGGCCATGACAACAGTGGCCGAGCAAGCCGCAACGCTTCTCCACGAAGTTTTTGCCTCCCAAGGATCGTGGGAGACGCTGGCGGAAGCCGCTGAGGAAGTGCAGGAAATGTTGGCACCGGAGCGCATGGTCTGGGTGGCCCTGATCGATGAAGAAGTCATCGGTTGGATTGGTGGCGTGCCCCAGTATGATGGCAATGTTTGGGAACTCCACCCGTTGGTGGTCACCCCGGCGTGGCAGCACCAAGGCATTGGCACGCGCTTGGTCCGCCATTTCGAAGGGCAGGTCCAAGCGCGCGGTGCCCTCACTATCTCGCTCTCTTCCGACGATAAGCACAACCAAACGTCCCTCGCCGGGCGCGACCTCTATGACAACTTGTGGGAGCAGATTCGCACCATTCGCAATCTCAACCACCATCCCTACGAATTTTACCAAAAGCTCGGCTATACCATCATCGGCGTCATGCCCGATGCCGCCGGCCGCGGCAAGCCGGATATCATGATGGGTAAGCGCGTGGGATTGCCGTGAGATGGAGCAACAATGATGGCATTCAGTACAGCAGACCATGATCTAATCTTGCGCCAGTTGGCCCGTTGTTACGGCCTTACACCAGACCAACTCCAATGTCTGACCGATAACCCGGCCGATGGCGTTTACGGGTTTACGCGCCACGGACAAGCGTTTGTCATCAAATACAGCAACACAACGGTCCGTTCGTTCGCCACGCTGCAAAGCCAGGTACATTGGCTCGATTTCTTGGCGACGCAAGGTGCAGCGGTCAGTCGTCCCGTGCCATCGCCGCGAGGGATGTTAGTTGAGCAAGTACCGCTGAGAAGTGCCTTGGTGTCAACGGTCTGCTATGCACGTGCGCTTGGTGTGCGACCACCTGTCCCGCGCTCGACCGCCGAACAGTGGCAAAGGTGGGGAGAGACATTGGGCAAATTGCACGCGCTAAGTGCGCGCTATACGCCACCCCTAAATCAGGCACCGCTCGCGCAGTGGGATGTCAACGTCACCCAGGATCGCGCAACGATCCCCGCGGAGCAGACGAGCGTGCTGGCAAAGTTTGACGCCTTGCAAGCGTACTTGCAGACATTGCCCACCGACCCCCAGCTCTACGGTATGATCCATGGCGATTTCCAGGCCAACAACCTCTGTCTCGATCGCGAAACCTTCTGGGTGATCGATTTTGACAACTGTACCCGTCACTGGTTTCTCACAGACATTGCCACCTCGCTCTATTTTGCCTTGTGGGAGCGACCCGGCGACCAAAGCAATGCAACCTTTGCCGGGTTTGTCTTGGAGCATCTTTGGGCGGGGTATGCGCGTGAATTTTCGCTGGATGTTGCGTGGCTGGAGCGGCTACCGGTCTTCTTGAAAGTGATCGAGATGAATAATTATCGCCATCCTTGCCTACAATCAGACGACGTTACAGCGCAACCCGGCAGCTGTGCCGCCAAAGCAGCGCGCTTTGCTCACGCGTTATCGTGAGAATATCGAGCAGGGCGTGCCGTATATTGAGTCCGCCTATAACCCGTGGGCGGGGTGAGTGCATCATTGATCAGCAGACATAAAGCACGAGGGAAACGATGAAAGAGCAATTTTTTGTGGATTATTTGGAACGGTTGACGGGTCTACAGAACCGGCTGCACAAGGAGCTACAAGAGCTGCCGGCAGCCGCAATGGACTGGTCGCCGGGGCCACAGATGAATTCTGTGGCGGTGCTGCTGGCCCATCTGACCGGCGTGCTGCATGAAGGGATCGATCTCGCCCTCGATGTACCACCCGGCCGAGTGCGTGCGCAGGAATTTCAGACGCATGGTGTGTCAAACGCCGAGATGTTGCAGCGACTGGATCGGGTGATCGACTATGCGCGCGAGTCCCTGCCCCGCCTGGAACTTGTGGATCTGAGCCAAGCGCGCACCGATGAGGACGGCCCAATCACCTGCGGTTGGGCGCTGCTGCATGCCCTGGAACATGCCTACCTGCATCTGGGCCATCTCCAAATGACCTGCCAGTTGTGGCGGCAGCGGGAGCCGTAGGGGGCATTCTGATGCGATCACAGCTTATTTTTCAGATCCAGACAGACCCTTAGCGGCGCGATTGCTCTGTTTCTCATCCGCCGCGGTCGGCAACTGCGCGACCAATTCTGGTAAGGATTGGCTGGTCAACGCTAGATCCATACAGCGTTCAGTCTGTTCAAGGGTTAGGGAGTGTAGACGGCTTATCAACGGTTCCGGTAAAGCACCATGACGATGGGCCAACAGGCGCAAGAGTAACCGAATCGCCGTCTCGCGACCTTCTTCACGACCTTCTTCACGACCTTCTTCACGACCTTCTTCGCGACCCTTTTGTAAGGCCAATCGTTCAACACTGGTTACATATTCCATATGGCGCTCCGCCTCCAATTGTTCTACTTGGGCAATCCACCGTTCTTCTAGATCATCCGGCAGCCGCATCATCCAATCAATAAAATGGAATAGATTGAGAATATCTTGGCGGTCATAACCACGGTCATAGAGATGACGGACCAGGTAGTATTTCCAAAATTGACGATGTTCCGGCTCATACTGAGTTTCACGGGTCTTCAGATGAGCCATGACCACGACCGCAAAGGGATTGTCACTCACCTCCAGCTCCGCCCAGCGATTGCGATAATCGGCGAGCTTCACCGTCGGAAACTCAAAATGAATCTTGCAGCCCCACAACTCGTAGCCAAAGCGGCCGGGCCGCCAAGCGTCATTGTCATCGGTCAGGACGGCAAAGCTGGCGACCAGCAGATTGTCCCGATCAAAGAGGCGATGGTTGTAGGTGTAGACCCGTCGATCGAAATGCGCTTCCGGCTGCCCTTGCACCTCCACATGGGCCAGAACCCAGCCCAACTCGCCACTCCGTTTCCAGACCTTGGCCAACTTATCCGCATAGCGTCGTCCGGTTTCCGCCTCGATGGCAACCTGTTGGAGCTCTTTATCCAGAAACTCGACCGGTTCACTCCAATCAATATCGGCGTGGGCGGTGGGAAAGAACAAGCCCATAAATTCTTCAAAATAGGTCTCTAGCGCACTCTTCCAGGGACTATCATAGTCATCGTGCGGTGTACTCATCGCAACCTTTTCCACAAGCTGGGTACTCTTGATTGTCTTGTATAGTATAGCATAGTTCGAGCGGTTCGTAACAACGAATGAGCGATTCGGGAAAACAATCGCAAAGGGCGGCAATCCCACGTCGTTAAAGGCGTGACTACCAATTTGGGAGAGGAGATTGCACAGAACTTTGTGGAATTTTTGTGGAAAAATCGCTTGTGCTTGCTTGTGCCAACCGCTAGACTCAGGTCAGTCCGACAATGACTGCCAACCGACCCATCATAGGGAGACAACCCAAATGGTTACGATGTTTATCAAAGCCAAGATTCGTGCGTATGCCGACTGGAAGCCTGGGTACAATGAGTTCGCCCAGAAGCGTAAGGAAAAAGGGGTCACGGCCGCCAGCGTGCATCGCGACGTTAGTGACCCAACCCTGGTTACGGTCACCCACCAGTTTGCGGATCTGGCGGCAGCCCAAGCGTTTGCCGGTTGGGAAGAGCTACGGTCGGCCATGATGAAAGGCGGGGTGGAAGGTATGCCGGACATCTGGTTCACCGAAGATATTGAACAGACCGCGCATTGATTGTCAAATTTATCAACGCGCTCAACGCGCTCAACGGGCAACTGAACGTCGCCGTGGAAGTACGATAACCACTATAAAAAGTGGGATGGCAAAGGAAACGTAAATGAATCAAACCACGAAAGCAACCTTCGTCCTCATCCACGGCGCCTGGCATGGCGGCTGGTGTTGGAAAAAGCTCACTCCTTTGTTGCGGGCCGCCGGGCATGAAGTTTACACGCCAACTTTGACTGGACTCGCTGACCGGGCGCATTTGCTCAGCCCACAGATCGGGTTGAACACTCATATTGCGGATATTTCTGCTCTGTTGGAATATGAAGATCTGCACAATGTGATCTTGGTTGGTCACAGTTACGGCGGCATGGTGATTACAGGCGTGGCGGAAGTGGCTGCGCAGCGCTTAGCTCATCTTGTTTTTCTGGATGCCTTTGTCCCGCAGGATGGTCAGTCGCTTTTCGATACTATCCCCGATCATGGTGCCCCTATGCAGAAAATCGCCGCGGAAGCTGGTGATGGTTGGCATGTTCCCATTGGCAAGGCCACCTTTGGCGTGACGGACGAGGCTGATATTGCCTGGATGGCGACTCGAATTACTTCCCAGCCCCTACGCAGCTTTGAAGAGCCGGTTCACTTGACCGATCCCGCGGCGCTTGCGCTGCCCCGCAGCTATGTTTTGTGCCGCGAGGAAGAACCTTCGCTCTTTTATCCCTTTGCCGAGCAGGCGCGGCACGCAGGCTGGGGTTACTATGAGCTGACAGCTTGTCACGATGCAATGATTACTGTGCCGGAAGCGTTGGCGAACGTGCTATTGGAAGTTATTTCAGGATGAATGCCGGGTGTGTTCACCCTTTCACTTTCGACATGAACTGAGGCGAGAAGCTTTGTGAATGCTTCTGCCAACGTCATCCGCTGCCCAGTGGCGAATGCTTCGGCAAAATCCACAGGGTCGACTAGCGCTCGCACTGTCGCCAAGTCGGTATCGACCAGGGATCGCATGGTCCCACCAATCACATAATGGACTTGGCTGTGCGCCTGCTCGGCCAAGCCAAAGAGCGTGGCGGCGCGTAGGTATTGCAGTTGCGCTGTTGCCAAGCGGGCGGCGACCCAAAGTCGCTCTATCTCGTAAATGGTGATTCGGCGTAAATCGGCATAATAGGCTAAGCTTTGCGCTAGCCATTGTTCTGCCGCTACTAGATCCCCTTCCCATAGGGCTAGCTGTGCTAGATAGGAACAGACGCGCGACAGGCAGTACCTGTCTTTGAGTTCGACACAAAGTCGCCAGCTATCATTCAATAGCTGGCGCGCCTCCGCTACATTGCCTTCATATAACGTAACAATCCCCAATAGCGGCTGCCAATTGCCTAGCATCCACTGACAATTGAAGGCCGTCGCAAGGGTCACGGCTTCGGTGAAGTATCTGTGAGCCTGCTCGAGATTGCCCTGTAGTAGGGCTAAAATTCCTAATGTGCCGATGCCATCGGCAATCTCGTAGCGGTTCTCTCGCCGTTGCAGTATCTCTAAGCACTCTGTAACGAGGGGCGTAGCCTGTGAAATTTGTCCGCGCTCGATCAAAGCAATTGCATAATCCCAGAGACAAGTCACAAGTACGAAATCATAGTCAGCTAAGAGGCAGAATTCAGCACCAAGCTTTGGCGCTACCGCGGCAGAGCGCGCCGATTCAATTGCCTGCTCCCAAGCTGTCGCTGCTTGCGCAAAATCAGTAGATGAGAAGGCAAGCCAAAACCAAGCCACCGCCTGTAGGAGTTTGTTTGAGCACATCTCCAACAACTGCATCATCTCAACAGTATACCGTTCAAGGGGCAGGAACTCTTCCCATGTGCGCGCTGCGCTGTACACATTGGCCAAGACCGCCAGACGGAGATCGGACTCTAAAGTTTGACGGTGATGGATAAGTTGCGCCAGCCACCGACCCTTTTCATACCAGTTGCCCTGAAGATGCCAGAACCAATAAACAGCAATCAATAGCCACGCTGCATCCGCATAACGCTTCTCATTAAACGTCCACTGCAACGCAGCTCGTAGATTATCGTGATCGTGTGACAAGCGTGCAAACCATATCGTGGTTTCCGCCCCCCGCAAGTGGCTATCGCCGGTGCGAAAAAACTGTAGGTAGACGGCATAGTGACGGTGCTGCAGTATGTCTACCTCATCATGCGCTCGCAACTGTTCCAACGCGAATTCGCGGATCGTCTCTAACAGGGAAAAGCGCTGTGTACCCTCCGCCAGGGCTTCCGCCCGCACCAGACTTTTGCCGATCAGAGAGAGGAGAATATCACTGGGTTGTTGAAGATTGGAGATCGCCTCGGCCGCAGCCAGATCAAAACCACCGGCAAAAACGCCGAGGTATCGAAAGAGCAGCTGTTCGTCTGGTTTCAGCAACGCATAGCTACGCTGGATCGCCAAACGCAGCGTGCGATGTTGTGGCGGCAGATCATGCGCGCCATCCACTAGCAGATCGAGCGGGCGTGCTTGCAGGTGCGCCAACAAGTGTGCCGGTGCAAAGAGCTCAATCTGTGCAGCACACAGTTCCAATGCCAGTGGCAAACAGTCCAGCCGTTGGCAGATGGCGGCAATGGTCGCGCGGTTTTCGGGGGTGAGGCGGAAATCGTCAGCAACGGCCCGGGCACGCTGGACAAAGAGGTCGACTGCGGCATTGAGATCAAGCGGCGGCACCTTGAAACGCTGTTCCGCGCGCAGATGCAACCGTTCACGACTGGTCGCCAGGATCGTCAACGTTGGACATTCCGCCAGCAGCATGGCGATCAGGGATGCCGCGCCAGCGATCTGTTCCAGATTGTCCAGCACCAGAAGCGTGGCTTGGGGCCGTAGCAGTTCGATCGCTCTGGTTTGGGGTGGCTTGTTGCTGTTATCGCCAGGTGCGACTGTCGCGACAATGGTAGCGGCCATCAACGTCGAGTCATTGATCGCAGCCAATGGGATAAAGTGTGCGCCGTCGGGATAGTGCTGTTGCACCCGTGTCGCCACGGCCAACGTTGTTTTGCCCACCCCCGGCGGCCCCACCAGTGTCAATAAACGTCCACCATGCCCCAACAGCCGATTGTT
>Ga0116151_10005225_pt1 | contig 11265 bp, 13 predicted proteins | sample AD_UKC117_MetaG_FD_89893 | JGI IMG/M metagenome (GOLD analysis project Ga0116151, IMG submission 89893) | Active sludge microbial communities of municipal wastewater-treating anaerobic digesters from Hong Kong - AD_UKC117_MetaG | ecosystem: Engineered > Bioreactor > Anaerobic > Digestate... | reverse complement strand
ATCGAGCCCCTGGAGCCGGGATTCGGTTACACCCTGGGCAATTCGCTGCGCCGCACACTGCTGTCGTCGATCCCCGGCGCGGCGGTGACCAGCATCCGCATCGACGGCGTCCTGCACGAGTTCACCACCGTGCCGGGTGTGAAGGAAGACGTCACCGACATCATCTTGAACCTCAAGAGCCTGGTCGTGTCCTCCGACGAGGACGAGCCGGTCACCATGTACCTGCGCAAGCAGGGCCCCGGCGCGGTCACCGCGGGTGACATCGTGCCGCCGGCCGGAGTGACGGTGCACAACCCCGACATGCACATCGCGACCCTGAACGACAAGGGCAAGCTGGAGATCGAGCTCGTCGTCGAGCGCGGCCGCGGCTACGTTCCGGCGGTGCAGAACAAGGCCTCCGGCGCCGAGATCGGCCGCATCCCGGTCGATTCCATCTACTCGCCGGTGCTCAAGGTCACCTACAAGGTCGAGGCCACTCGCGTCGAACAGCGCACCGACTTCGACAAGCTGGTCCTCGATGTGGAGACCAAGAACTCCATCAGCGCGCGCGACGCGCTGGCCTCGGCCGGCAAGACGCTGGTCGAGTTGTTCGGGCTGGCAAGGGAACTCAACGTCGAGGCCGAGGGAATCGAGATCGGGCCGTCGCCGCAGGAGGCCGATCAGGTCGCGGCGTTCGGACTGCCGATCGACGATCTCGACCTGACGGTCCGCTCGTACAACTGCCTCAAGCGCGAGGGTGTGCACACCGTCGGTGAACTGGTGGCCCGCACCGAGTCCGACCTCCTGGACATCCGCAACTTCGGTCAGAAGTCCATCGACGAGGTCAAGATCAAGCTGCATCAGCTCGGTCTGGCGCTGAAGGATTCGCCCGCCAGCTTCGATCCGTCCGAGGTCGCCGGGTACGACCCCGCCACCGGGACGTGGAACAGCGACGCCGGCTATGACGCGGCCTATGACGCCGACGCCGACGCGGACTACGCCGAAACCGAACAGCTCTAGAGAATTCCGTCCCGGCCCTACCTGATACGGGGGCCGGCCCCGAAAAGGAGTAGTCACAATGGCAGGAGTGTCACATGCCTAGGCCCACAAAAGGTCCTCGCCTCGGCGGGTCGTCCTCGCACCAGAAGGCGCTGCTGGCCAACCTGGCCACCTCGCTGTTCGAGCACGGCCGGATCAAGACCACCGAGCCGAAAGCCCGCGCGCTGCGGCCGTATGCCGAGAAGCTGATCACCCACGCCAAGAAGGGCACGCTGCACAACCGGCGTGAGGTGATGAAGAAGATTCGCGACAAGGATGTCGTGCACATCCTCTTCGCCGAGATCGGTCCGTTCTTCGCCGACCGCAACGGCGGTTACACCCGGATCGTCAAGGTCGAGCCGCGCAAGGGCGACAACGCACCGATGGCCGTCATCGAACTGGTGCGGGAGAAGACGGTGACCTCCGAGGCCAACCGGGCGCGCCGCGCCGCCGCGGCCAAGGCCACCGAGGCCGCCGCCCCGGCGCCGGAGCCCGAGGAGACCTCCCCCGAGGAGACTTCCGTGGCAGAACTCGAGGCTGAGGACGCCGCTATCGCCGACGCCCAGACCGCGGTGGCGGAGGCCGAGATCTCCGAGGAGGCTGCCGAGGAGCGGGCTGCCGAGGAGCAGGGCAAGTCTGACGAGTCCTGACGCTGTCGGCGATGTCCGGCTTCGGCTGGACATCGCCTACGACGGAACGGATTTCGCCGGCTGGGCGGTCCAGGACGGGCAACGCACCGTGGCCGGTGTGCTCGATGAGGCCTTCTCGACCATATTCCGGGTGCCGCTGCGGCTGTTCGCCGCCGGGCGCACCGACACCGGTGTGCACGCAACTGGGCAGGTGGCCCATATCGACATCCCCGCCGAGGTGTTGCCGAAGGCCTACCCGCGAAGCGCCCGCCCCGGGGAACCGGAGTTCCTCCCGTTGGTGCGCCGGCTGGGACGATTGCTGCCGGAGGATGTCCGGGTTCGCGGAATCGTCAGGGCGCCCGTGGGTTTCGACGCCCGTTTTTCGGCGTTGCGCCGGCACTACCGCTACCGGCTGTCGTTGGCCCCCTACGGAGCCGAGCCGGAGCAGTCCCGGTTCGTCACGCCCTGGCGCCACCCGCTGGACATCGACGCCATGGCTAAGGCCTCACGAAAACTGCTGGGCCTCAACGACTTCGCCGCGTTCTGCCGTCACCGGCCCGGAGCCACCACGATCCGCGACCTGCAACGGCTGGATTGGGTGCGCGAGGGGCAGCTGGTGACCGCCCACGTCAGCGCCGACGCCTTCTGCTGGTCGATGGTGCGGTCGCTGGTCGGTGCGCTCCTGGCGGTGGGGGAGGGCAGGCGGGAACCCGACTGGTGCGCAACGCTATTGGGCGCCACCGGCCGGTCGAGTGCCTTCGCCGCGGCACCTGCCCGCGGCTTGACGCTGGCCGGCGTCGACTACCCGCCGGATGATCAGTTGGCCGCGCGAGTCACGGTGACGCGTGACCTGCGCACCCTCGATTAGAGCCTGGCGGCGACGAAATCGGCGGCCTCATTCACCAGGCCCGAATCGATGTAGGCGGGCTGCAGGTGTTCGGACCAGTTGCCCAGCCAGGTGTTCGGGTCCATGTTGTCGCTGCAGATCGGGTCCTCGGCCGTGCAGAGGTCGATCGTCTTGGAGCCCCACAGCGGGCTCACCGCGGATACCGGCCCGAGTAGTTTGCGGGTGCCGTTGCCGAACAACGCCACCGCGGCGATGTGGTCGGTCATACCCAACGGCAGCGGGTTCTTGTAGCCGAGAAACGGCGAGGGCGCGCCGAGAACGACGTCGGTCACCGCCGCGCCCAGTGAGTATCCGCCGAGCACCAACTTGGTGTCGGGGCAGTTGGCCGCCATGTACTGGATATGCCGGCTCATATCCGTTGCGCCCTGAATGATCTCGGTGTCCGCGGGATAGTCCACCGCGTAGTAGGCGACGCTCTTGTCGGTCTTGCTGCGCAGGGCCGCGATGAACGCCTGCCCGATCTGGCCGGTGCCGGGCGGTTCGATGCGGCCGCGGGCGAAAACCACCTCGACCTGCGGGCAGGGATCCGCGCCCGCCACAGGAAGGGCCGCCGGAGCCAGCAGGGTGGCCGCTGTGGCTGAAATCACAACAGACACCATTGTGCACATCCGCCTCAGAAGCATCAGCCCATGCTAATGGCTGCCCGGAGGCCGGGCCACATAAGAATTGTCTGGCAGTCGCTACAGCAAACCGGCGACGAAGCCGGCGGCCTGGCCGACCAGGTTCGATTTCTCGTAGCTGGTGTGCGCGAAGGGATTGCGGCCCTGCGAGCAGATGGGGTCGCCGTCGGCGCACAGGTCGATCGCCTTCCCCGCGAACGGGATCATGGCGGCCGACACCGGGTTGCCGAATTTGGTGGCCGGATTGCCGAACACGGCGACCGCGGCGACCTTGTCGGCCAGGCTGTGGGGCAGCGGCGGCGCCGAGCCGACATCACCGACCTTGTTGCCCAGCGGGGGTATGCCCATCAGCATGTCGACCACCGCGGCCCCCTGCGAATAGCCGCCGAGGATGAAGCGCGTCCCCGGGCAGGTCTGCGCCATCGCGGTCATGCGCTGGGTGGCATCGTTGGCCCCGTCGGCGGCGGCGAGGAAGTCATAGCTGGCGGGGTAGTTGACCGGGTAGACGCCCAGGGTGCGCCCCCCGAGGTTGGCCGCGAGCTGGTCGCGCAGCGCTTGCCCCACCCGGCCCAGGCCGGCGGGCTCACTGGTCCCTCGGGCGAACACCAGCTCGACGTCGGGACAGGACACGGCCCCGGCGGGCGTGGCCGCCACGGCCGCGGCCCCCAGGCTCGCGGCCAGCGTCAGGAGAATCGAGCTAACCCCCACGGTGAAGCGCATGGGCCAATACTCACACACCGCCCGTGCGGCGGCGAAACCGCGCGACCGCGGGTCGGGCTCAGAGCAGGTTCGCCACGAATTGAGCGGCCTGCCAGGCGGTGCCGTCCGGGCCGTAGCTGCGGTGGGCCGGTACGTCGTTGCCGTCCGAGCAGATCGGGTCGCCAGGGTTGCACAGGTCGATGGCCTTGCGTCCATAGACCGGGCTGGAGGTCAGCGGTATGCCGATCCGGTTGGACGGGTTGCCGAAGACCGCCAGGGCCGCGATCCGGTTGGCGACGTCCGGGGGCAGCGGGTTGGTGAACCCGATGACCGGGAACGGCACCGCGGCGAGCACGTCGATGATCGCCGCGCCCTGCGAGTACCCGCCGAGCACCAGTTTGGTGTTCGGGCAGGTGTTGACCACGTTCTGGATATAGGCGCTGGCATCGTTCGCGCCGTCGGCGGCCGCCAGGAAGTCATAGCTGGCCGGGTAGTTCACCGCATAGACCCCGAGGCTGCGGTTGCCCACCATATTGCGCAGATCGTTGACGAAGGCCTGCCCGACACGGCCGATGCCGGGGTCCTCCTTGGTGCCGCGGGCGAAAACCACCTCGATGTCGTTGCAGGCCACGGCGCCGGCGACGGGAGCGTTGAGGGGTGTCAGGGCTGCCGCCGACGCGGCCAGCAACGCCGTGGTGAGACGCAGGATCAACAGTCGCAGGGATGAGGTGAGAGAGCGCATCACGGCACCGATTGTTCCAGATTCCCCGGCGATGAGCTTTCCGGGACGATTTCGCCCCGACGCGCCAGAGCCAGACCGGCCAGCACGACGATCCCGCCGACGGTCTGCGCCCCGCTGAGGTCCTCGCCGAGCAGCAACCAGGCGGCCAGCACCGCGAACAGCACCTCGGCCAGGCCCGCCAGTGAGGCGAAACCCGGCCGCAGCCGAGCCACTCCGCCGATTCCGAGCGTGTAGGCCAGTGCGGTGCAGACCACCCCGAGCAGTACCACCGGAACCATCCACGGCACCGTCGCCCCGGCGATCACCGCGTCGTTGGCCGTGAAGTGCAACGGCATCACGCCGGACAGGCCGAGCAGGCCGACGGCGATGGTGGCCACCACCAGCGATCCCGCAGCGAGCGTCAGCGCCTGCAGGCCCGAGCCGTCGGTGCTGACCTTGTCCGACATCATGAAGTAACAGACGGCGCACAGTGCCGCGCCCAGGCCCCAGGCGACGCCCACGGGGTCGACCCGGGCGGAGTTGAAGACGTCGAGCACCAGCGTCACGCCCACCACCGCCAGCGCGACGCCGACCAGCGTCAGGACCTGTGGCCGACGCCTGGTGGTGGCCCATAACCACCCGATGACCAGCACGGGGGAGGTGTACTCCAGCAGCAATGCGACGCCCACCGACAGATGCGCGACGGCGTTGTAGTAGCAGAGCTGCGCGCCGGCGACCGGGATCAGCCCGTAGGCGAGCACGGTCCCGGCGTGTGCGCGGGCTTCGCGGAGCCAGCCTGGTCGGGCGATGGTGGCGACGACGGCGAGCACAAGTGCACCGCCGGCGAGTCGAGCGGTGACCGCGGCCGTCGGCGACCAGCCGGCCTCCATCAGCGACTTTGCGAGCGGGCCGGACATCCCGAACGCGAAAGCCGAACCGCCGGCCAGCAGCAGCCCCAGCTGGAACTGGTTCACGGGCCGGGGCTGGTTCTTCTCCAGCGTCTTCTGATCGAGCGTCGTGGACATCGGACACCCCCTCGGGTCATGAGTAAAATAGTTGACGGTCCTGACGCTACGTCCCCGGGAGGTCATGGGTCAAATGCTTTTCACGCCTGACACCGAGCTGACCCTCCGGGCCGCGGCCGTCCTGGTCAACAGCAATCGGATCGACGGTGAGCAACTCGTTGACCAGGCTGCACTCGACGAGTATCTGGATACGTACGGGTGGACGGGGCGCCGCGACCGTGATGCCGCGGAGCTGGCCGAGGTCCACGGGCTCCGAGAACGGCTCGGCCGGATCTGGGCGGTCGCCGATGACGAGGAAAGCTCCGTCGAGGAGGTCAACGCGCTGCTCGCCGAGACCCGCGCCTCGCCGTGGCTGACCAGGCATCCGGAGATGCCCGAATGGCATCTGCATCTGGCGTCCGCGCGCGATCCGCTGGCCCGGAGGATGGGGGCGGAGATGGCGATGGCGCTGGCCGATCTGATTCGCGGCGGGCAGTTGAACCGTCTGAAAACCTGTGCGGCGCCCGACTGCGAGGCGGTGCTGGTCGATCTGTCCCGCAACCGCTCGCGGATGTTCTGCGACACCGGCAATTGCGGCAACCGGCAGCATGTCGCCGCTTACCGTCGGCGCCGTTCCGTCAAGCCCCGACAGCCCTGACGGTCCTCAAAGCCCTGTGGATGGCCACGGCGGGCGGGGGCCAACCGGCCCTAACCTCGAGCCGTGAACGACAGCCCCTACCCGAACGACGGCGCCCAGACCGTGCTGGAGGTCGGGCCGCGGACCGTCCGCGTCGTGAGCGGCGGCGCAGGTGCCCGGCTGCCCCCCGCGCTGGTGGCGGCCGCCCTCGAGTGGATCGACGATCCGGTCGGGTTGTTCGAGGGTTCGCCGGTCGCCGTGGCCGACCTGTGGCGGGAGCTACTGCTGGCCGCGGTCGGCCGGCACCGCGATTCGGTGGTCGTCGTGCATCCGCCGGGCTGGCCCGAACCGCGCATCGCGCGGGTCCTGGCCGCGGCGAACACCGTCGCCGACCGGGTCGTCGCGGTCCGCTCCGGGGAATGGGTCCCGTCACGTCCCGAACCCGAACATCCTCAACTCGAGCCCGTCGGCAGGCGCCGGCGCCGGTGGCCCATGGCGATCGCGGTCGCCGGGATCGTCCTGCTCCCGGCGGCGGCCCTGCTGTGGCCCCACCCGTCACCGCCCGCGGCTCGGCCGGCGAGCCCGGTAGCGAGCAGCCTGGTGGAGGGGCGGGTGGCGGTGCGGATTCCCCGGCTCTGGTCCGTCGAGCGGATCACCGCAGGCCCGGGGTCGCGCCGCGTGCAGGTCATTTCGCCGTCTCACGCCGACGTGGCGCTGCATATCACCCAGTCCTACGCGCCCGAGGCGACGCCGGAGCAGACCGCCGAGGTCCTCGCGCGTGCCATCGCCCGTGAACCGGCCGGGGTTTTCACCGACCTTCGTCCCGACGGCCGGGTCGCCGGCCGCCCGGCGGTGACCTACACCGAGGCTCGGCCCGGCCGGATCATCCGGTGGGCGGTGCTGTCCTCGGGCCCGACCCGGATCAGCATCGGTTGCCAGAGTCCGCCGGGCCGCGAGGATTCCATCACGGCGGTCTGCGACGACGCGGTGCGTTCGGCGCGTGATGTGGGAACCGAAGCCGGTCCCGCGACGTCTAACCCTTAGTGACCGGCCACCGATGACCGGCGGTTGCGCGGTCTCGACGGAGGAGAGCCGTCGGGACCGCACAGCTGCCGCAACGGTGCGCTCCGGTGGCGTTTTGACCTGCTCGGATCCCCGACGGTAGGCTACCGATCTGGTGTGCGGTACTCCGCGGTGTCATCCGCGGGGTCAGCCGGGTTCTCGGGTCAATGTCGGTCGCTGAGAAACGTTGCCCGACCGCTGGCACCCGACCGGCACCCGGCCCGTCCGGGATCGAAACCCGCTAGAGGATCAAGGAGAGGTAAGCGCCTGTGCCTACATACACGCCGAAGGCCGGTGACACCACGCGCTCGTGGTACGTCATCGACGCCACCGACGTGGTGCTCGGCCGGCTCGCCGTCGCCGCAGCCAATCTGCTGCGCGGCAAGCACAAGCCGACATTCACGCCCAACGTCGACGGTGGCGACTTCGTCATCATCGTCAACGCCGACAAGGTCGCCATCGGAGGCGACAAGCTCAACTCCAAGATGGCTTACCGCCACTCCGGTTATCCCGGCGGTCTGAGCTCGCGCACCATCGGTGAACTGATGGCCAAACATCCCGACCGGGTCGTCGAGAAGGCGATCGTCGGGATGCTGCCGCACAACAAGCTGAGCCGCCAGGTCCAGCGGAAGCTGAAGGTCTACGCGGGCCCCGATCATCCGCATACCGCTCAGCAGCCGATTCCGTTCGAGATCAAGCAGGTGGCGCAGTGACAGACAACGACATCGAGACAGGCACCGACATCGACGTGACAACCGAGACCGTCGACGAGGTCGCGGTCGAGACCGCGCCCCGCCAGCCGGTGTTCATCGATCGCCCGATCCAGACGGTGGGTCGCCGCAAGGAGGCCGTGGTCCGGGTGCGCCTGGTTCCCGGCACCGGCCAGTTCAACCTGGACGGCCGCACTCTGGAGGCCTACTTCCCCAACAAGGTGCACCAGCAGCTCATCAAGGCGCCGCTGGTGACCGTCGACCGGGTGGACAGTTTCGACGTCTACGCCCACCTCGACGGTGGCGGCCCGTCCGGGCAGGCCGGCGCGCTGCGCCTGGCGATCGCCCGCGCACTGATCCTGGTTCAGCCTGAGGACCGGCCCGCACTGAAGAAGGCCGGCTTCCTGACCCGCGACCCGCGCGCCATCGAGCGCAAGAAGTACGGCCTGAAGAAGGCCCGCAAGGCGCCGCAGTACAGCAAGCGCTGAGCGGCAATTGCCTGTCCCACTCGCCGGGTGCGGTCCAGCTCCGACTGGACCGCACCCGGCGGGTGTGTTTTTTCGGTGAGTCTGCGGATCTGGAAGGTGTGAGTCCATGGGCCGACTGTTCGGCACCGACGGTGTACGCGGAGTCGCCAACCGCGAGTTGACCGCTGAGCTCGGACTGGCGCTCAGCGCGGCGGCCGCGCGCCGGCTCGCCCCAGCCACCACCGGGCACCGCTTCGCAGTGGTCGGCCGCGACCCCCGGGCAAGCGGGGAGATGCTCGAGGCGGCGGTGATCGCCGGCCTCACCAGTGAGGGAGTCGACGCCCTGCTGGTGGGGGTGTTGCCCACCCCCGCGGTGGCCTATCTGACCGCGGCCTACCGCGCCGACCTCGGCGTGATGATCTCCGCCTCGCACAACCCGATGCCCGACAACGGCATCAAGATCTTCGGCCCCGGCGGGCACAAACTCGACGACGACGCCGAGGACCGGATCGAGGAACTCGTCGCCCAGGGGCCGGGGCTGCGGCCGGTCGGTGCGCAGATCGGCCGGGTCCGGAGGGCCCACGACGCGCTCGACCGCTACCTGGACCACATCGTGGCTGCGGCCGGAACCCGTCTGGACGGGCTGACCGTCGTCGTCGACTGCGCCAACGGCGCGGCGTTCGCTGCGGCGCCGCGTGCCTACGCGGCCGCGGGTGCGCGGGTCATCGCGATCAACGCCGAGCCGGACGGGCTCAACATCAACGACGGCTGCGGGTCGACACACCTTGATCAGCTTCGGTCGGCGGTGGTGACCCACGGCGCCGATCTCGGTCTGGCCCACGACGGCGACGCCGACCGCTGCCTGGCCGTGGATGCGGCCGGTGAGGTGGTCGACGGCGACGCGATCATGACCGTCATCGCACTGGCTATGCGGGAGGCCGGCGAACTCGCCGCCGACACGCTGGTCACCACCGTGATGAGCAATATGGGGCTGCACCTGGCCATGCGGGAGGCGGGCATCGCGGTGCGCACCACCGCGGTCGGCGATCGTTACGTGCTCGAGGAACTGCGGGCCGGGCGGTACAGCCTGGGCGGCGAGCAGTCCGGGCACATCGTCCTGCCGGCGTTCGGCACCACCGGCGACGGGATCCTCACCGGGCTGCGGCTGATGTCGCGGATGGCCCAGACCCGGGCCACCCTGGCGCAGCTGGCCGCCCCGATGCGCTCACTTCCGCAGGTCCTCATCAACGTGGAGGTCGCCGACAAGGCCAGTGCCGCCCAGGCGCCGGCGGTGCGCTCGGCGGTGTCGCAGGCCGAAGCCGAGCTCGGCGACACCGGCCGAATCCTGCTGCGGCCCTCGGGCACCGAACAGATCGTCCGGGTGATGGTCGAGGCTGCCGACGAGGACACCGCCCGCCAAGTCGCTCACCGGGTCGCGAGGTCGGTCAGCGCCGAGGGCTGAGTTCGCGCCGGAAGGGAACCGGCGGGGTCGCGGTCGCGTCCAATCCGATATGGGAACAACTGCCGGAGTCATCGCGGTGGATCCGCAGGCGCTACGGATCGCGGCGGCGCGGCTGGATGCCGCCGCGGACATCCTGCTCACGGCGCGCCGCACCCACCTGAGTGGCCTCCGGGCCGAGGAGGCGGCCACCGCTGTGGCCCGCTGGGAACTGGCCGTGCGGGAGACCGCCACGGCGTTGCGCACCGCGGCGGAGCGTTACGCCGACTCCGAGGTGCGTGGGGCCCAGGCCTTGCGGTGACGACCGATCCGGGGCTTGTGGCGACGCTGGAGGCCGAGCGCGTCGCGGTGACCGCGGCGGCCGCGATGGCCGAAGACGCGCTGAGCCTCCAGCGGGAGGCCCTGGCCGTCCTGGTGGAGGGTTGGGACGGTCAATCCGGTTCAGCGGCAGCCGATCTGCTGTCGCGGCAATGCGCCGACGGGGCGGACGTGGTCACCGCGATGCAGGAGGTCGCCGGTGAACTCGCCCTGCTGCGCGACAGCCTGGCGGATCCGGGTGACACCGCCGCCCGGGCCGTTCGCGCCTACGGTGAGGCTCCCGTTGGTGCGGGTGTTCCGGCGGCGCCGTGGGGGCCCACCGGGATGCCCTTTCCCGCGCTACCGGACTTCGGCGGGGCGCTCGCGGGCTTGGTCGGCCAGATCACCGAGGCGATCGGAACCGGTGTGGGCGGCTCGGTGGGCTTTCCCGCCGAGTCCGCGAGCGGGATTCCCGCTGAGATCCCCGCTGAGGTCCGCGCCGGGCCGCCCGAACCGCCTGAGGTCGTGCCGGAGGCCGTCGAGACGGTGCCGGACCCGGTGCCCGCGCCACCGCCCGATACGGTGCCCGCCGAAGCGCCGGGCCCGCTTGCTGCCGAAGCGCCGGTGGTGAGTCCGCCCACCGAGGAACCCTTGGTCATCCAGCGGCCGCCGGAAACGGAGCCGCGACCGGAATCTCCGGCAGCCCCGGCCACACCCTGCGAGATCGCCGCCGACGAACTTCCGCAGGTCGGCCGATGACCCACGGATCAGGGCAGCAACTGCAGGAACTGTTCGACGAAGTCGACGTACTCCGCGCCGTCGGCGGCGACGGGTGTGGCGAGCAGCGTGGTAACGCCGGCCTCGGCAAAGGCGGCGATGCGTTCTGCGACATAGCCACGCGGGCCGATCAGCGACACATTGCGCACAAGTTCGTCGGGTACCGCGGCGATCGCCTCGACCTTGCGGCCGGACAGGTACAGGTCCTGGATTCGGTCGGCGACCTCGCCGAACCCGTACCGGGTCGCCACGTTGTGAT
>Ga0116151_10005224_pt1 | contig 11269 bp, 11 predicted proteins | sample AD_UKC117_MetaG_FD_89893 | JGI IMG/M metagenome (GOLD analysis project Ga0116151, IMG submission 89893) | Active sludge microbial communities of municipal wastewater-treating anaerobic digesters from Hong Kong - AD_UKC117_MetaG | ecosystem: Engineered > Bioreactor > Anaerobic > Digestate... | reverse complement strand
CCCGGTGGAAGCCGAACTGGGCAAGATCCCGGACGTGGGTGAAAGCGTGAACTGGGCCGACTATTATACCGACGTGGGCGAGGCGAAGCGCTTCGTCGAGGAAACCGGCGTCGATTACCTCGCGATCTCGGTCGGCATCGTTCACGGCGTCATTCCCGGCCTCAAGCCCGAGCCGCTGGCCATCGGCCGCACCGTGGAGATCCGTGATGCAGTCGGCATCCCGCTGGTGCTGCACGGCGCCTCCGGCGTTCCGGAGGACGAGGTGCGCGCCGCAGTGCAGGCCGGTGTGCACAAGTTCAACGCCGACACCGATCTCCGTCATGCGTTCCGCGCCGGTATCGAAGCCGTGTGGTCGAAGGGCGACTATCAGCTCGAAGAGGCCATGGCCGAGGGCCGCAAGCGCATGGTCGCTGCGACGGTCGAGAAAATGAAACTCTATGGCTGCGCCGGAAAGGCACCGGTAAAGGCCTGATGCAGCCCTTCGGCGGCCCGGTTGTTTTCTACGACGGCGACGCCGAGGACGGTTTGTCGACAACGACGGCGCATGAGGACATGGACCTCGTGCGCCGCACGCTTTTGGGACTTGGCGATGGCGGAGATGGCATGCTCCGCATCTACAGGCCAGTGCCGACGGCGGCCTTCTCGCCGCGTGACACGACAATGCAAAGCTATGCCACTGCTGCGGAAGCCATGCGCAAACGCGGTTTCGAGCCGGTGGAACGAAGAGCCGGCGGGCAGCTTGCCATTTATGACCGCAACGCTCTGGTCATCGATCTGGTGGCCGCACATCCGGAACCGCGGGTGCAGTTCCGCGACCGGTTTGAAGGCTTTGCCTCCGCCATTGCGGCATCGCTTGCGTCGTTGTCGGTGGATGCGCGGGTCGGGTGCCTGCCTGGAGAATATTGCCCTGGCGACTTCAGTGTCAACGGCGCCGGCCGGATCAAGCTTGTCGGCGTGGCGCAACGGATTGGCCGCCGGGGATATCATCTGGGCGCTGTGATATCCGTGAGTCCATCTGAGCCAGCCATGGCTGCGGTAGCAGAGGCCTATCAAATTCTAGGCATGTTATTCGATCCCGCGACATTTGGCGCCATCGCCGATCTCGTGCCCGATCTCGATTTTGCAGGGCTGCGCGAGTCGATGCACGCGCCCATCAACGGGCTCGTTGCTGGAGAGTGAAGCGACGTCAATGAAACGGCCGGATCCGGTCTTTCGCACTTGCGTGCCGATTTGATCGCGGCCTAGACTTCGTGCATGTCGATTGAATTCTGGAACGAGCGCTATGCCTCCGGGGACTATCTCTTCGGAACCGAACCCAATGCATTCCTGAAGGCCGAAGCACTGCGGCTGGTATCTGGCTGGAAGGTCCTTTGTGTTGCCGATGGAGAGGGCCGCAATGGCGTCTTCCTGGCAGAGCAGGGGCTGGAAGTGACAGCCGTGGAAGGATCGCCGGTGGCAATCGCCAAGGCAAGGCGCCTCGCCGGGGCCCGTGGCGTTGCCATGGATTTGATCGAAGCCGACCTCGCCACATGGACCTGGCCCACGGCCGCGTTTGACGCGGTCATTGCCATCTTCATACAATTTGCGGATCCTGCCTTGCGGGCGCGCATCTTCGCCGGCATGCAACAGGCGCTGAAACCCGGCGGCCTGTTGCTGTTGCAGGGGTACAGGCCGGAACAGTTGACCTACGGGACCGGAGGACCAAAGGTCCTTGAAAATCTGTATACGGAAGAGATGCTTCGAGGTGCGTTCCCGTCCCTCCGTCTGCTTCAGCTCCGCAGCCATGACAGCGTCGTCAAGGAGGGCAAGGGCCATGACGGCATGTCGGCATTGATCGAGTTGGTGGCAGAGAAGTTGACTTAGACCTTCACCTGCTGGGTGGTTGCCGATATTGCGCCGTCGGCGGCATCGACGAGTGTGAGGAGGCCCTTGAGGATCTCGATCGGCTTTGGCGGACAGCCAGGAACGTGGACATCTACGGGTATCACCGATGAGACTGGTCCCACGCAGGCATAGCTACCGGCGAAGACGCCGCAATCGACGGAACAGTCTCCAGCGGCGACAACCCATTTCGGTTCGGGTGTCGCGGCGTAGGTGCGTTCCAGCGCCTCCTTCATGTTCCAGGTCACGGGGCCGGTAACCAACAGGACGTCTGCATGACGAGGGGAGGCAACGAATTTCAAGCCGAACCGTTCGATGTCATAGACTGGATTGTTGAGCGCATGGATTTCCAGCTCGCAGCCATTGCAGGACCCGGCATCCACCTCGCGAATGGCGAGTGATCGGCCCAAAACACGGCGCGCCTGCCGGCCGAGGGCGGTCGCGACCTCTGCCATCATGTCCTGATCGGCGTCAGGTCTTCTGACGACGGCCGTCCCCTTCATCAATGCCTGAAACAGGAGTGTTCTCATAGGGTCACACGTCGTGGCCGGAATAGGAGCAGTTGAAAGATTTGTTGCACAGCGGGAAGTCGGCGACGATGTTGCCTTCGATTGCGGCCTCCAGCAATGGCCACTGGAACACCGATGCATCACGGACGTGGCAGCGCGCGACGGTGCCATCACCGGCGAGGCGTGTGGCGACGAAGACGTCGCCGCGAAAAGCCTCGGCGAGAGCAGCGCCTTCACCGCCGGCGATCCTCGGCAACTCTACCCGAATGGGGCCTGGCCGCAGGCGATCAAAAAGCTGCCGCAAGATCGAGATGCTTTCGGTGACTTCCTCGATCCTGATCCAGGCGCGGGCGTTGACATCGCCGTCTTCGCGAACAGGGACCTTGAACGTCAGCTCGTCATAGGGCGGGTAGGCGATATCGCGGCGGCTGTCGAAATCACGGCCGGAAGCACGCCCGACATAACCGCCCGCACCGAATTGTGTCACTAGCATATGGGTGACATGACCTGTCGTGACGGTGCGGTCCTGGATCGACGGCGATCCATCATATCTGCGCGCCACAAACTGGAAGTCGCGTTCACAAACATCGAGCATGGCCATCATGTCATCGACAGCGGAAGGCGTGATGTCGGTGGCAACGCCGCCCGGGATGATGACATCCATCATCAACCTGTGGCCGAAACCGGAGTCGCAGGCAGCAAGAATCTTCTCGCGCAACAATGTGCAATGGGCGTGTAGCGCCACGGCGCTGGCATCATTGCAGATGGCGCCGAAGTCGTTCATGTGGTGGGCGATGCGTTCGAGTTCGGCGACGATAGCACGTAGCAGGATGGCGCGCTCGGGCACTGTGATGTCTCCGGCGGCTTCGACGCTGCGGGCGAAGGCAAGTGAATAGGCGGCGGTGCTGTCACCTGAAACGCGTGCTATGAGCCGCGCTGCCTGGTCCACCGTCTTGCCCGCGGTCAACGCTTCGATGCCCTTGTGAACATAGCCCAGCCGCTCTTCCAGTCGCACCACGGCTTCGCCATTGGCGGTGAAGCGGAAGTGGCCGGGCTCGATGATACCGGCATGCACTGGCCCGACCGGAATCTGATGCAGTCCGTCACCTTCGACGGGAAGGAAGGAATAGTTTCGCTCCGCCCGGGAACGGCCGGGCCACACGCCATGGTCAAGCCATGCCCGGTCGTCGGGCATTCCTTGGGGCATGATGCCACTGAGATCTCGGAGTGTGCGCTCGAGGCGGATGGCAGGCGCGTGGAATTGGCTGATCGCCGGGTAGTGACCGTCGTTGCATGCGAGGGAGAAGATCAGAGGCGCCTCGCCCAGAAGCGCCATGCGGACCCTGTTCCCATCGGCCCATAATGCCAGAAGCGTGTACTTTCCATCGGCCAGACCATGACCCATCTCCATCCATGCACCGGCATCGGCATCAATGCGCTGGAAGCCGTCCCGTCCGGTGGTCACTGTATCGGTCATCCCAGTAACTCCGCAGCCTTGTGAAACCATGCGGCAAGGGCACCAGGCAAGTAGAGTCCGGCCGCCAGCACCAGCAGCAGATGCAGGATGAACGGGATGGGCGAAGCCTTCACCTTGTGATTGGGCTCGCTCGGCGTGCCGAACAGCATGCCCTGCAGCCGCATCACCAAGGCGCCGAAGGCCACCACCAGTCCGATGGCCGGCAGCAACGCCAGCCACGGATCGCGTGCAAAAGTCGTAGTGAGAATCAGGAATTCACTCATGAACACACCGAAGGGCGGCAGTCCTGCAATCGCCATCACACCGGCCGCAAGGCCGATGGCAAGGCCGGGATGGCTGACGCTCAGACCTCGGATGTCGGCGAGGCGCTGGGTGCCCTTGGCCTGCGCGACATGGCCCACGGCAAAGAAGATCGCCGACTTGGTCAGGCTGTGCATGGCCATGTGCAGCAGTCCCGCAAAGTTTGCCAGTGGCCCGCCCATGCCGAAGGCGAAGGTGATGAGACCCATGTGCTCGATTGAGGAATAGGCAAACAACCGTTTGGCGTCGCGGCGGGGATACAGCATGAAAGCCGCGAAGAGGAGCGACACGAGACCCATTACCACCAATACTGGCCCCGGCCGCAGTGCCTCCGGATTGGCGGCGATCAGCATCTTGAAGCGGAGCAGGGCGTAGAGCGCCACATTCAGCAACAGGCCGGACAGCACGGCGCTGATCGGGGTCGGGCCCTCGGAATGGGCATCAGGTAGCCAGGCATGCAGCGGTGCAAGGCCGACCTTGGTGCCATAGCCCACCAGCAGAAACACGAATGCGAGGTTGAGGAGCGGCACGTCGAGCCTCGCCGCATTGGCGTAGAGCAGAGTCCAGGACATCGCGGGCATGCCGTCGCCCAATGCCTGCTGCCCCGCGAGATAGGCGAGGATGGTGCCGAAGAAGGCGAGCGAGATGCCCACACTGCCGAGGATGAAATATTTCCATGCGGCTTCGATAGCTTCTGGCGTGCGGTAGAGTCCCACCATGATGACGGTGATGAGCGTGGCAAGCTCAAGCCCCACCCATAAGAGACCGATGTTATTGGCCAGGAGGGCCACATTCATCGCGCCCAGCATGCATTGGTACATGGCATGATAGAACCGGACCGATCGCTGCGTGATGCGGCCGGTTTCAATCTCATGTCCAATATAGCTGGCGCTGAACCACGCTGCCGTGAAGCCGACCAACGTGTTGAGGACGATGAAGACGATGTTGACCTCATCGAGGACGAAGTAATCGTCGGCCCCATTGGGAGACCACAGTAACCCGATGCCCGCTGCGAGCGTCAGGGCCGAGGCCAGGACATTGATGATGGCCGTCAGGCGGTAAGCCGGCAGCAGCGCCATAATGGCCGCCGAGGCAAAGGGGACGGCGATCACCGCGAAAAGCCAGTTGCTCATCGCCGGTCTCCCCTGACACGGTCCAGCGCTTCGACATCGACGGTATCGAAGCGTTCCCGGATGCGGAACACGAAGACGGCAAAGACGAACAATGCAATGAGGACAGAAAACGCGACGCTGATCTCCACGACGAGTGGCATGCCGCGCGCCCCCGTGGCGCCGAGAATGAGACCGTTCTCGATCGACATGAAGCCGATGATCTGTGCCACGGCATTGCGCCGGGTGATCATCATCAGCATGCCGAGCAGGATAATGGCGAGCGAGATGGCAAGACCTTCCCGCGCCAGTGAAGACGCGCTCGCCGTTGCCTTGAGGACCATCATCAAAGAAAGCGCTGTCAGGCCCAATCCGAACAGCATGGTGAGACCGACACCCACCACCTGCTCCACATCGCGGTGGATGCCGAGCTTGGCGATCATACGGCCCAGTGCGTAGGGGATGACGATACCCTTGAGGCCCAGTGCCAGAGCGGCGGTGATGAAAAGGTGCGGGCGTTCCTGGGCATAGGCTTGCCAGGCCACGGCCAGCGCCAGCACGATGGCCTGTAGCGCGAAGGTTCGCAGGAGGGCCAGCAGGCGGTCCTGGTAGATGAGAGCGAAGCTCACCACCAGCATCATCCCGGCGAGGAAATGCGAGATGTCATAGGCGTGGTTCATCCCAGAAGCTCCTGGGTGAGGAATGACAGCAAGATGGCAATGAAGGCGAAGATGAACGCGACGCCGAGGAATTCGCCGACGCGGAACACCCGCATCTTGGCGATGCTGACCTCCCACACGCCGAGCGCAACCGCTCCAGCTACGATTTTCAGGAGATAAACCAGTAAACCGACAAGCAGCGCCGTGATGCTCGAGTCGGCCCTTGCCATGCCGAACGGAATGAACAGGCAGGCGATCAGGCTCAGATAGGCGACAAGGCGCAGTTGGCCCGCCGCTTCGATCATCGCGAGATGGCGGCCGGAGTATTCGAGCACCATGGCTTCATGCACCATGGTGAGCTCGAGATGGGTCGCGGGATTGTCCACGGGAATGCGGGCGTTCTCGGCCAGTGCCACGATCACCATCGCCAGGAACGCGAGAGCCAGCGACACACGCACGACCATTGGCTGGTCAAGAAAGAAGGTGGCGATTTCGGGAAGGCGTGTCGTGCCGCCGGCTATCGACAAGGTGAGCACGACGAGCAGCATCGCCGGTTCGGCGAGCGTGGCAATCATCATCTCGCGCGACGAGCCGATGCCGCCGAAACTCGTTCCGACGTCCATGCCGGCCAGGGCCAGGAGGGCTCTCGCAGCGCCGAGGATGGCGACGAGCGCAATGGCATCGGCCGCCCAGTTGAACATCAGCCCTGCAGCATAAGTCGGTATGAGTGCGGCCGCCACCCAGGTCAGCGCAAAGATCAGATAGGGCGCGGCACGGAACAACCACGAAGCGTTTGCGGCGATCACCGATTCCTTCCGGCAAAGCTTCAGCAAGTCCCGGTATGGCTGCAGGATGGATGGACCCTGGCGCCGCATGAATCGCGCCTTCACGGTCCGTGTGATACCGACGGCGGCGGGCGCAATCAGCAGCACGATGAACATCTGGAGACCTTGTTCCATCAATGCGATCAAGAAGCCCGCCTTCATGACCGCACCGCCGTCACCAGAAGGAGAATGATCAGGGCGGCGAACATCAGCACCAGGTAGCGCCGGATAGTCAGGAACTGCAGCCGGTTGAGCTTGCTTGCCATGCCTGACACTGCGCCAGCGGGTGCGGCATAGAAGACGTTCCACAAATGATCGGTCAGGCGCACGTCGATCCGTGCTGCGCGCTGCTCACCGGGGCGCGGCATGTCGATGGTCTCTCGCGCGGAAAAGGCGGTGGATCCGTAGACCCGCCGCAATGGCTGGGCAAAGCTGGAGGCTGAATACTGGGTGAGGGGTGATGGGTTGGGGAAGCCGCAATCCCACGCCGGTCCCCGCCGGGTCCGTCGGTCTGAGATCCAGTGGAGCAACAGCGCCGTCAATGTTGCGGCAATGGCGACGAAGCCGGCGATGGTCACCGCGTCGTATATGCTGCGCGCCGATTCGAAAGCCACCAGCGAGAGCGGCGTTGGTCCTGTGTTCAGTCCGGGCAAACGTGCGCCGACGACCAGGTCGATGACCGGTCCGATGGCCGCCACCGCAACGCCGCCCAACAACCCGCCGGCTACGCAAAGGACGGCCAGGAAACCCATGGCCTGAACCTGCAACCTTGGCACCTCGTGAGCGCCTGCCGCGTCATTGCTACGAGGACGGCCCAGAAACACGATGCCATAGACCCTGACGAAGCAGGCCGCTGCAAGTGCAGCAGCCAGCGCCAGCAGGCCGCCTACCACGGGGGTGAGAAAGCGGAGCACGGGTTCCGGCAAGTCCGGTCCAGCCAGCACCGCCTGGAACAGCAGCCATTCCGAGACGAAGCCGTTGAGTGGCGGCAAGGCGGAAATCGCCAACGCACCGACCAGAAACATCACCGCCGTGCGGGGCATCCGGTGGATGAGCCCGCCGAGGCTGTCGAGATTGCGGCTGCCAGTTGCATGCTGAACAGCCCCGGCCCCAAGAAACAGCAGCGACTTGTACCAGGAATGGTAGATGGCATGCAGGAGTGCGGCGGTCATGGCAACGGCCGCCGCGGCGGCTTGTCCCGTGGCGCCGAAAGCGAGCGAAAGGCCGATGCCGACATAGATGATGCCAATGTTCTCGATGGTCGAATAGGCGAGCACCCGCTTGAGATCGGTGTCCATCAGCGCATAGAGCAAGGCGCCGACGGCGGTCAGGGCTCCGAGGATGATGAAGGGGAGCGACCACCACCATGATGGAGCGCCGAGCAGATCGAACACGATGCGGAGCAGGCCGTAGACAGCGACCTTGGTCATGACGCCGCTCATCAGCGCCGAAACGTGGCTGGGCGCAGCCGGGTGAGCGAGCGGCAACCAGGCATGCAGCGGCATGATGCCCGCCTTGGAACTCGTCCCCACAAATGCCGCGAAAAGAACGAGGCTCGCGATGGCGGGGTCGAGTCTGGTGGCGCGGATCGCATCGAAGGTATAGCTGCCTGCTGGTCCCGCCATGCCACCGAAGGCAAACAGCAATGCAATGGTGCCGATGCTCGCCATCACAAGATAGATGTGAGCCGCACGGCGCGTCTCACCCTCTTCATGGCGGGCCAGCACAAGAAGCCAGGACGTCACTGACATCAGTTCCCAGAAGAACAGGAAGCTGTAGGCATCGTCTGCCAGCAGCACCACATTCATGGCCGCGATGAACAGCGCAAAGAAGGGTTCGATCCGCGGCGACACCTCGTGCTTGCGATCCAGCCCCATTCCATAGAGTGCCGCCCCGACGGCACCCACATTGACGACGATGCCGAAGAAGCCCGACAGTGCATCGAGACGAAAGTGAAGACCGATGGCCGGCAGGCCGAGCGGTAGGGAGCCGGTCGAAGCTCCGCCTGCAACCATGGCGAAAGCGTCAATGCTAGCTGCAATCAGAGCGGCCACGATCGTCAGCGGATAGACAAGAGCCAAGGCCTTGCCCCGCAGCAATGCGGCCAAGGTGGTCGACGCAACCAGCAAGGTGACCGGCAGCACCATCCACAGGAGCAATTGGCTGGCATCCGTCATTGCTGTGGAAGTTCCCTCAGCAGCACCCCGCGGCCCCCGGTCGATAGCAATTGAATTCCTGCCCGGTCGAGCGCCTCGATGATCTTGGTAAGCGTGTCGACATTGCCGCGCACGGTACCGTCGCTGGCCTCCATGCGCTGGATCGTCGGCAGCGAAACGCCTGACATACCGGCGAGCGTCTTCTGGTCGATTCCCAGAAGCGCGCGCGCCGCGCGTAGCTGTCCGGCAGTCATCATTCGCAGTATCTCCCGACAGAAATCACATGTAGCATACCACTATTGATGCTTCAAGCATCATTATTCAGCGCTCCAGACCCAAGGCTTAAGGCCTGTCTCCGAGGTGGCTTTCGCGATATTCCTTGGGATCCCTTGCGACGGGACTGGTACGCCGGACAAAGTGACCTCTCGCCGGGATTTGACCAAGCTCAATGACCATGGCGGAGGTCCGCTATTTCATTCAGAATATGTGAGAGGAGGAATTCTCGCGTGTCTGACGACACAACCAATGGCACAGATCGGCCAAGCGCCGCGGCTGTCTCGATCGAGCAACTGCTGGAAGCAGAGCGCGCTGGCGAGCGTCTGCTGGCAGACGCACAGCGGCAGGCCAAGCTGCGCGTCGAGGAAGCCTACAAGAAAGCGCAATCTATCGATCACCGCAGCCGCCAACGCATCGAGGCACTGAATAGGGCCTGCAAAGTGAAGAACGACAGGCTGGTCGGGGAAATTGAGTCGGAAGCAAGATCCTTCGGGACGAAGTCGATCGACATCGACCACAAGCGCGAGGCGCTCCTCGCTGCGACCGCACGGCTCGCTGCGAGATTGACCACTGGCGAAACATGACTGGCCCGCTGCCAAGATTTGCCTACGCTCAAGCCCGGTTGGCAGCAAGGTTTGGAGGCCGCGCCAGCGAGGCTGACTGGGCGCGCCTGGCAGCGACCGCGGACGCCGGGTCGCTTGTCGACGCGGCCAAACGCACTCCGCTTGGCCGTTACCTGGCTGGAACGTCGGCGGATCAATCGATCCATGCGGTAGAAAAGTCACTGCGCGATGCGTGGCGCAGCGAAGTCGCAGAGGTTGCGGGCTGGTATCCCGCGCGATTCCGGCCCGTCTTTGCCTGGTTGTCCGTGCTGCCACTTCTATCAGCCATGACCCATTTGCTCGGGCAAGGTGCTGCGCAACCCTGGATGTCGAATGAGCCTCAATTGGCGCCGTTCATAACGGAAACTTCTGAGGACATGGCGAAGCGGCTCACCGATGCAGGACTGAAGGACTTGCTGCCCGCGGTTTCAGGTGAGCCGTCCGTTGTCAGCTGCTGGCTGCGACATTGGAAATCACTGTGGCCCGCTTCGGCGAAGGACCGCCTGGAGATGGAGACATTCTTGGCGGGTATTCTCGTCAAGCGTGACCACCAGGACGGATTGGCACTGGTTTTTGGGGATCTGGACGACGCCAGAAATGTTCTGGCTCGGGTCTTTCGCCGCCACCAACGCAGCATTGCAGGAGCACTTGCCTACCTCGGCCTGTCCGCAATTGATCTGATGCGGTTACGAGGTGAGATCGCCGTCCGCAAACTGCTCCCGGCCACTGAACCGGGCAGGGTGGCGGCATGAGCCTTCGGCCAGTTGCCACCCGATGGTTCGAGGTCCTTGTGTTGAAAAGGGATCGGGACGCGGCGCTTGACTGCCTGGCGCGCACGGGTGCCGTTCAACTCGAGGCCCGCGCCATCCGGGTTGAGCCGCAGGCGGGCATGGCCGCGTTCGTGAGCGAGTATGATACGTTGGCCTCGCGCTACCGGGCCTGGTGGCCTGAACCCGCGTTCCGGCCTGCCGGTGATTCGGTTTCGCCCGGTGAGCGTGTGGCGCAAGCTCTGACGTTTCTCAGGTCATGGGCCGAAGAGGCGGGTGGAACGGTCGAACGGCTGGAACACAATCTGCAGAAGCGCCGTGATCTCGAGACATTGCGCAATCTCTTCATGCGTCAGGACACTGATACGCCGGATCTGGCAAAGTTTCTCGCCGCAGGACCGCGGCTCAAGAGCCGCATCTTCAACCTGACCCAGGATGCCGAACTCCCGGCACTACCCGCCGACGTCGTGAGTCTGGAACTTGAAGACGAGGGCGGTGACTTTCTGCTGGCGATGGGAAGCCCCAGATCCATGGACGATCTGCAGGCCATCCTGTCGGCGCAGAAGTGCAGAACTGTGGACCTCCCGTCATGGCTGCCGGAAGAGCCAGTGGCCGCCATCGCTGAAATCGACAGGCAATTGCAGGAGCTGGGTGAGAGCTGTGGCCGTGATGAAGATTCGCTCGCAGAACTTGGCGAGAAACATGGTCT
>Ga0116151_10005215_pt1 | contig 11284 bp, 8 predicted proteins | sample AD_UKC117_MetaG_FD_89893 | JGI IMG/M metagenome (GOLD analysis project Ga0116151, IMG submission 89893) | Active sludge microbial communities of municipal wastewater-treating anaerobic digesters from Hong Kong - AD_UKC117_MetaG | ecosystem: Engineered > Bioreactor > Anaerobic > Digestate... | reverse complement strand
TCGGAAGCCCGGGATCACCAGTACTGGGCGGCGCTCACCCGACGGCCGTCTCGGCGCGACCAGATCGATGGCCCGAGTGGCGGTGTATTCGCCGGCCACTCGCGGCAACTCCATGAACATCAGGGCTCGATGCGGGCCGCTGCTGCTCGCAGCGGTGTTGCCGTCGGCCTCCGAGAAGTCGTACACGCGCCCTACCCTGAATCTAGAATTCGTTCTACTTAGTGAGCATTATGGTGGGCCAACGTGATCCACGCCACCCCGGTAGAGGCCGTCCCGCAGGGTTGGTGGGCTACTTCGGACTCTCAATGGCCGTCTGGGTCGAGCGGCAACGTCAGTGACTCTTGGCTGGGGTGCTGATTGGGGCCGAGATCGGGCATCGGCCCAGTCGCTGTCAGTTGTTGAGGCTTCTGCGCCGGCCTTCGGACTACAGGGGTGTCCTAGACCCCTCAAACGTCCCCACTGCGACGGTCCGCACCCGCGCTGCCGCCAGTGGCCTAATGCAATTGGCGCTCCGTATCTATGAGCCAACGCCGGGACGCTCGCCGCCGGCCGGCTTAGCAACCAGATCACAGCCCTGACAACGCCGCATGCCGACCGCAGCCACCAGGCGGACACTCCCCGTAGCTACACCTGACCGACGTTGACGAGTTCTGCCAGCGGGCCGATGTCACGCCCGTTGTCATAGTGGACGAGCGCGTCGATGTAGGCCCCACGGTCGATGTCCCAATCGAACCGCACGACGTCACCCGTGGCGGCAGCCGCAAGAACCACATCGGCGAGCAGGCGAGTTGCACGACCGTTGCCGTCGACAAACGGATGGATCTGCACCACCGCGACGTGAACGAGTAGCCCCAGCATCTTCGGGTCGAGGTCGTGAACCTCCTCCCACCGATAGCGCAAGTTGTCCATCTCGGAGCGAAGCTGCACAGCGATCTGCTCGGGTGCGATCCCGATGTTCGTCTGAACAAGCCGAAACCTGCCGCCCCACTCCCACAGGTCACCGTAGAGCCGCCTATGAAGCTCGCGAACGAAGAAGTCCGTGAGGATCTCGTCAAGACCAAGCGAGCCTGCTCGGATCTGGTTGATCAAGCCGTCACCGACGTGGTCCTGCAGAGCCTGCTCGACGTCGTACAGATCAGACTTCAGGGGCGGGTCACCCAAGACCGAGAGCGCGTACGGCGTGAGCGCCTCGCGCTCCTCCTCCGAAACCTCGGTCTCGCCGTACCCGGGGTCGAAGGACGACATCAGGCCTTTGCCAGCACCGTGTCCAAGAACTCCTGAACCTTCGCGGAGCGGACGTGGTCAGCCGGAAGTTCGCGGCCTTCGAGACGGGCGGACGCGACGGTGTTCTCGTGCACCATCTGGTGCAGCACCTCGACAGGAATCTCCTGGATCGTCATCGTCGACTCCTTCGCGTTCCAACAAGGATACCGCGAGCCGTTCAGGACCACCTAGACGAGTCCATTGCTTGCAGTTGCCGAGAATCTTGCGGACTACGGAGTGTCAGCCACCATGAAAACCCCACCTGAACGGCGGAATCGTCCTCAGATCAGTAGTACCAGGGGAAGCCAGACCAATCAGGGTCACGCTTCTCGAGGAACTGGTCACGCCCCTCCTGTGCCTCATCGGTCATGTAGGCCAGTCGAGTGGTCTCACCGGCAAAGAGCTGTTGGCCGACGAGGCCGTCGTCGATGAGGTTGAAGGAGTACTTCAGCATGCGTTGGGCGGTGGGTGACTTGCCATTGATCAGGCGACCCCACTCCAGCCCCACCTTCTCCAACTCCGCATGCGGGACGGCCTTGTTGACCGTGCCCATCCGCACACCGTCTTCTGCGGAGTACTCCTGACCGAGGAAGAAGATCTCACGGGCGAACTTCTGACCCACCTGCCTGGCCAAGTACGCCGATCCGAACCCGCCGTCGAAGGAGCCCACGTCTGCATCGGTCTGTTTGAAGTGGGCGTGCTCAATGCTGGCTAGGGTCAGGTCAGCCACCACATGCAACGAGTGCCCGCCGCCTGCGGCCCAGCCATTGACGAGGGCGATCACGATCTTGGGCATGAATCTGATCAGGCGTTGGCACTCCAAGATGTGCAGGCGCGCCATCTTCGCCTTGTCGACGGTGTCTGCGGTCTCGCCTTCGGCGTACTGATAGCCGGCTCGGCCTCGGATGCGCTGGTCACCACCAGTGCAGAAGGCCCACTTGTCGTTCTTCTCGCTCGGCCCGTTGCCGGTCAACAGCACACAGCCAACATCACTCCACGTGCGGGCGTGCTCCAAGACCCTCAGCAACTCATCGACAGTGTGCGGCCTGAAGGCATTGAGTACGTCGGGTCGGTCGAAGGCGATGCGCACAGTGCCGGACTCTCGGGCCCGGTGATAGGTGACATCGGTGAGGTCTTCAAAGCCCGGCACCTCGTGCCAGTCGGACGGATCGAAGATCTGGGAGACTCCAGCAAGCGCGCTCATGGCGGCCAATCTATCGCCGAGCCGCGACCCCAACCATGGAGGCGCCTCGGCTAGCCCCGATTGGACGAGATCGAGACCGCAAGCGCCGCCAAATGGCCGAGTCGCGCAACCTCAGAGTCAAGGATCTCGGGGCCTCCGCGACGCGCGATCACGACGAGCTCGTCGTCAACGACGGGCGCAGCCGCAATCACGAAATCGCTCCATGGCTCGGGCACCTCAACTCGCGAGGTGTGAGCAAAGTCCTTCGGCCACTTGAAGTCATCGGGCAGCGACTCAGGCGCTGCTGGAGTGCCGTCAAGCACCTTGATGCCGTCACCGTCTTGCGCAACCCTCAGGGCCCAGTCGACAACGAGCACTGCCGGAAGGAGTCGGAGCAAACTGTCAATCGGGTCTTCCTCACTGGAGGTCATCTCCTCGACAGCCTCAAGATCACGAATGAGATTGCTGCCTGACGGATAACGCGAGACCCACAAGACCTCAACGCCCTCGACTGAGTTGCACGAAGACACGATCGAGTCAGGCAGCACTTGGCCGCCGGTGTTCAAGAAGACATCATCCACGGCGAGGCCGTCATGCCTCTCCACGATCTCGATGGCGTCGATATTCCCGCCACCCGCACCGATTGCCGTGGCTAGCCGACCCAGCGAGCCGGGTACGTCGGGCAGCGACACGCGCAGCAGATAGGACATGTCTCGACCCTAACGGAGGGTGAAAAGCCCCGCGCAGAGTCCCAGTGATTGGATCAGAAGCCGAGATCGCGGCCGATGAGCTCCTTCATGATCTCGTTTGAGCCGGCCCAAATCCGCTGCACGCGACCGTCTCGCCAAGCACGACCCACGCGGTACTCATTCATGTAGCCATAGCCACCGTGCAACTGCACGCAGGCATCGAGCACTTCGCCTTGAATGTCGGAGGCCCACCACTTGGCCTTGGCCGCATCGATCGCGGTCAGTTTGCCTTGGCTGTGCAAGATGACGCACTGATCCAGGAATGCCTTGGTCACATCGATCTTGGTGACCAACTCGGCGAGCTTGAACTTGTTGTACTGGAAGTTGCCGATCGACTGGCCAAAGGCCTTGCGTTCGTGGCAGTACTCAATGGTCTCGATCAGGATCTGGTCAGCGTGATAGAGGCTCACGATCGAGCACTGCAGCCGCTCCTGCGGGAGATATTGCATCATGTGGATGAAGCCGCCATCGAGCTCGCCAATGATGTCGTCGTCGGTGAGCCGGATGTTTTCAAAAAACATCTCGGCGGTGTCAGCCTCATCCTGGCCGACCTTGTCGAGCTTGCGCCCGCGCGAGAAGCCCTCAAGCGTGGTGTCCACGGCAAACAGGCTGATGCCACGCGCCTTCTTCTCCGGAGAAGTGCGGGCCGCGACGATCACCAGATCGCATGAATAGCCATTGGTGATGAAGGTCTTGGAGCCATTGAGCACCCAGCCGTCACCATCACGTACGGCGGTCGTCTTCAGCGCCGCGAGATCAGAGCCACCGCTGGGCTCGGTCATGCCGATCGCGGCCACAACCTCACCAGTCGCGGCGCGAGGCAGCCAGCGCTCCTTCTGCTCCTGGGTGCCTAGTTTGACGACATAAGGGATGGTGATGTCGGAGTGAATGCCATGACAGCTCGGCAGCGCCGCGTTGACTCGCGAAAGCTCTTCGGAGAGTACGGCGTTGAAGCGGAAGTCCTCTGCACCCATCCCCCCGAACTCCTCGGGGATGTCCAGACCCAGGAGCCCTTGGCGCCCAGCCTCCAACCAGTACTCACGCGGCAGGGCCTTGTTTTCGATATATGAATCAACATTTGGCCAAACGGAGCGATCGAGGAATTCTCTGACCGCGGCTCGGAAGGCTTCGTGGTCTTCGTTGTAGACAGTGCGCAACATTCCTTCATCCTAGGCACAAAGACCCTGTTGTTACTAGTGGGTAAGGGTGCGATCCAGCTCACCCAATAGTCCGATTCACCCTTTTTGTTGCAAATCTGTTGCCAAGCAACACCAAGAAACGTATATTTCAGGGCATGACCTCTCATTTCGTATCAAATCGGACAATGGGCAAGGCGCTGCTCACCGGTTTGCTGGCGCTGGTGGTTGGCCTGGGAGCAACCACCAGCCTGCTGACGGGGGTCGGGCAGGCGGGCACCAGTCACTCTGGTGCACCCACAACCTCGGGTGCCGATCAGGTGGCTGGCCCGCATGCCAAAGCCGGGAAGAAGCGCGCCAAGAAGGGCCATGGCAAGAAGGCCAAGAAGCGTCATCGCGTCAAGAAGTGCGCGAAGGGTAAGCGAGGCGCCAAGTGTCGTGCCGCCCGTCGCTTCGGCAATCCTGCAGCCAGGGTCACCGTGGGCGGCGGTCGCTGGGCAGGCGCTCTGGACACCACCAATCTCGCTGCGGTCAATGCGGCATACAAGTCAGAGTTCGCCTCCGGCGCCCGGACCCCAACTGGGTACACCGGCAATGACCAAACCTGCCAGGCAGGCACTTCGAGCCAAGAGTCACGCACGGCCACTCTGCGGGCTCTCAACTTCACGCGCTCCTTGGCCGGGCTGACCCCTGTGGTGTTTGATGCCGGCCTAAACCAACGGGCGCAGCAAACCGCACTCATGATGTCTGCCAATGGCGCGCTCAGCCACAGCCCCGGCAGCAACTGGCGTTGTTACACCAATGTCGGCGCCCAGACAGCTGGGGTGTCCAATCTGGCCTTGGCAATCCCCCAGATCACCTCGGCCGGCATGATCGAGATGTACATGGATGACCGCGGCGCCAGCAATATCGTCGTCGGCCACCGCCGCTGGTTCTTGAATCCATTTGCCACGGTGATGGGTTCAGGGTCGACCGACAAGGCCAATGCGATCCAGGTGATTGGACCGAGCAATCCCAACAACCCCAACCCAGCATGGGTGTCCTGGCCGACCAGCAACTACTTCCCGGCCCCCCTCGAACCCAACGGCCGCTGGTCTCTGTCTGCCGGCCACGGTGGCGCTGACTTCTCAGCAGCACAAGTCGCCATGGCAGGCCCCCAAGGCCCCATCTCGGTGACGAGATTCGCGCCCAAGAATGGCTACGCCCAACCGACCTTGGTCTGGGATGTCAACGCCAACCTCGACCCCAACTCGACGTACTACGTCTCTGTCAGCAATATCAAGGTCGGCAACGGTCGCACCAACTACAGCTACGCCGTGCAGTTGTTCCAGCCCAACTGAGCCACGGCTACGAAGCTCCAATGAGGGAGGTCACCGAGCCCCTGTCGGATCTACTCCGGCAGGGGCTCACCTTCATTGGCGCTTGTCCAGAGCACGACTCAGCCGGGCAGCCAACCCGGTGGCTCGGCGTACTTCCCGCCCAACAGCGGCCCTGATCGAAGCTTCGTCACCGACGATGCGCACCTGCTCCTTCGCCCTGGTGATCGCTGTGTAGAAGAGCTCGCGAGTCAGCAACCGCGACTCCGGTGGCGGCATGATCACGGTGACGACCTCGGCTTGCGAGCCTTGCGACTTGTGCACGGTCATGGCATGGGTCGTTTCGGCGCCCACCAGTCGAGTCGGGGCAAACTCACGCCGATCCATCTCATCCAGTGCCACCCGCAGGCTGCCGTCATCGCGGCGATAGGTGATGCCCATGTCGCCATTGCGGAGCTTGAGCACGCTGTCGTTCTTGGTCAACAGCACGGGCCGCCCGGCGTACCACTCGTCGTAGGTGGCGACTCCTGAGCGCTCGGAGACCAGCCGCTCGATGAGGCGGTTCCAGCCACCAACTCCGTGCGCGCCTTCACGGTGAGCGCACAGCAGGCGTTGCTTGCCCAACAGGGCCAATGCCTCTGTGACCTCACCTCGCTCGGCGGCGACCCTCATCTGAAAGGCGTTGGTGGCGAGATCATGCTTGAGGCTCTCCAGGGCGGCAGAGTCATCGGGCTTGATCCATTGCACCTCGAGTTGTCCTGCACTCAAGATCTCGATCACTTGATCGGCGTCGCTGTCGCGCAAGGCCTGCGCCAGGGCGCCGATCTGGGCGCCGTACCTGTGTGTGGTGCGCAACGATGCGACCGGGCTGGGGTGTACGCCGTGCAGGCCAGCCACCAGATCCGCCAACACCGCACCCGCCTCGACCGAAGACAATTGGTCGGCGTCACCGACGAAGACGAGTCGGGTGTCGTCTCTGATTGCTTCCATCAGCCTGGCCATCATCGTCAGCGGCATCATCGAGGCCTCGTCGACCACGATCACGTCGTGAGGGAGCCGGTTGGTGCGATCGTGGCGGAAGCGATTGCTTTTGCCCCTTGGCCCAAGCAGGCGATGCATGGTCTGGGCCTCGAGCTTGGCCACTCGATCACGATCTTTGGGGTCTTGGAAGTTCGCCGTGGCCTCATCAATTGCTTCTTGCAGCCGAGCCGAAGCCTTGCCGGTCGGCGCGCACAATGCGATCTGTGGTCGGACACCCGTCTGGGTCTCGATTTGCTCTGACAGCAAGGCCAACAGACCCGCAACAGTGGTGGTCTTGCCGGTGCCGGGCCCACCGACCAGGATCGTGGTCAGCTGCCCTGCAGCCAGGCGTACGGCGTCACGCTGCTCGGCGAAGGTCTGACCCGGCAGCACACGCTCCAGCCCGGCCTCGAGTTGGGTGAGGTCGACGCTCGGCGCAGACGCGGCGAGGCGTCGCACCAGATCGTCGCTGACCTGACTCTCCTCACGCCAATAGCGGTCGAGATAGACCGTGGTGCCCTCGAGTCGCATCACCCCTGCGGTGACGAAGGCGCTCTTTGCCACCTGCTTCACCCATGCCGATGGCTGCTGCCAGACGACCTGCTTCACCGCGGCGTCGTCTCCTGATTCGCTCTCCGGTTGGAAGATCGTGGCCGCTTGGCTCAGGTCGAGGCAAACCGATCCAGCTCTGGTTGCTGCCACGGTCAAGGCCAACGCGAGCTGCACCTGCTCATCTGGCTCTTTGAGGATCTCGCCAAATCGGCGAGCCACGTGCACGTCGGCCACACCCACGATGCCTGCCCGGTTGAAGGCACCGAGGAGCCCAGTGGCTCCCACTGCCTGACTGCGGTCGAAGCCGTCGAAACGCGGCTCAGCTGTAGTCATCTGACACCTCACCGGCCAGGATGCTCGACAACTCCACGATCAGGTCACTCGGTGGATGCCAAGTGAAGGCACCACAGGGGATCCCGTCAACCACAGGGGTCTCGGGCCCACACATGCCACGCACATACAGATAGACCACTCCCCCCAAGTGCCGGCTGGGCTCATAGTCGGGCTGGCGCCAACGCAGATAGCGGTGCAGGACCACGGAGTAGAGCAAAGCCTGCAGCGGGTAATGGGAGTGCAACATGGCCTCGGTCATCTTGGCTTGGGTGTAGTCAAGTGCGCCAACAGGTTGACCCGGCTCACCGAGACGGTTGGTCTTGTAGTCGACCACCACATAGCGCGGCTCCTCGCCCACTCGGAGTACGACGTCAATCGACCCGCTCAGATAGCCACGAAGCACCTGCTCGCCCAGGCTGGGGTTGTCGAGCTTGTCGGCATAGGCCCGCATGGGGTCAGACTCTCGAAGGTGCCTCTTGATCGCTGCCCCGATCTCCTTGACCAGCACCTGAGTTGGCGTGGGGTCTGCACCGCCCGCCAGCGGGATCTCGAAGTCCAACTCGCAGAGCCGGTCGCTTCGGGCGAGATCCGCCAGGCACAGATTGTCGAGCACTGGGCCGAGCGGGGTTTGATGCATGGGCACGAGAGCCTCGGCCAGGGCTTGGTTGTCGGCGTCGATGGCCCACCAGCGCTGCTGGTCGTCGACCCAATGCCTGAGCTCCGCGAGCAGATCGGGTGCTTGCGGGTCGGCATGTTCGAGTACGCCGTGCACCAACGACCCGAAGGCCGCCCCGGCAGGGAGGTCATTCATCGGCGACGGCAGGTCGACCAGGTCTGGGCCGACCGTGACCTCCTCCAGCGCTTCGGCTGGCAAGGTGTCTTCGTCAATGGTGCCTTGATCTTCTGGCTCGCTGAGCATGGCTTGTTCTTCGTCACGGATCAGACCGGAGTACGACGTACGTCGCCAACTCTTGTCGACCTCGCGCTCCCAGGCCCTTGCCTGCAACTGCGGCAGCGGCGGTTTGGCTGGTGCGGTCAGGGCAGCACGTGGCGCAACGATCTCGACCTTGAAGGCCCCACTGGACTCCCAGGCCCGAAGCACAGTCATGGCCGCAGCATCGCTGGGCTCGGCGGCCACTGTGTCGGAAACATCCGCCTGGCCCGGGCGTCGACCGAAGATGCATCTGGACAGGCCACTGTGGGCGCTGTCCTTGGATCTGGCATACCAAGCGACTACTTGAGATCGGGCCCGGGTGAGCGCGACATAGTCGAGACGCAAGGCCTCACCAGCGGCTTCAGCCGATGACTTGGGATTGCTCGATGAGCCAGTCACGTCGAGCAGCCTGGCACCGTCGTCCGCATGCAGGAGATGCTCACGCTGGATGGCGCCGGGCCACCTGTTGAAGGCCTCGGGCAGGTAGACGATCGGGTATTGCAAGCCCTTGCTGCCATGGATGGTCACCAACTGCACGGCCTGCTGGTCGGTGTCGAGTCGCCTAGTGCGGGCACCATGCTTGTCGGCGATGAGCCGCTCGCTGCGCAGCCAGTGCAGCAAGCCCACCACCCCGAGGTGTTGGTCTTGCCAGATCTCGTGCAAGACCTCCGCCATGTGCACGAGGTCGGTGTGCAAACGCTGCCCACCTGGCTGGCCCAGGAGTCGCGCAGCCAACCCCGCCGCGGCGAGATCTTCATGCACGGCAGCGATGCCACGGTGGCGGATCAGGTCTTGCCAACGCCGGAACTGGTCAGCCCACTGGTCGGTCAATTGCTCGCCATGCTCGACAAGGTCCCAAGGTGGACAGCCGAGCAGGTCGGTCATCATGGCGGCTCTGACCCGCCGCGTCATCTGGGGTCGCTCGATCGCCTCCAGCAGGCAGAGCCACGCATCGCCTGCTGCGGAGACCAACACGCTGTCTCCCCCGCGCCTGACACTGGCGATGCCATGGTCCGTCAAGGCATCTTGATAGAGCTCAGCTCGGCTCAAGGTCTGACACAAGATCGCGATATCACTGGCGCGGAGCTTGCGTGGCCCGTCGTCATCGACATAGTCAGGTTGGGCCGAGAGGAGCTCTGCGATGTCGGCAGCCATGTCTTCAGCCACGATCGCCCTGACCTCCTGGACCGGGGCGGCAGGATCGGACCACTCGACATAGCGGAGCCTGAAGGGCTCAGGCCGTGACACTCCCTGCAATCTGCTGCCCGCGTGCTTGGCTCTCACGGGGTGTACGACGATCTCCGGCGCCCCCAATGCAGCCCCACCGAGCAGCTCCTGCAGGGCGTCGACCACGGGGGCGTCGCTACGCCAGTTGGTGTTGAGCGTCTGCACCGAGTCGGCCAGGTTGCGGGCTTGCAGATAGGTGAAGATGTCTCCGCCCCTGAAGGCATAGATGGCTTGTTTGGGGTCACCGATCAGCACCAAGGTGGCGTTGCCACGGAAGGCCCGGTCGATCACCTCCCATTGCACTGGGTCGGTGTCTTGAAACTCGTCGACCAACACGACTTTCCAACGCTCGCGCATGCGCTCGGCAGTGCCTCGCCCGCCATCACGCAGGGAGTCGGCGAGTTGCGACAGCAGGTCGTCGAAGCTCAGGATCCGAAGTTGGCGTTTGCTGCGTTCCACCTCAGCCCGGACCGCCTCTGCGAAGGCCTTGCGCGTCTGAGCGAGATCGGAGTCGTCACTGATCACCAAGGCCGCCTGCGGGTCGGCGATCACTGCCCTGCCCAGCGTCTTGGCGTGCGCGAAGCTCAGGATCGGCTCCTTCTGCGACGCAAACTCGGCCAGATAAAGGTCACCGATCACTTCTTGGGTGAGCTCGTCGAGATCTTCCACGAGGGTGGCATTGCGATCAGTGTCACCAGCAACACCCAAGGAGCGCAGCACTGTCTGGCAGAAGGTGTGCGTGGTGGCGATGGTCGCGGCATCAAAGTCGGCCATCGCCTGTGCCACTCTGATCCGGCGGGCAGCCAGCTCCGACTCATCGACGGCTACCAGCGCTTGGAGCAGGTGATCACCGCCGACCGAGGCAGGGTCGGCAAGGGCAAGCTCGGCTTCACGGAGTTGGCTCCGCACTCGCTCACGGAGCTCTTGGGTCGCCGCGCGACCAAAGGTGATCACCAGCAACTCCGGCAGCCGCACGACCCCCTCGACCACATATCGGGTGACCAGGGCCGCGATGGTGTAGGTCTTGCCGGTGCCTGCGCTCGCCTCGAGGATCGTCGTACGCACGGGCAGAGAGCCCAGCAGATCAAACTCTTCGTAGTGACTCACTTGACCATCGCCGCCTTGAGCATCGGCTGCCACAAGTCGACGGCCTGATCGCCAAAGTCAGGGTTGATCTCAAGCAACTCATCAAAACTCAATCTCCGACCCCAGATCAATGAGTACTCCGGCGCCGCGATGTCTCCGGGGAATTTGTCGCTGCCCGTCCACTCACGCGCTGCCCTTCCCTGCACAGCCGCGGTGTGGGCATACCGTGCCCACACGAGCGCTGGAGCCAATGGCAGAGCCAGAGGCCTGCTCATCCCAAGGCGGTGGAGCCTGACCATGAGATCAAGCTGCTCCCGGGCCAAATCTGGATCTCCAATCGGCGCCCATGACACCCGACTGGCAGCCAACTGACCACTTCTGCTCGAACGTCCGATCTTGCCCGACCGGATCTCGGCCTCAGGGTCTGCAACAGCGACAGCAAGATGCTGGATCCAGACTTGTGGCCACGCCTTCTCCTTGAGCTT
>Ga0116151_10005214_pt1 | contig 11285 bp, 7 predicted proteins | sample AD_UKC117_MetaG_FD_89893 | JGI IMG/M metagenome (GOLD analysis project Ga0116151, IMG submission 89893) | Active sludge microbial communities of municipal wastewater-treating anaerobic digesters from Hong Kong - AD_UKC117_MetaG | ecosystem: Engineered > Bioreactor > Anaerobic > Digestate... | reverse complement strand
GCTTCATCCCTGCGGGGAGATGCAGGGTATTCGGCAAGGTATTGCTGCAGCGCCCTGATGGCTTCATTGTAAGGATTATATGAAAGCTCAATCGACAGTTTTGCATAATTAAACAGGGCGTCTTCAGCCAATTCAGTCTTTACAGGCACTTTCCAGGCTGATAAAAAGGCGTTGGAAGCAAATTGTTTCTGGGATGTTTTCAGATAGCTGTCGCCCAGGTGATACCATGCATTCTGAGAGAGGCTGTCTTCACCCCCGGCCACCTGCTGAAATTCAGGAATGGCCCTGGCGTACTCACCTGTTTTGTAGTAAGAATAAGCCAGGATATAGGTTTCCTCACGGGAGAACTTCCCTCTTGAAACCTTCCTGTATTCTTCCAGAAGATTGATGGCCTCCTGAAAATTGCCCCGTTTATAATTAACATCGGCGACGATCCGCAGAATTTCATTGGTACGTTTGTTGCGCTGGCCTTTCAGGTATGGCTGAGCCATCTCAAGTACTTCGTCATGCCGCCCCTGGATGTAATAAATCTGGATGATATAGTAGGGCACGACCGACTTAAAAGTTTCATCCCTTTCCAGCCGTTGAAAATCCCGGAGGGCCGTTTCATATTTTCCGTCAGCATACATGATATGTGCATAATAATAGGTAGCAGGACCGGTATAACGGGTTTGCTGTTCCTTGATGCCATAAAAAGCATCTGCTGCCTTGTCAAAATCGTTCTGTTTAAAATGGCAGTATCCCTGTTTAAAGGTAAATTCGGCCAGTTCTTCGGGATTCATATCAAACTTATCCACCTGCTGATAAGCATCAAGTGCACTTCTGAAACTGTTATTGCGGAAGTACAGGTTTCCTAGCTGAAACCAAACGCGGTTGGTGCGGGTATTTTCAGGATATTTCTCCAGAAACTCCTGAAGGAGTGCCGGCGCATCATTGTGCTGCAGTTCGGCAGCACTTACCGCAGTGTAGTAATCTTTTTCCACGTCAAAAGCAAGCAGCAGATCTGAAGGTTTCTGCAGCATGCTGTAGTGGTCGCGCACGGATCCGAATTTTTCTTTATTATACAAATCTGAGGCTGCGGATAAACCCGCTGCCGGATCCTGCCTGGCAACAGTTTGCTGGGCCATTCCACTGAAGCTGAAAAACAAAGGCAAAGCTGCAATGATGGCAATAAAATTCCTTCTCATACCGGACTTCTGTTTGGGCTTTAAAATTACTCCTCCAGGGACTAACATGAACTGTGTTTGATGGGTAGTTTTCAACAGCTAGTGTTTGAAAACTAATGGTGAATTAACGCATCAGGCGGCAGGTTAGTATATTTAACCCGAAAGCCTGAACAAAAACGGGACTATGAAAACAGGAAACGGTTTGCGGAGCCCAGAAGGTCAATTTTTGATAAATTTCACCCCATGCACTGATCCTCTGGCATTGATAAGTCGGACAATATACATGGCCGGTTTCAGGCCATATATGTCAATCATAACAGGGCTGTTACCGGGCGGTAATAGCTTTTGCTCAAGCAATGTCCCGTTCATGGAAATCAACTGAAGAATACCGCCTTCATCATCCGGACACCTGACTTCAAGTTGCTCACCGCCATTAGCGGCATACACCCGTAAAGCAGCGTTCAGCCCCACATCGTTTACCGAAACTGTTCCGTATTCCAGCCAGAGGTCATCTACCCAGAGTTTGCTCCCGGTAACCGGACTGCCGGTAAGGAGGTTGGATGAAAAAAACATGATGTTCATGGTATCGGGTTGTTCAGGCAAAAGGTATTCAATCGGAAGCAAGAATTCCTGCCAGTCAGGGTTTTGCCCCCCTATTGTAAGGTATGCATATGCCAGCGTATCGCGTGAGGTTCCGTTCCAGCGTGAAAGCCCTATTCCCATGATACAGGAATCATTGGCAGATGGCAGGTAGCGGAACCATCCCCTGAGGACCACCGGCGCCCCGCTGACCGGTACACCCCCCTCAACGGTCCCCGTCTGATTGAGGATATCGAGCGTGATTTCGCCTAGCGAGAGCACACCCGGCATCGTTACCGGTCCTACAATAAAGATGTTATGGGTAATGGTTTCGAGTTTAGCCGAATAAGAACCACCATGCGGGTTTGACTGCTCCCGGGTAACAGGGGTAAAAGTTGTTCCCAGAAAGGTTTGATTGATGGTATTCCATCCGTCAGGCTCGCCGCCCGACCAGTTTTCGAAACCCGGGTTCGGAATTTCCTGCGCCCATAAAACTTCCTCCGTAGAAGCTGAGATGCAAAATATTAAAACGAGGATGAGATACTTTGACCGTAGCATTATTTTCATGATGAGCGCTTGAGTGTGTAAGCAGCAAAAATAATCAGAAAAACAACCGCTTTGTTGATTCCTGGTTCGCGAATCACGCCCGATAAATGTATGGCGAAGTCCAGTCAGGGGGAAAAAGCAAAACCCCGGTTTGGCCGGGGGTTTGCTTTAAAAAACGGTGCCGTACAACGATGTAAGCGGGGTTCTGTCTCCCGCAAAAGCGGGACTTCTGTCATTTATCTGCACCTGATGTCGCCATCAGGTTCTAACGGCCTACCCCCCGGAAAAGAGCGGGCAGCCCTTTGTTGTGCTTTGCGGCACAACGATCCGGTATATTTGGCCTTTCAACCCATAAGGTTTACCCGCGCAGGCTGTCACCAACCTGAGCCGTGGGCTCTTACCCCACATTTTCACCCTTATCCGGTCATGATAAATCATGACGAGACGGTAATTTTCTGTGGCACTTGCTGTTTCCGCCGGCTGCAGAACCTTCCCGTTAGGAAGTATGGCGCCCTTTGTTGCCCCGACTTTCCTCTTTCAGTCTATTGACTGAGAGCGACAGAACACGTTGTTTTTACCGTTTAGAGACCTAAGTTGATGCAAAAGTACAAAATAATTGGATACCAACGGTATATGAATAAATTTGGCGCAAAAAACCTTCAGGGGAGATCCGATGACTCGTTGGTGTAAAAATGCAGTGAAAACTGCCGGGAATGTGTTTATTCCTGCGGCAGCCATTGATTATCCGGAGAATGCCTGAAAGCCGGACTGCTCCTTCCGGTCAGTTTCCTTTATGGATGATGATATCAACCGCACCATTTCCAAACCTGGCAAAAGGGGCGTTTCTGAATTCAACATTTTCGTAATCTGCCAATGCCGATACTATTGCAGATTTAAGCGAACCATTTCCGATGCCGTGAATAAAGGTAACCTTAAAATAATTATTGGTTATTGCACTGTCAAGCATACGGTTAAAGAAGTCGATCTGATAGCGCAGAATTTCGTTATTTGACATTTCCGAATAATCTTCGCGGAGGGAAGAAATGTGAAGGTCAACCTCTGCCTCACGCGGTGCGGTGCGGAACCTGTCAATGTATGCAGGCGGGGCAATGGCCGATATTTTCTGCCTGGCAGCCGGATCGTTCACTGCGGCCATCAACGGTTCGGCTCCGGATATCAGCAGTTGACCGGAGATATCCCCCAGATTCAGCACCACCGACTTTAACCCTGCAAGCCTGAAATCCTGGTAGCTTGATTCTTTATAGAAACGGACCGATTTAATTTTGAATGCAGCATGCAACGGGCTTAGAACCGGCAAATTCTCATTACCGTGAAATATAACCTGCACTATGCCTTCTGACCAGCTGTCAAGGTCCTCACGGGTAATTGTCTCGATCAGGATTTTCGAATAAGGCGGAATCACATCATAATCGACTCCCGAAAACTCATCCCCGGCTTCCCTGAGTAAAAATGAGAAAATTGCCTCATACCGGCTGTTGTTTACCAGGAAAATATCGAGATTCCCGGTCATCAGCCATTGCTGATCGAACGGAGCATAGATAAGATAAATACCTTCTGACATCCCGGCTCCAGATTGTCTGAAGAGTCCGGATATCCTGTCAGAAGCTTCCTCATTGTCAACTACCCCGGATTTCTCAGGCACATTTTCTTTAGCATTCCCAGCAATATTGACCACAGGCGATTCAACATTAACCTTCCGGTCGAAAAAACGGCCGGCCATCCCCTGCGGTTCGATCTTAATCAGATCACTGGCCAGCACCGGCACTTCAAAACCCTCCTCAATGGCCACATTGACCATGGTATTGCTGAGTATCCGTGTTACAATACCTTCCCCTTTTTCGTTCAAGAAACGAACCTTATCTCCAGTCCTGAGTTCCATTTTAGTTTTTTTAGAAATTTACCCGGCAAAAAGAAGATTTGCTGCCGGCTTTGTGCAGTGAAATTTATCCCGCACAAAATTAAACATTTGCTTTGAATCCCTTCAGATTAAGTTGCTTAAGCGTCAGGCTGCAAGCTGAATTTTCAGGGTTTAACTTCATGTTATTAAACACTTAAGGTAACAATTTTTCTTTCCCGGTCGACCGAAATTTTGTAATTTTATGGTCTGATCCTGCTTGTCATGACTCAAAACACTTTTATACACCTCAGACTCCTTCTCTTTGTCACACTGATTCTTGCTGGTGCAGCGGGTTGTGGCGAGAAAGAACCAGATCCGGAAAAATATAAACCGACGCCCTATCAGATACAGGTACCGCGTTTCTTCCCTACCCTGCTGAATATTCCTTCCGACAATCCTATGACCGTTGAAGGGATAGAATTGGGGCGTTATCTTTTCTATGACGGGCGTTTATCCGGCCGGACCCACGCCGACTCGCTGATGAGTTGCGGAAGCTGTCACCGGCAGTCGAGAAACTTTGAACCGGGGATTGACCATCCGGTATTTCAGGGAGGGATGACTTTCGGACTAAGCGGCGCACCCACCCCTCATGCGCCCCTTCCCCTGATAAACCTTGTATGGAACCCGAACGGATATCTCTGGAATGGCCTGATCAGGGACGATAATCCCGATGTTTCACGCCGCAGGCTCGAAGACCTGGTTTGGATGGGGGTTGTGGCTCCCCATGAAATGAGCGGAGACACCAACCGCACCAAAGCCCTGATTCAGGCTACGCCCGGTTATCCCGAACTTTTCCTGAAAGCTTTCGGATCGTCAACAGTTACCATGGAAAATATCAGTAAAGCGATAGCGCAGTTTGTCAGGACACTGATTTCAGCCAACTCGAGGTTCGACAAATATATGCGCGGGGAGTTGCAACTCACCCAGCAGGAACTGAACGGTTTCATCCTTTTTACCACAGAGGAAGGGGCTGATTGCTTTCATTGCCATGGAAGCAGTGGAAACCCGCTGTTTACAACCAACCTCTTCTACAATAACGGCAAAGACACTGAATTCAACGATCCCCGCGACCGGTATGCGATCACCGGCATCGAAACCGATAAAGGAGCCTACAAAGCGACCACCCTGAGAAACATTGCCCTCGGCGGGCCCTATATGCATGATGGCCGCTATGAAACGCTGGACGAAGTCATCGATTTTTACTCCCACAACCTGAAGATGTCGCCCTATGTTAACCCGCTGATGCACCATATTGCAAACAACGGTGTGCAGCTGACTCCTGTCGAAAAAGCTGAACTTAAGGCTTTTATCCTTAGCCTTCAGGATGATGAATTTCTGACCAATCCGGATTTCAGCCCCCCGGCAGAGTTCCCCGATGGATCAACCTATGAACAGGTATCGGGCAGGTTTGGCAACCTCAGGTAAAGCAATAACCGGATGTGTATTTGCTGATCATTGATATCAGCAACTTACCGCATACAGGGAGATCATTAACTGATACCAGTTGCTGTGAACCGGCAACAGCCTTTTGAAAGTTATATAAAGGGCAAAAATGGCGGATGCTAACGTTTTCCGATCATGGTCAGCAGTTCAAGATCAAAGGTTATCCCGAAGTAGGGCTTAACTTTCCATTCCTTCGTGGTCGGGATAGCAATTCCGGCATCCAGCTTATCCCCTACATTGAACCCTTCTTTCAGTGCTTCGTATTCCCTGATATTGGCACCCAGATTCACGTGCAACACATCGAAAAGCTTGAAATTCGGACCCAGATAGAAGTTTTTGAAAAGGTTATTCCCGCCGAAACCCAGGAAAAACCCGACATCGTAGGTCAGAGCGGCATTGGGTTTAGAGAGGTCTTTAAGCATAAAACTTGCGCCGGTGACGTAGTCGAACTCAACATCGCTTGTATTATTGTTGGTAATCACATAAACCCCCGGGTTATTGGCATCTTTGGGCGCCAGGGCAAAATCCGGAGTGCGGTAACCTTTGATGGCAAAACCCTGTACAACACGGGTTTTCTTTTTCTTGTTGGTGACAGTTGAATATCTGTTCTCGCAATCTTTAAGCTTCAGTTCCGTATATTTCAGCTGCTCCCCGGTGCGCACCAGGTTCTTCTCCGTCTCAGTCAGGGTGGTACGCAGGGTATCGATGCGACGGTCAGCAGCTGCCTTGTCGGTGATGATCTTCTGAATCTCACTGTTACGATTGGCAATATCACGGTTCTTCTCATCAATGCTCTGCTGCAACAGGCCAATCTCCCGTTCTTTGCCTTCAAGGCGTGAGTCCCTGGCCGAAATCAGCCCTTCCAGCTTAACTTTGTCAATCAGGCTCGAATTAACTGCATCCTTGTAAATCTGCTCTTTCTCTGCAAAGAGTTGCTCCTTCTCTTTCTGCAGCCGGATCTGTTCCTCAAGAAAAAGATTCCTGGCATGCAATTCCGCTCCTAGTTCAACGATTTTACGGTTCAACGCTTCATTGAGCGGCACCAGTTCGCGTTCGCGCTGTTTCAACTGATCCACCTGAACGGACAGTTCATCAAAATCTCTTCTCAGGGAGTCATTCTCAAGCGAAAGCAAATGATTACGACTCCGTTCCTGTTCGAGCATAAACCTGTAATTCCCCAGTGAATCTGCCGCGCTAAGGCCAAGGGTGTCAATTATTCCGGGACCACCCTGAGGTGTCTGGGCTGAAATAAAAACAGGAAAGAAAAACAAGGCAAAAAAGCGTACAGCAAAAAAGCCTGTACTCTGAGAAATACTTTTAATCATCAGACAAACAATGGGTTTAAATAACATCCGGCAAACCATTCCGCGCTGAATATTCAATGCGGCATGGTTTACCGGACAGAAGATATTCCGGCTACTTAAACGCGGGTTTCATGCCTAAATTGTACATGGTAAATGCCCAGATATCGGTAGCCTCATCAATCAGTTTGGAGATGGGTTTTCCGGCACCATGGCCGGCATTTGTTTCTATCCGGATCAATGCCGGGTTGTTGCACGACTGGTATTCCTGCAGGGTAGCGGCAAACTTGAATGAATGTGCGGGCACCACCCTGTCGTCGTGATCGGCGGTGGTTACCAGGGTTGCGGGATAGCAGGTTCCGGGCTTCAGGTTATGCAACGGGGAATATCCGAGCAAATACCTGAACTGTGTTGAATCATCGCTTGATCCATAGTCTTCGGTCCATGCCCATCCAATCGTAAACTTGTGAAAACGCAGCATATCCATCACGCCGACAGCGGGCAGCGCCACCGCAAAAAGATCGGGCCGCTGGGTCATGCAGGCACCCACCAGCAAGCCTCCGTTTGAACCACCGGCAATGGCTATTTTTTCGGGATTTGTATATTTTTCAGCAACAAGGTATTCGGCGGCTGCAATAAAATCATCAAAAACATTCTGCTTCTGCAGCTTTGTTCCTGCCCTGTGCCATGCTTCGCCGTATTCTCCACCGCCGCGAATATTGGCCACCGCAACCATACCGCCCTGCTCAAGGAAAAGCAGCCGGCTAACGCTGAATGCCGGGGTAATGCTCACATTAAATCCCCCGTAGCCATAGAGATAAACAGGATTCTTGCCATCCTTTTTCAGGCCGGACTTGTAAACCAGAAACATGGGCACCTTTGTGCCATCCTTGCTGGTATAGAATATCTGCTCAGTGGTATAGCCGGAAGCATCAAAGTTTATTTCAGACGCATACAGCACCTCTGATTTGTTGGCGGCAATATCATAGGTATAAACAGTTGAAGGAAAGGTAAAAGAAGTAAAAGAGTAAAACGCCTGGTTATCCTCCCTGTTTCCTTCAAAACCGGCGATGGTGCCCAGTCCCGGCAAGCTCAGTTCATGCATAAGGGTTCCGTCCATATTATGGACAAAAACCTTGCTTACCGCATCCATCATATACTGGCAGATAATCTTTCCTCCTGCAACTTCCGCCGATTTCAACACTTCTTCTTTTTCAGGAATAATGGTCAGCCAGTTCTCCTTTGCGGGGTTTTTAAGGTCAACCTGCACCAGCCGGTAGCGCGGGGCTCCGTCGTTGGTGAGGATATAAAAACGCTCTCCATCGTTACTGATCACATTGTAATCGAAGCGGAAACCATCGGCTATCTTCACAAAGCCTGAAGCGGGGTTTCTTAAATCCTTGACATAAAGCGCGTTTCCACTGGTGCTTTCCGACTCTCCAAGGATCAGGAACTGTTCGTCCTCGGTTGTGCTTCCGCCGTAATTGCGTAAAGGATAAGCAGGGTTTTCATATACCAGCACATCTTTATCCTGGGAGTCACCAATTTTGTGGTAGTAGACTTTCTGAAATTCATTTTTCGAAGAAAGTTCTCCTCCACCGGCAGGTTTGTCGTAACGGCTGTAATAAAACCCGTCACCACGCCAGGAGATTCCGGAAAACTTAACCCATTCAAGTTTATCGTTCAACTGCTGTCCGGTTGCGGTTTCCATTACATATATTTCATTCCAGTCGGAACCGGCTTTTGAAATGGCATATGCAAAATATTTTCCGTCTTTCGAAACGGAATAGGTCCCCAGAGAAGTGGTTCCGTCAGCTGAAAGCTTGTTTGGATCGAGAAACACCCTTGGTGTACCGGTTAATGAATCCTGTATATATAAAACGCTCTGGTTCTGTATTCCGTCGTTTTTAAAAAAGAAGAAATGGCTCCCCTTGTGAAAAGGAACACCATAACGGGGATAATTCCAGAGTCCGGTCAGGCGCTCCCTGATCTGGTCGCGGAAAGGGATTTTTGCCAGATAAGCATTGGTCAAATCATTCTGGGCGCTCACCCATTCCGCTGTTTCTGCGGAATTATCATCTTCGAGCCAGCGGTAGGGATCGGCTACTTCGGTACCGAAATATTTATCTACCGTGTCGGTTTTACGTGTTTCAGGATAGTCAATTTTCTCCTGTGTAGTGCAACTGTTCATAATCAGTAATGCTGAAACTAAAGTAAACAGCAGGTTTTTCATATTGTTAGAGGTTAAGGTGTTCTGACGGTCTGGAAAATCAGAAATAGTGTTTCCCGGGCTTCAAAATTAATAATTTATCATGAAACCGGGCAGTTACCCGTTGATAGTAAAAATTTCCCTTCCCTGTCAATGATATCTGAAAAAACTCATGGCAACAGGCTCTTTAACCGGATTGCAAAAACAATATGGTCCGGATAAAAAATCACCATGAAATATCCGCCGCTTTTATTTAATTTGCAGCCTGATAATGCCTAACCTGAATAATTCATAAAATGCAAATAAAAATGGGGATTTGTTATGTTATCTCATTGATATTCAATATCTTTGAGGTGCAAAAACAACAACAAACCCCCATGAGTAAAATTACGAAAAAAAGTGGCTGCGATGGTATCCAACGCGAAGTTAAATCCACTGAGTTACCATTTAGTCTTTCAGATTTTAATCAGAAAGCAGTTGAAGTCAGGTTCAACTTTGAACAAGTTTCGAATGACGGAGGACTTTTACTAATCAATGAGGTTGAAAATCAGCTACATCTGATTGACAAGTTATCGGATTGTATTAACGATACCAGGAATCAAGGATATGTTAAGCATAGTGTTAACTCAATGCTTCGTCAACGTATTATGCAAATAGCTGCTGGTTACGAAGATGGCAATGACTGTAATACCCTTCGCGATGATGGTATTATAAAGATATGCGCCAAACAGGAAAAATCCCTTGCGACCCAGCCAACCATGAGTCGGTTTGAAAACCAACCAACCAGCACAGAATTATACAAGATGGCTAAGGTTTTTGTTGACAATTTTATAGCCTCCTATGCTGAACAACCCGGAATAGTTATTTTAGACGCTGATGATACAAGCGCTTTAACTTACGGACAACAGCAACTGGCTTTGTTCAATACCTATTACGGCGACAATTGTTATATGCCACTCCATATATATGAAGGGTTAACCGGTAAACTGATAACTACTATTCTTAAACCAGGGCGCAGGAGTAAGAGTTTAAATGTGTTTGCTATAACCCGAAGGTTGATCGAATATCTTCGCAAACAATGGCCTAAGACCATAATTATCTTGCGAGGCGATAGTCATTTCTGTTCAAAAGAATTTATGGACTGGTCAAGCGGGCAGAGTAATGTTGAATTTATTACTGGACTTACCGGGAATTCCGTACTTAATAATCTTGCAAAAATAACCATTGAAAGTGCTGAACGTGAGTATAAAGCATATGGGAAACCAGCAAAGAGATACCATTCTTTCGAATACAAAGCGGGACCATGGGAGCTTTCACAGCGTATAGTGGTGAAAGTTGAAGCAAACGGTATGGGGACAAACATCCGATATATTGTAAGTAGTTTACGAAATATCAGAACCAGAGAACTATATGAAAATGCTTACTGTGCAAGAGGGGCAGCCGAATTACGAATTAAGGATCATAAAACATATCTACTTTCCGACCGCATGTCATGCAGTAGTTTTCTTGCCAACCAGTTTCGTTTATTCATGCATTCAGCCGCATACGTGCTTATCCATACACTGCAAAGCGAAATTCTCAGAGGGACTGAACTGTCTAAAGCAACCATGAAAACAATACAACTAAAACTAATCAAGGTAGCTGCACATGTCAAAATACTGAAAACCAAGGTAAAAATCGAATTGCCAGTAGAGTTTTGCAGCAAGTGGGCTTTTGAGAAAGGCTTCAATGTATTTGATATACTAAGAACATAAGGATAAACGCTATACACCGTTCTTTTCTTACTGACATAACTAAATCCATCCATAAGTTTTCACACGAAATACAGAAAGGGATAATTATGCACTTTAGTCACGTAAAGCCAATAAGAACTGGCTCGTAAATTGAAATATGCTGGCTTTCTGTGTGGTGTAAAGTATGAAATGGAGGATCTGGCTTATTTTTTTGTCGAATTTTAAATTTGTGAATTAGTCAGGTTAAATATTTGACCTGCTGTTCCCTTAAATTTGAATTCGTTATCTGATAAAAAGGTGCCTGGTTTTCGCACCTTCAGTCGTTACGAAATTATATCAGTTATTGGTTGAAATATACATTGTTGAGGCATTGCCGGTTCCAAACCATTG
>Ga0116151_10005212_pt1 | contig 11286 bp, 8 predicted proteins | sample AD_UKC117_MetaG_FD_89893 | JGI IMG/M metagenome (GOLD analysis project Ga0116151, IMG submission 89893) | Active sludge microbial communities of municipal wastewater-treating anaerobic digesters from Hong Kong - AD_UKC117_MetaG | ecosystem: Engineered > Bioreactor > Anaerobic > Digestate... | reverse complement strand
TTCGGCCAACTGCACCACAATCGCTTCCAACGTCGCCAGTTCCGGCTTCAGGCTGAGCGCCGTGGCAAAGTGCGGCAGGGATTGGTTGCGGATGACTTCGCCAAAAAAGAGCCCTTCTATCTGTCGCTTCACCGGCTGGCTCATAGTGAGCGCCAGGACCAGCGTGGGTAGGAAGACCAGCGTATCAAGCATGATGGTAGCCGACGCTTCCGGCCGGTAGAGGCGAATCACCGCCAGGGCGCTGCCGTATATCACCAGGGTGACCAAAGCTAGAATCAGGAAAACGGCCGTTTTGCTGAACACCACGTCCAGCCCCAGATAGCCGCGCCGGTAAATGACAAACAGATAGCCTGCCGGCACCAGCAAGAACAACACGATGGCCAGAGGAAAAGGCAGGAATACCACGTCAAAGAGACCGCGCGGCAATAAGGTCAATAAGGTCACCGGCAAAATAGCCAGGCCGATAAAGACCAGTAAGATCTGGAGCTGACGCCGTTCATAGGTGATGGCTGGCATGCGCCAGGCGCGCCAGGCCAGAATAAGGAAACAGACCAGCCACGCCAGGCCGCCGGCGGCCAGCATGGCTTCGTACAACCCAATCCCCAGCAAGCGATCCACGCTAGTATGCTGGGGAAAGAGCCAGGCAGCTTCCCCGAGGGCCACAAGACCCAACCCGACCGCGATGGCCCACAGCCAACCAAAGAGACGCCTGACGCTGGCAGACAGTGGCGAAAAACGCGGCACAAATCCCAGATAAGCAATGCCCACAACCGACACGAACCAGAACGGCCGTGACAACCAGGCGCCGGTCACGCTCAGAATTTCTGCCTGTACCCCGGCCAAGGAAACGGCCAGTCCCAAGAAGATGTAGGCCACCTGCACGGCCGTGGGATTGTCACGCCGCGCAAACCGCAGCATGATAAAAGCCACCAGCCAGAAGCCGCCGGCAAGCAAACCGGTTGGCAGGCGGTAAGACAGGCCGATGTCCGCCGGTTTGTCCGGCATCGGCACGGGCACGTTGAACGTGTTTTCGCCTCGTTGCAGGGTGAATTGATAAGCATCCTTGAGCGGCGGGGCGAACAACACAGCTGTGCGATGAACCGGATGGCCGTCAACTGCCAGCACCACATCTCCCGGCTGGAGCAGGCCCTGAGCCAGCGAGGTTTCCGGGACTTCGAGAATGACCAGTTGGTCTTCCGGACGCCAGTGGAAACCAAAATCGGTGATAGGAACCGCCAGTGCCAGAAACAGACCGCAGTAAAGCATAAACAGCAAACTGGTGAACGCCGCCAGATAACGGCCGCGATAGGCTAAAGCGTCAAGTTGATACATACGGGATTAAAGCCTCTTGGACAGATTGCGGCAGCGCTTGAAGAGTGTCTACGGCCTTTTGCCTGAAAGCCGTCGCCAGGTTAGCGCTCCAAATGACCGCCCCCATTTCGCTTAACAAACGCTGCACCTGGTCGACGTGTTGAGCCCGGGTCGGCTGCGACAACAGCGCCAGAAGCTCTGGATGAGCGGGATGCTCTTGCAGGGAGGCCGCATAAAGCACGGGTAGCCGGAATCGGCCGTGGGCCACGTCCGCCACATCCAAACAATCGTCAAGAATCGCCACGTACAGGCCGAAGTTATAGCCGAAGGTGTAGAGCGCTTCCAGGTGCTCTGCCTCGTTGTGATACAGCCGCCCACCGGCCCAGGCCCCCGCGCCAAATACCTCCGCGGTCGTTGCCCCAATGTGGGCGAAATAACGGTCCAGAGCGCCATCCGCCAGGTCGCTGCCTGTTTCCAGCGATTGGGCGCGCGCCGCTACGGCCGTGGCTTGACCAAAGACCTCTAGCAATGCCGCTAACGTTTCGACATCGCACTGCAAATGGGCCAGGCTGAGGTTGGCCGCGGCCTGCAACCCAATTCCCGTAGGCAAAGCCTGCCTGAGCCCGCCCTGGTGCCAGGGATGATCTCTCCCCTCTTCATCCTGAATGTCATCAAACACGCGCGCGGCCAATAAATGGAGCAACCAACAAGCATTGAGCGGCAGAGCGTTTACCAACTCGCCGCCCAAGGCCTGATAAACAACCAACGGCAAGGTGTCACTGAACACTGCCGTATTGGGCCGTGGCGTGTTGCGGCGAAAGGCGACGGCGGCGGATAAAGCTGGCCAATCTAAAGCAGGCAGCAGGCGTGTGTCTATAAAGCGGTAAGTTTCCTGCAAGGCAGACAGCGCTTGCGTCTGGATTCCAGTCATAAAAATTAAAGGTGGCTGTGACGGGTGAAAAAGGAGAGAATGATTGCCCGGTACGGCTGGGCAATCCGAGGACTGGGAAAGTCTGGAGTTTTTACACTCAGTTCCAGCATTTACCACAATCTGCCAGGAGGATACGCAGCTTTTCTTCTGCTCGCGCGGTTAGTGGCCGGACAACTTCTTGGCCAAAACCCTTTTCCAGGGCAAGCTGGACAGCTTCTCGGGTCTTCTGCGCCAGGTCTGGCTGCATCCTACCAACGGATTGAGGCATTGTCAGGGTGGTCATATACTCGTTCTCCTTTTTGTAAATGGATTCATATCCTCTGTGGACACAACGGTATCACACGAACAGAGTCGTGAGAATAAGTATCTGCTATGCGTATCACTCAGCAAATGCTTATTGACAAAAACCAAATTGGGGCTCCACTGCTAACTAATTGCGGATAATACCCAACTCCAGACAGCGAATTATGGCCGAGGTGATATTGGCCGCGCCCAATGCTTTATAGGCCTGGGTCAGATGGGCTCGCAAGGTCCCATCCGAAATGTTAAAGGCTGCGGCTCGCGTCAGCCCTGAACTGTCCGGGTAACGGAAGATGTAGGTCAAAATTTCCAACTGTCGCGGCGAGAGGGTAACGTCTGTATTGTCACCGCCGTTGCGAAACATTTGACTAATTGACTCGGAAAAATAGATTCCACCCTGGCTAACGCTGTCTATCGCGTTTACCAGACCTAAAGAGAGATTGTCGCTTTTGAGGATGTAACCGGCCACACCCAATTCGATAAAAGTATTGAGGAAGGCGGGCACGTTGCTCTGGGTGAGGATAATAATGCCGGTCTGGGGCCACTGCTTGCGAACCGCTTCAATTGTGGGGAACGCACGAAAACCAGCCGACTCTTCCGCGTTCTCCCCCTGCGGCATACTCAAATCCAATAAGAGAATATCTGGGCTATGTTCGGCCATCAAGGCCAATACGGAATCGCCCGTGCCTCCTTCACCGACCACTTCAATATCTTCTCGTTCGGCCAGCAGACTGCGCACAGCCTGCCGAATAAGAGGATGATCATCAACACAAACGACGGTTACTTTCGCCATAACTTTCTTTGTTGCCTCCATGCTTGTTGTTTTACAAAGGGGCGTAAGTATAGCCAGCGAAACAAAATTGACAAAAGCGCGGCGTGAAAGCTATGTAAAAAACAACAGAGGTTATGAGGGATTTGAACTTTTAGGCGAATCGCCGCCCACTCCGTTCAGTCTGGAATTCTCGATTTTCCTGTGGGCGAAATCGCGCCGTCGTTTTGTTATGACATGGTAAAAGATTTTGAGAAAAATCTCATTTGAGGCTTTTTATGAGAGGGTAAGGGTATGAGGCAGTTGCGTGAATCAAAGCGCACATCCACGAGTTGGAGCATGATTTCAATCTGGTTGGCTACATCCTTCCGACGGTAGTGGGAGAAACGGCCGTATTCCGGGAAACTTGTGTCTTGCCAGGATTTCGCCCCCACCAGCATCTTTGCCCGGCCGCTGCGGAAGAGTTGGCCGAGATATTGGCGCAGCCCCTCGAGGATAATTTGCTGCAGAGGATTGAGGTGGACCAAAGGCGCCCCTACCCTTCACGCCCAGTGCCTAAAACGGCGTCTCACCGGTTAAGCTTTGGTAAAACTCATTCAACCAGGCCATAGCCTCATCAAACTTGGAAACAGGCAAATACCGGTATTTGGCGATGCCAAATTTTCTGTAAAACTCACCCCAGGTCGCGCCAAATTCATTCCGCCCCGACTGCTTGCCCATAACCAGGGCAATGGCTTTAACCGCCTGGCTGATCTGCGTTGCCTGATTCTCGCTAATGTACCGGTCTTCCTGGTGCATATCGGCTTCGATCGTCTCCAGACGCCGCGTATGCTCCTCCAGAGTGCGGCTATGATCGTCCAAGCGCGCATCCAACATGATTTGATTCCGAGCCAGCTTCATGATGGCCTGGGCTATCTGGTACGCTTCCACCACATCACTGCTGGCCTGCTCGAGTAATTCATCGAAGCTGACATCGGCCGTTAACCGCCCTTCCTGAAACGCCTCCCACAAGACATCGTAACTCTCGCGCTGGTACCGGATAATCTTTTCCCGCATTTCACTTTTGACACGATTGGCACTGACGCCAAACAACCAACCAGGAAGAAATTTCAAAGGCAGACAAGACATCTCCTGCAGACCGCCTCCACGACCGTCAGAAGAAGGTGTTGTCGTAATGGCAACACCTTGTATGACATCCGACAGGACCGGGTCGCGATTGATACGCCTATATTGCGCCGACCAATCCAAACCTAAATAATCACAAATCGGACGCACTGGCACATAAATTTGCTCTTGCTCATTAATCGAGACCTGAACGGCCGTAATCACATCTTCATAAAAGATGACTTCTTTCTGCACAATGGGAACCAATGCTTTATCTGCCATAAAGTTCAACTCCTACTCGATTACAAGAAGATACTCCTGCCACATTTCTCTTGCCTGAGGAACTGTATGCGTTACCCCCAGTACCCTGTTCCGGTCACCTATCTTCCACATTACCACTGCGGTTCAGGCACTTCGACCACAACTTTTTCACCAGATTCTCTTCTAAAAACTCTTTTTGAACATCTTCCAGCCCTTTGGCTACAAGGAACCGCAGCATATCCATTTGCCAGATCCTATACCTTTTGCAAATCTGGTTAATTTCTTTATCCATTTCCAAGGGGGCCGGGATGCTGCGCCCAAGCAGCTAGCCGAGCATCAAAGGATCTTTGTCTTTTCATTTGTCACTTGCTGCACCACCCTGGTCGGGCCCATATAGCCTCTAAAGGATTGGCCTGCTGCTTATGCCTGGGCGAAGGCCGTTTCACTTTGGTCTTTTCATTTTCACCCAGAAAACCATCACTCAAAGCAGCTTCCCTTGGATGCCATGACTTTATAAAATGTGTTTCCCTAACTCCCATCACTGCCGCCTTTCTTCTTTCCGGTGCCGCTGAATTTTTCTACTGTCAGGCTGGCCCAGTGAAATAAAGCCGCCTCATCGGGGATGAACTCCTCTGGCTCTTGGGGCTGCAGCTTTTTTTCCTGGTAAGCAGCCATGAATTCAGCTGCGAGCCAGCGCATAAAGGGCTGGAATTTCATTCTGTTTTCGCGCGCCCAACTCTTAAGAACATCGGCCATCATAGGGGCGACCAGGGCCGGCACCCGGTTTTTCTCAGGGGCCTTGTCCTCCCACCTGTCAGGGCGAGCGCCTTCTTCATAGAGCAGCGCCATTTGATCCACTACCCAACGCATAAAGGGCTGCATCATCATTTTATGGGCCTGTGCCATCCGCTCCAAACGCTGCGCTACTGGCGCAGGCAGTAACAGATTGACATACTGGTAATTGCCTTGCAAGGGGCGATTGGCATCAGGCGCATCACGCATGGAACGAAAGACGATTTCGCTGGCCGTTACCCGGGGACGAACAGCCGCGGGCGGCTCAGGCTGTCCCCTTTGCGGCAGGTCCAAATCGCCCAAATCAAATTCGTCCCCCAGCAACTCCGTGTCGAATGGATCGTCAAACGCCTGATACTTTTTTTTAGACATAGGCGGACTCTCCAACGCCATAATCAGCAGCAACCATGTCGATAAGCTGCTGATAGGCTACAGCGGCCGGATGGGTTTGCTCATATTCCAGGATCGTCAAGCCACCGCGGGCCGGCGCCTCACTCACACGTACAGAGCGAGGAATTGGCGAGGACATGCGCCGGGCGTAGCCTTCTTTTTGGAACCGCTCCATCATGGCCTGAGTCAAATTCAACCGGGGGTCTACCATGACCGGCACCAGGTAGGCGACGTGGCAGTCAATACCATTTTGCTGATCAGCCATAATCCCCTGCGCATGCTTGAAAGTGGCTCGCGCCGACTTGAAATCTAACTGCGTCGGCACAACAGCCGCATCCGCGAACATATGGACTGCCTGTTGAAAGGCGTCCAAAGTCGGCGGGCAATCCAAAACAATGAAGTCAAAAATGCGGGCCAAAGGGCTTAAGCGCTGCACGAACAAGCTGGCAATTGTGGGAAACCGTTGATAGTCAGTACGCCCGCTGTTCAGGAGACGCTGCACTTCGCGCCCCACCTCCTCCACCATGCCTGTCTTTACGCCCACTAAACGGTCGCTGGCCGGCAGCACATACAGGCCGGGGCGCGCCGGGCCCCCGTCCGCCTGCCGATCGGCGCTCATCACATTTTGCTTGATGGCCACCCGAACATCACTTTGGCCATCCAATAAATGGCTGACACAGCGCGGCCCTGGCCGCAAACCCAACATGGTAGCCGCGCTGTCGCCTTGCGGATCCAGGTCGATGATCAGCGCCTTCCCACCCGATGGAGCCAACTTACGCGCCAGGCCAAGGCCTAACACTGTAGCCGTGGTCGTTTTAGCAACACCGCCCGCTCTATTTTCAACAGACAAAATGGCCATCAATCGCTCTCCTCTCAAAAAAATTACAATAGCTTACAAAAGATTACAATATATTACAACATCTTTCAAAGTTTTTCAATCTATTGTACTCAAAAACCAAATATCGGCTAGAACGAATGGTCCAGCTTTTTTCGACCGTAGAGCCATACATACGCCCAAAAGACGCTCAGCGGGCGAATTTGGCCCTTTGAGGCAAAAAGGGCTGATCAGAAAGAGGGGTAGGGTGTGATGCGGGGCAACAAAAGCCACTGCCTTTGCCGTGACGCTCTTAAAAAGAAAAGAGCGTCTGCCTATCTGACGGTAGTCGCGGTTACTCAATTGCGCCAGGTTCCTGACCGCATGGAGGTGCGGTCCAGTGCCAAACCGCCGACCTCGCAACTATGGGTCCGTGCTGGCAGCACAAGCTGGCTCTTGACCTGATCACGCCCCCCCGCCCACTAACCGTTCATACTAAGCCAGCCTCTGATCAATAGAGGATGGATTTGCGGGGCAATACCCGAATCGTTTTGGTCATTTGTAATCAGAAATAGGTGATGTTCGTTACTTATCACGGGGAAAGTCCGCGATCTACATTGTGCTGACTGGAGACTCATCCTTCTCTTCATGGATTAAGGGTAGCCGTACGCCCCACTTCAATCAACCAAAATAATACAATTTGTGCACAGACGTCAGAGCAAAGGGTTAATTAACCTCAAGGAGAATCATCAATGCGCCGCTTTCCCTATCTTCTTTTGCCAGTCGCTTTATCCTTGTTCGCTTTATTGTTCATGTTATCCCTCGACCTCAACAGCAGTCAGGCGCTGACTAACACAACAAACACCCCGGACCCGGAGCCTATAAAAAAAACGGTCGTTCCTGAACGAACCGCATCCTCTTCGGCTAATACAATAAATTCAGCCCCATCAATCTCGCCCCTTCAAGCAGACCAACCTGTCAAAAGAGAGGCACTCGGCCAAGATGTGGCTCAAAATGCCAGGCCGGTCGATCGACCCCCATCCGAATACCTACCTCTGGGGTGGTGGCGGCAGCAGGCTCTTACCCAAAGCATCAGGCCATTTGCTCCTTACCCGACTACCAATTACGCAAACGCTTCTTACAACATCCCTTCAGGCAAGGTGTCCCATACGGTACCTCATCCTTTCCCATCTTTCCATTCGTCGCCAACCACTGAGATAGAGATTGTACCCATGGCGACTCCTCTGGCGCCGAATGGCCTTTATACCTTCACCCTGCAACCCCTACACCGCGCCGCGTATTTCCCTGGATTTTCCTCTGCTTTTGTCTTCACGAACACCGGCAGCAGCGCCGTCAACTACGACTTGCATTTCTATTGGCTCAATGGTCAATACATCGGGTCGGATTACGGGTATATGCTCAACCCGGGTGAAAGCGTGAATTACGACATGGGTGGTATGGCCCCCTTTGGGGAGAATACCTTTGTTGGCTACGTCGAAATTACCGGCGACGAGCCGTTGAACGCCACAATCACCACGCCGGATTACGGTTACGTGTCCGGTATCGTCGTGGCAAATGATGGCGTCACGCCTGTCTACGTCAACAACGTAGACGCCATTCGCCCATCCGACAACCAGCAGTGGTATGGCGGCACGTACAATCTGGTAGACGGCCGTTTCTACTTTGGCGGCCTGCCCGACGACAACTACACCTTTTGGGTCAACGCGCAATATCCCTGGGCCAGCCAATGGTACGACGGGCGCTCTTATGAAGCGTGGCAAAACGCCGACCCCGTCGCCGTGGACAGCGCCGGTCCGTCGACCATTACCATTACCCTCCAACCTGGCGGGCGTATCAGCGGCACAATATACGCGCCCGACGGCTTCACACCTCTACCCAATATCAACGTAGACGTCGAACCGGGCGGTTTGGGAACGTGCACGAATGCGGAAGGTCGCTACACGCTTGAGGGTCTTCCATATGGAGACCACATCATCCGCGCCGGCGGTGATTGGAACTGGTGTCTCGGTCAGGATTCTGCCTATCCCGCCAACTATTACGCCAACACCCTCGACCAAAACCAGGCGGTGCGCATCCCGGTCTCCGCCGGCGCCGACACCGTCACCGGCATCGACATCCAGTTACAGATGGGCAGCGTTATCACCGGGCGGGTATTGGCCGGCGCCACCGGCCAGCCAATTCCTGACGTGCGCGTCAGCGCCAACGAATATGACGCCGGCCAGTTCGGCCAGGACGCTTGGACCGATAGCAGCGGTGTCTACACTATCACTGGCTTACTCCCCGCCGATTACCGTGTAAGCGTGGATGACAGCCACAACCTGCCCCTGGGTTATGCCCGCCAATATTATAATCACCAGGATTTCCATCATCTGGCCGATCGCTTGTCCGTGCCCGCAGAAAGCACTGTGCCCGACATCAACTTCGACCTGCTGCCCGGCGGTGCGTTCAGCGGCACGGTGTACGCAGAGGACGGCATGACGCCCCTGGCCAACATCAACGTCGATGTAGCAGCAGGCAGTTATGGCACGTGTACGGATGAGAATGGCCGTTACTATATCAACGGCGTCCCCTTCGGTGATTACAAGATCATCGCTGGCGGGGGCTGGAATTGGTGCCTCAACCAAACCTCCGACTTCATCCGTGAATACTTCCCCGAAACCATCGACCCCAATGCCGCCGTCGCCTTTACTCTGGACGCCGCTCACTTCCTTTATACCGACATCGACTTCACCCTCCGTGTCGGCGGGCGCATCACCGGGCTGGTTACCGGAGCCGATAATGGTCTCCCTCTTGCCGGGGTACGTGTCAACGCCAGCGAATTCAGCAGCAACAACTACGTTGGCGAAGGCTGGAGCGACGCCAGCGGCGTCTACACCGTCACCGGCCTTTATGACGGCGATTTTCGGATCAGCGTCAACGAAACGAACTGGATACCAGACGGTTATGCCTTCCAATTCTACCCTGGCGTCCTCGACTGGCAGTTGGCCGCGCCAGTCAACGTCTCCGGCGGCGGCACGACCGGCGGGATAGATTTCCCGCTGCAACCCGGCGGCGTCATCACCGGCCGGGTGATAGATCAAACCTCCGGCCTACCCCTCGCCAACACAAAAGTAGACATTCACGCCGACGGTTGGGGCTGGGGAACCTGCACCGACAACCATGGCTACTACGTGCACCGCGCCATCCCTTACGGGGATTTTCGTATCTCCTCCGGCGGCGATTGGGATTGGTGCCAAAACCAGCCCAACGAATATGCACAGGAATATTACTTTGAAAAACGTAACGGGAATGAAGCCGACATCCTGACACTTGATGACGGCAATACACTTATTCCCAATATCAACTTCACTCTGGAAAAAGGCGGCTTCCTTGCCGGGCACGTCAGCGACGGGGCAACTCCCGTCGAAGGCGTGCGCATGGTCGCCGTGCAAGGCACAGGTGACTGTCCCTGGTGCGAAACCCACATGGCCGATGCCACTACCGACGCCAACGGCGACTACCTCATCGGCCCGCTGCCCCCCGACAGCTACACCGTTCTCGCCGACACCGATGCCAACGGTCAGCTTCTGGTCCACGAATATTACGGCGACGTGTACCATCTCTCTGCCGCTGCCTTTGTCTCAGTGACCGCCGAGGCCACCACCGGCGGGTTGGACTTCATCCTTGACCCCGGCGTCTGGCTAACCGGCCACGTTACCGTGCCTCCCGGCTACACCAACGCCAATATCCCGGTGGACGCCTGGAAGGTGGATGGTATCTGGTATGGCGCCAATCGGCGCACCGACGCCGACGGCGACTACGTTTTGCCCGTGCCGCCGATTTATGACAGCTATTGGGGCGTCAGCGCTCGCCCGGAAGGGCCAGACCTGATGTATCGCTGGGCGCATCAATTTGACCTGGCGCAGCATACGAATTGGGACTTCGATTTGGGCATGGGCGGCGTTATCACCGGCTGCCTTAGCGATGGCGGTGCGCCTGTGGCCAATATCTGGGTGAATGCCAATTCCGGCGAAATGAACAACGGCGACCAGACCGACGCCAACGGCTGTTTCGCCATCACCAATCTGCCACCGGCCGATTACGAATTGTGGGCCGACGATTGGGATTCGGGGCGGATGCGTCTTGCTTATGGCGGCTTCCAGTATGACTGGCTGGCGCTCATCCCGCTGCAAGCGGGCGAAACGCTGACCGGTTTCGACTTTGAAGCGCCCTGGCGGGGCCAGATTGAAGGCTACATCACTGAAAGCGACGGCACAACGCCCATGGAAGGTGTGCGCGCGGTCGCCATCACAGACGCCGGTTTTTGGGAAGGGTTCAGCCAGCCAGACGGCTACTTTACGATAGATGTGCCGGCGGGTGAGTATCGGCTGATGTTTGCCATGGATATGATTCCAGTAGCCTATTATCCGGACAGCAGTGTGCATCAATTTGGCGACGCCACGCCCATAACGGTTGATCCGCTGCCGGCGACGACAATGGTGACGATGAGTCTGGCCCGGGCGTCCACCGTTCATGGCCAGGTCATCGACAGCAGCAGCGGCAATCCGCTGCCCGGCATCCATGTCGTCGTTCACAATGTAGACACGGCCGTTG
>Ga0116151_10005210_pt1 | contig 11286 bp, 14 predicted proteins | sample AD_UKC117_MetaG_FD_89893 | JGI IMG/M metagenome (GOLD analysis project Ga0116151, IMG submission 89893) | Active sludge microbial communities of municipal wastewater-treating anaerobic digesters from Hong Kong - AD_UKC117_MetaG | ecosystem: Engineered > Bioreactor > Anaerobic > Digestate... | reverse complement strand
GCAAGGGCGAACATGACTTCATCGCCTGGACGCCGGATGGTAGCGATGAGCTGGCACAGGACTTTTTCGTGCAGGCGGCCATCAGCGTGGAATTGCCGTTTTAACCTTATGGGGTAGGGATGCAGCGTCATCCCTACCCACCATGAACAAGAATGGAGGACGGACAAATGCTTGAAAACCATACGACGAAGGGCGGCGACGTTGTCCCCGTGGCCTTTATGAGCAACCAGCACCTGCACAACTATCTCGCTTACGAGATGCGTCTGCTGGAAAGCAAGATACAGGAGATGGCACAGGAAAACGACCCCTTCACTTTAGCCCTATACGGCCGTTCGTCATCCTCCCCGGAAAAGGCGGGCAAGGCGGTACGGGCGGCCATCCAACGGCTGTACCCCTACTTTGCCGAAGCCTTCCTCCGGGGCGGGTATGAGGACATCAGGGACCGGCTGCGGGACATCATGCGCCGGGAAGGCTCGCTGGCGGCCGTGGACGTTGTACCGGCCATCGAATTGCCGAACCCGCCGGATGAGCCGCCAGCCGACATCTACGATTTGATGGCGACCCCAGAGTATGCCAGCGGCAACGTTGCGCCCCATGTGGAGCAAGAAGCCGAATGTGCAGTGTTGACTTTATAAACCTAATTCAGACAGGACAAAAAGGACGGATACCATGACCACAGATAACGGATTCAACATTCCCTTACCTTCGATTGACGGAATGCAGGTTGACGACAACCTGTATCAGGCCGAACGCAAAGACTACCCCGGCATTACCTGGCACGGCAAAGGCGCGGGGTCTGGTTTTTTCACCATTGAAAAGGATAGCATTCCCGGCCAGCGCCCCATGCCTTACTGGACGGAAACGATGCACCGCTTTGGCAGCAACCCCAACAACCCGGAAACCCCCGTCTGGCGGACCGAGCGGCTGCGGGCTGTGCCGATTGCGGTACGCAAACGCGGGGCGGTGGAAGACAGCCGGGGCACGACGCACTACTACCCGCTGTACACCCGCAAGGAAGATCGGGTGTCCGGTCGGTGGTCCAGCCACTATCAGGTGATGCTGGTCATTCCGGGGCTGAATGATCTCATGGTCCTGGGGCTGTGGGGTTATGCCAAAACGAAGTCCTGGGACAACAACAAGACCGACGACGGCTTCCCGTTCGGCGTCGAGGTCAAGCTGAAGGAATACGCCAACCGCGCCAGCCATCAAACGGGGATGCGAATCCCCTGGTTGTGCGCCTGGGAGATCGACCTTGTGCCTGCATACAAGGACGGCCGCCCCTACTTTGTGAATGTCGGCAATGACACCCACATGATCCCGTTCACAGTGGACATGAGGACCGCCGCCGATGACAAAGCCTTTGGCGACCTGACGACCCGGTTTGTCGGTGTGGACTTGTTCAACGCTTATCAGGTGCTGCGGGCAGAGAATGGCCTTCCCTGGGAAAACGAGTGGAAGTCGGCCGATACGATGGCCGACAACAACCAGAGTGGGCGCAGCAGCAACGGGGCGGGGGAGGATGACCCCGACGAGGTGATCGGGCAGGCTGCACGGACGGCCGACACCATCCCCGGCTTCGGTCCGGAGGTGGCAGCCCCTACGAATGGCAACGGCCACGCCAACGGCAACGGCAACGGCCAGCACATCACCGACATCGCTTTTGACATCCCGTTTGATATGTAGTTCAGACGCGTGGACGGACGGCAAGGGCAATCCCCTTGCCGTCCATAACTGACGATGAGCGACCCCAGCACCTTTCAGCAGCTACGCAGCCAGATATGCCCCGGCCGCGCGACATGCACCACGATGGCGGCGGTGGCGACGGTGGCAACGGCTGCGGGCGCTTGCCGGTCGTATCAGGAAGCCCAAAGCCTCATCGCCCGCCACCCTCTGCTGGTAGGCGAAGCCGTAGACATGAATCAACTCTTAAGCAAATCGTCGGCCCTATCGCTTTACGATTGGCTGACTCAAGTACACAAGGACGGACACTATGTTGATTAACGGATTGAACGGCGCTAACGGTGCAGCCAGCACCAACGGGACAGCACCGTCGCCCAAGCCTGGGCGGGACATTTTGCGTGATGCAGCCGAAGTTGTAGCCGCGTTGGACACAACGGCCGTTCCCTTGCCCACGATGATGGAAACGTGGGAAGCGGTATCCATCGTTTTGCAGGCATTAGGGGAAAAGATCGAACAGCAGGTCATGGCGTTGGGGCGGACCCAGGTGGTCGGCCGTTGCCGGGCGACGTACAGCAATGGGCGCGGCAAGGTAGACTACGAAGCCATGAGCAAGAAGCTCCAGCCGCCTCGCTACATCATTGACAAGCACACCACGCCGACCGTTGACTGGCTGGCCGTATGCCGGGAAACGGTGGCGGACAGTGCAATGGACAAGGGGTGGGCGGAATGGCAGGATGAATTTTACGCCCCAGGCACACCCTATGTGTCCATCAAGCTGGAAGCCGTCAAGAAACCGGCTCGCGGTAGAAAGTAGGCCCGTGGCGGCTGCCTGACTGACTTTCTTTGGCCCTCTGGGAAACCCCCAGGGGGCTTTTAATTTTCTGCACGTGCAGAAAATTGGCCGCCGACTGGCCCTCTTTTTTGTTGCTAAAGTTATATAAGTAATATATAATTCATATATGACTCGCAGAGAGCAAGTCGAGAAAATACTCAAGAGAAAAGGACGGACAAAATGAGCAAAACCACTTACACCATAAATGAGATTGAGCAAGCCTTCAAACTGGTACGCGAAGAATTGGCCCGCGAGTTTGGGATCAAGGTTGCAGAGGGCGACGCCTACCGCATCCGGGACATCGAGAAAGACGTCGTGGCGATGCTGCAACGCAGCCAACGCCAACCCGCTCCAGCGCCCCGGAAACGGCCCAGCCTGGAAGCCTTGAAAACGGCCGACCTGAACGCTTTCAACGACATTCTGTTTGGATAAGAACGGCAAGGGCAGGGGGACGGCTGGACAACCGTCCCCCGCTTGCCGAAAAGGACGGACAACCATGAAAGATGTAGCCATTCAACTATTGGAAACGGCGCACAGCAGCGGGATCAAGCTCCGCAAGAATGTTACCTTCATCGGGGAGCTTGTTCACCTATCCAGGGCGCACCACTCCGGGCGGCAATATGCCTTCTTTGAATCGGGTATCTACCCGACGCAGCCCGGCAGCTACCGGGACAACCCGCTGTATCTGGACGCCTACGAGTTTGCCGTTAACTGGCCGCTGTCGGCCGTCATTGGCAGCTACAAGGGCATGATCGCCGCCCGGCCGATTATCCAGGAACAGGAGGACGGCTTCGCCTACAGCGTGCTGGGGAAGACGGCCAGCGGGTTTGCGTCATTAGAGGATGCAAGGCTGGAAGCGGAGATGGGCGCAATGGATGCAGCCGACGACTACCTGCTGGCCGAATTGCGACGGTACGGCGCGGAGATGGAACGGGCGGACGTCATCGCCTGCATCGTGACCGGCGGCAAAAGCATGGTGCAGGCATGAATACCAGTCGCTTTGCTCTGCACAACATGCTGTATCGGCGTAACACGGAAGTCTGTCACCGCGATTGGGCGGAGTTGGCCTATCTGGTCCCCGCGTTTCCCGATGAAGGCGGGGTCGGCATGGCCGACTTTTGCACCGAAACCGTTGGCAATCTTGGCGCAACCAGAATTTTGCATCGTAGCCAAAAATCTGGACGTCCCGGCAGAGTGATAGCACCGGCCGCCAAAATGCCCGTGCGTGCCAATTTACGGCCCGTAAACGGCCAAAATGGAGCGTAGACAGATGGGCAAGGATTCGGCAAGTTTACGCCCGAACATCTGGCGGCACACCGTCAGAGGGCGAGGGGAAGTGTATGCGGTCTGTCATTGGGAAGACAGTGACGCCACGTACAAGGCGCTGTCTACACCCGACGAGCGGTCGGCCGGCGCAGGCAACAGAACGGCCGTCAGGTATCAGGACTTGGGCATGATCGCCAGCCGCGAATCCGCCCGCGCTCGTGCCAGACGGTTGTATGGGTATGCCAAATTTGGCAATTAAAGGATGGGATTGCAATGAACGATGAACAGAACAACGACGGGTGGGTGATCGCCGGGCAGCCCGATGGGGCTGTGCCAGCGGTGGGTGGATTCTACAAGGTGATTGACAGCCGGAAGGGGACGTTCTTTGGGCGCATCCTGTCGGTGGCGGGGGAGTGGGCGAAGGTCGAGGTGCTGCAAGGCAAGATTCACTGGTTGTCTACCGAAAACCGGATGTTTCACCCCGACCCCCAGGAGGTCAACATCCGGGTGCAGCTGGTGATGCTTGTGCCTGCCCCGCCATGTTTTGCGTATGGGGGCGACGGGCAGGCTGAAGGTAGTGCTGGTTAGTAAGGGTGGGGACGGCCGTCCGGGTCTGGTGCTGACGTATCAGGCTTTGGACGGCCGTTCTGTTTCCGGGTCGTTAGGGGTTTCGGGGCTGGCCGGTTCTTACGAAGCCCTTTCTGGTATGTGGATTCGGGGGTCGGCCAGAGCCATTTTGGTTACGTGTTCTTTTAATTTGTCAGTCGTTTCTGTGTCGTAGGTGTCCCTTTCACCATCAACCGTCCAACTCTCATAGAGATTCAAGAATGTTTTGTATTCAGGGCTTGTTTTGTCATGGTAGTAGATGAAGATGAGGGACAAATCTCTTTCTGCTTGCAGCATGACTTTGAATACATCTTGTAACGCGCTTGGGCTGAAGCCCTCTATATTAGCCAAGCGCACAGATGTTTGGACTACCGAAAGGGAGCTTACGCAGTTAACGTACATCTGCAAAAGGAATTCTTGGTTCACTGGTTTCTCTTGTTTTGGGGCTTCCCAGAGGGGTTTTACTGGCTGTTCTCGCGCCTGTCGCTGTTTGGACCTGCCTATTACTCCGATAACTAGCACACTAATTCCGATGACAAGAAGGGCTGCCAGGGCGGTAAGCACGGAAGGATCGCTTAGGGTCATGATGGTAAGCCTTTTGGTGTGATTGGTGCGCTTGCTCCAAGTATTGGCACTGGTGCAGAGCAGATAGATGGAAATGATAAAATACTGAATGCGGAACTCGCGTAAGTTGTTGCTGTTGACTGCTGTTTCTCTCTTTGATGATGAGCAGGTGGACAGCAGGGCTAGATGCTTCATTCGGTCGTTGTTACTGCCACGTTGGAAGCAACACAATCCCTATTAGCGAGAACTCAGGACCGTTACCAGTTCATCAAGCCTTTCTTGAGTAAATTTCCAATGGGTTGGGATTCTATCTTCGGAACCTGCTGCCTTGGACGATTTTGCCCAGGTTTTTTCTTCGCGGAGAACGGTATCACCAAGACCGGCTCTGCAAGTTGTTAACCACGTTGCGATCTCGGTTGGGGTAGCCAGGTACATCCTGGGCAGTTCGTCTAACTTGACACGAATAAACTGAACGAAGCATAAAACAGTTACATGGTCTCGTTCTTGTTTTTCAAGCCAGGCTGCTGCTGCTCCGGTATAGTCGGCGTTCTTTAGGTACGACTGCGTTAAGCCCCAACCGCCGTCTTTACTACCTTTTACCGATACCTTAAACGTTACGCCATCAGGTACTGATACAGCGACAAAATCGTAACCTGGTTGATTAGGTCCATACTGAACATTAATGTTCCAACCAAATCGGGCAAACTGAGCCGCAGCAAAAGCCTCTGCGGCAGTGGCTACATGCCAATGACTTTTCATAGTTACCTCGATTCGTCAATCAATTGCCCCGACAGTTTCCCCCATATCTTCGGCAATCAAGCGAAACTGCTCCAAGACAGATTCCAAATCCTCAACGATTTCTACGGCCAGAACATCGGGGTCTGGTAGGTTTTCTGTATCCTCCAGCGATTCATCCCGCAGCCAGAAGATGTCCAGGTTGACCTTATCTCGCGCCATGATTTCGTCGATGGTATAGGCCCGCCAACGGCCGTCTACATTCTCTTCGCTCCAAGTTGCCTGCCGTTCCTGCCGGTTGGATGGGTTATAGCATTCCACAAACTCGTCCAGACCGGCGCGGGTGAGCGGGTTTTGTTTGAGGGTATGGTGGATGTTGGTGCGGTAGTCGTAAAACCACACCTTTTCCGTCCACGGACGTTCCCGCCCCGGTTTGCGGTCAAAGAACAATACATTCGCCTTGACGCCCTGAGCGTAGAAGATACCGGTAGGCAGGCGCAAGATAGTGTGCAGGTCGCTTTCTTGCAGCAGCTTGCGGCGCACCGTTTCCCCCGCGCCGCCTTCAAAAAGAACGTTGTCAGGCACGACGACGGCCGCTTTGCCGTGAATCCGCAGTAGCTTGTGGACGTGCTGTACAAAGTTGAGCTGTTTGTTGCTGGTGGAGGTCCAGAAGTCGTCGCGTACGATGGTTTGCGCTTCTCGTTTGACTTCTCCTTCTTCGGTTATGAAGGTGACGCTGGACTTTTTGCCGAAGGGGGGATTGGTCAACACCATGTCGTAGGTGGCGGAGGGCTTGTTTGCCAGAGCGTCATCTACGCGGATGGGGCTGTGGCTGTTTTTGTGGCCGATGCCGTGCAGGTAGAGGTTCATAACGCAGAGGCGGGCGGTGTTGTCCACGATTTCCCAGCCGTGCAGGGCGTTCTGGCGGAGATGCTGCCACTGATCGCGATCAAGCTGGTTGTGTCTAGCGACGTAATCATAGGCGGCCAGCAGAAAGCCGCCGGTACCGCAGGCGGGGTCAATGACGGTGTCGCCGGGGAGCGGGGCCATCACGTCCACCATCGCCTGGATGAGCGGGCGGGGGGTGAAGTATTGTCCGGCCCCGGACTTGACGTCTTGAGCATTCTTTTCCAACAACCCTTCATAGATTTCTGCTTTGACGTCTACGTTGAGGCGGCTCCAGTTTTCGCCGTCAATGAGACTGACGAGACGCTTTAGCTTGGCCGGGTCTTGCACTTTGTTTTGGGCTTTGCGGAAGATGGTGGGAATGAGGCCGCTACCCTGCCCTAGCTCTTGGAGGATATCGCGGTAATGGTTTTCCAGGTCAACGCCGTCCAGGTTGACGAGACTGGACCAGCTATAGACGTCGGGGATGGTGGAGGAGTCGCCGATTCTGCGGCGCTCATCGTCCATTTTGAGGAAGAGGAGGTAAGTGAGCTGCTCGACGTAGTCGCCGTAGGAAAGGCCGTCATCGCGCAAGACAGTGCAGTAATTCCAGAGACGTTGGACAATGGCAGAGGACTGGTTGTTAGACATAAGATGAACCTTTTCTGTTTAGACTCAGCGCAAGTGTGAGAGTTTTATTCCGGGAGTCTTGCAATTAAACTGATTTAAAAGGCAAACTATCTAATCGAGTTTGAGGATATAACCCCTTTTACGAACGGTAACCAAATACTTTGGTTCGAGAGGATTTGGCTCGATCTTCTTTCGAAGCTGCGAAACAGTCCTACGTAAATGAGGTGACTGATCAAGTGAATATCCAAACGAGTTAAGCAAATTTTCCCAGGTAACCAGTTCATTGGGTTGCTCAAATAGTAAGTTTAAAAATTTGTGTTCATATGGGGTCAAGCTAATTTCTCTCCCTTCAACCCAAACAACTCCTTTTTCATCTCCTATCCAAATGTGGGGCACATCAATAGACTTGAACTCCAATGCTTTAGCTGATGCTTTTGTTTGCAGAAGACCTACAAATTCTGTCGGCACAGATACAGTGACGACTATGCTGCCTTTCTTGATTCCAATAACGGAAATTGTATCTCTCGATACATTTAAATAATTCGCAAGGATACCCTCCACTGCAGATTCTAATGCTTCTCGTTGCGCAGAGTTTAACCTATCTAAATCTCCAGGTAAGGTGATTTCAACAATACTCTTGTCATTAATGTTTACTGAAAGAGGATCTCTACCCGAGGGTGTTCGGCACAAATCTAAGTTCAAGAAAGGACGATACAATTCAATGCATTTCAGCAATTTGTCAATACTTCTATTATTCAGACAATATTCCAGTAGGCTTTGAATTTTCAATGTTTTTGACATAGCGGTTGAGAAGCCATTAAAAACTGGCTGGAAATGATCAAAACAAATTTCATCAACTTCTTCATCACTAAAATATTCTTTTAGAATTTGGCGAATCTCGAAAGTGTTATATTTCTCTCTCATTTGAATACTTACTTACATTGCTGACAGGTTGTTTTTCATCCTTTGTCAAAGTGGATTTTCAGTAGTTTGCCGCCTAGTCAATTTCTTACTTGCTTGTTGTTTTATCAGCTTACTTTTTTCCACATGCCTAAGCCCCAAACCGTATCTTCACTCTGAATGTAGGCTAAATCTCCATTTTTTTCGCTGCAAACAATTCTAAATTCATAAATTGCAGTTTCGATATAGGTGTCAATGTCTAGTCTAACTCTCACCTGAATATCGGTAGTCGTTGCTGTTTTGTCATTGATATTTAGTATTTCAAATTCCAATAGTTTTTTATTCTCGAAGCTTTCTCTCATGTTGACAGGCTTCATTTGAAACATCGAAGTATAGCAGCCAGCCATATATCCATAATTTTTCTTCAGCCAATAGTTTAAAAACTCCACCAATTTTCTCTCAGGGGTATTTACTGGATAAGCCTCTTCCGTACCTGTTGATGGAACCGATTCTCCAACTATCACTTGTCTTGGTTGCCACGTCTCCATCAACTCCTTTTTTTTCTGGGTTTTCCTAATACTCTCGAAGATTTCTTGGAGTGCAGTTTCACTTTCCTCTTGTGGTTCTGGTGGTTTTAGTTCACCTTTGGCAACTTTTATTGCCCACTCTCGAACAGCGAATAACGCTGCCCAACATTTAGCTGCAACAAATTTATTGTTATACCCAAGATCCATGCCGTGCATAATTCCATGACGATATGGGATCGTGATCGTTTCTGTTCTTGTACTTTGCCGAGGTTTAGCAAATACATCCCTCAGCCTCATTAATCCTTTGGGATGGGCAGTTATTGAATCCCAAGCGACAAGCTCGCTTTTTTCTGAGAAAAATCCATGACGTTGAAAATCAACTATGTTTAAGTCGTTCACCCATCCATCGACAAGCGTTAAGGTCAGCAATACAGAGGCATAGTATCTTCCAGATTTGTAATCTTGAAGAGCAGCTTCTGCCATTGTGAAACGTGCTTGAAAACCCTCCGCATGCTTCAACTGCATCAATCGCTTTTCTACCCAATCGGGCGAGAAATGATCGGTGAGATATAAATCAGCTTCCTCTATACCTGTTTCTTCGGCAATTTTGATAGCCTCTAAAGCTACTTCCAACTCTAGGCTATCGAAGAAAACCCACCCAATGTCTATAAACAGATCGTTGAACTTGTCTGGTGCTGTAACCAACTCTTGAATTTGTTTATCTAAATCTGGGATCTTGTTCAGTTGATCGTCAACTTTTCCAGTGTCAATTCCAAGCATCTTCGCAACGGGCTTCACGCTGGGCCAAAGCTTTTTGAAAGCAGCAAATTGCTCTGCATCTCTACTAAGCTTCTTGAGACTGTCTATGTCTTTTATTTCATCGTCGGACATTTCACTTTTCCAGATTATAACAATCCCGAACTACTAACTTTGCTCCAGCTGTGGTACAAGCTGGCCGGTGAAGGCTTGCTGCAGGATGGACTGGCGCAGGCGGCCGGCGCGGGCCAGGTTTGCGGTGATAGCTTGCTGGGTGGCGGCGACGACGGACAACCGCCGCTCAACTTCGGCGACGATGCGTTCTTGTTCGGCGAGTGGTGGGAGTGCAAGAACAATTTTAACCATCCTTGTCAGCCCAAGGTCTTGGTTCCCTACGCCATGCGTATATTTTTGAGATTGAAGATAGCAGAACGGTGAATTTAAGGCATGTTGGATGTAGAAGGGTTCAATTAAAGGAACTAGCTTCAAAACTGCTACATGGACCCATACATTAAATTCCCGTTCATAAGTATTGACTCTTGCAATACCAGTTGTGCCGCCTTTTGTATAAAGAATGTCTCCAAGTTCTGGCTTACAACGCTTGGACAACTCCTCATGTAGTTCTGGTGTGATAAATTTTGTGTTTTCAAAGTCAACTCCATCAGGACGTACGTTGCCTCCGCTAATAAACGGAATTCCTTCAATTGCATATTTCGGGCTATAGTGTGGACCATCTTTAACATTCCAAGTTAGTTGTCCAAGAGGAGCCCATACCCAATTTGAAGGTATTTCAGGTAAGCTTGGTGGATTTTCTACATCATTGAGTTCCATCGGCTCTTTATACTTCTTCCCCGGATTGGCTGCCTGCCACTGGCGGCGGCGTTCGGTAAGGATGCGCTGCAAGAGCTGGTCGGCGGGTTCGTCGTTGGGGTCTTGGGGCACAAGCCGCCCTTCGCAGGCGGCTTTGAGGACGCTGGCTTTATAGCGGTCGAGGTTGGCTTGCAGGCGATGGAGGGTGGCAACGGCCGTGTCCAACCTCGTAAACTGCTTCTCAATTTCAGCCACAATGCGCTCTTGTTCTGGAAGGGGAGCGAGAGGAACCTGTATTTCTGCAACGTCAGATTTACGCACAGAAGGAACAGTCGTGGCCCTGGACAAATCGTATAAATCAACTGTGTGCATAAAATAAAACAGATAGCGAGGGACGACGGTTGATTTGTTAGGCCAAAGCCCCATAACATTGTTATCAACGCAACAAGGCTTTCCTACGATAGCTCTGCGGTTTAGTCTGACAGCCTCACCAATTTTTGCAAAAACTGTTGAGTCAACAGGAAAAACTTTTGCCCTGAGATTTTTGGCCGTCTCCTTCGATACATAGTTGGCAGCCATTTTAAGCACTGCTTTTCCATTCTCAACAGATTCCGATATGTCAGAGACTTTTGCAAAAGGCAACTCACCGTTAGTGTTTCCTTGATATTTCTTTGGGAATCCAGCCCCAGACTGAACATCGGCCACTTTATCCATAGCAACTGTATACCAGCCATTAGGCAACAGCCGTTCTTCATTCGCATTCGTTTTCGTCATCTGCGTTACGCTACCAATTCCTTATTCATCTCAGCCAAAAGCGCCCGCCAATCATCTCCCAGGGCCTCGGCGGCCCCATAACGGCCACCTTTGTCGTAAAAATCGCCCACTGTGTCAAAATCCTCCGGCTTCATCTCCAGATTCAGACCAATCTGCTCGGCAATCTTGTCCAACCACCAGCGCTGTTCGGCGGTAAACTGCTTCCCCGCTGCCTCCTGCGCCGCCAGCCACGCCGCATACCGCCGCCGCACCTGCTCCGGATAAGGGGCCAGTTCGCCATCGGGCTGAAGCGCATGGCGCACCAGGGCAATCAGGTCGGTC
>Ga0116151_10005208_pt1 | contig 11289 bp, 12 predicted proteins | sample AD_UKC117_MetaG_FD_89893 | JGI IMG/M metagenome (GOLD analysis project Ga0116151, IMG submission 89893) | Active sludge microbial communities of municipal wastewater-treating anaerobic digesters from Hong Kong - AD_UKC117_MetaG | ecosystem: Engineered > Bioreactor > Anaerobic > Digestate... | reverse complement strand
CTTCACTATTGAAGTATATGCTTCCACCAGGCCCCGCAAGACGTTACCAAGCGTCATGACCGCCCGTTCCAGCCGATTCTACCATGCCCTCCAGATCGCCGCGCACCGCCTGCAGAAGCGGGCCGACCAGGCCCTGATGCAGGCCGCCGGCATTTCCACCGCGCAGGCCGCCGTGCTGGCCGTCGTCTCCGCCGGCCAGCCGATGCGCCAGAACCAGGTCGCCGCCACGCTCGGCCTCAATGAAAGCGCGGTGACCGCCATGGTCACCCGGCTCGTGAAACAGGGCCTCCTCACCCGCGCCCGCAGCGAAGCCGATTCCCGCGCCTTCGACCTCACTCTCACCCCCGCCGGGGATGCGGCCCTCAAGGCCACCGAAGCGCCCTTCGCCGAGGTGAACGCCCTGATCGACGCCGCCCTCGGGCCGGACACGGACGCTGCCGCCAAAGGCCTGCACGCCTTGTCCGACAGGCTTTCCGGTGGTTAATCCGGTTGACGCCGCGGCCCGCGCTGCCTAGCGCTTCGGCAGACAGAAAACACCATCAAAGAGAGGGACTTCCCGCCATGGCTGACGACTGGACCCCGCCCGAAGGCACCCTGATGAAAGGCAAGCGCGGCATCGTGATGGGCGTTGCCAACCAGAACTCCATCGCCTGGGGCATCTCCCGAATGCTGGCGGCGCAGGGCGCCGAGATCGCCTTCACCTACCAGGGCGACAGCCTGGAACGCCGCGTGCGCCCGCTGGTCGAATCCATCGGCATGGACACGATGATCCCCGCCGACGTCACCGACGATGCCTCGATGGATGCGGCCTTCGCCGCCATCAAGGAAAAATGGGGCAAGATCGATTTCCTCGTCCACTCCATCGCCTTTGCCGGCAAGGACGAGCTGATGGGCTCCATGGTCGCCAACACGTCCCGCGAGGGCTTCCGCCGCGCCATGGACATTTCGGTCTACTCCTTCATCGATAGCGCCCGCCGCGCCAGCGAGATCATGCCGGACGGCGGCGCCATCATCTGCATGACCTATCTCGGCGCCGAACGGACCGTGCCCTCCTACAATGTCATGGGTGTTGCCAAGGCCGCGCTTGAGGCCTCGACGCGCTATGCGGCGCGCGACCTCGGCACGCAAGGCATCCGCGTCAACGCGATCAGCGCCGGCGCGATGCGCACGCTGTCGCTCGCCGGCATCCGCGGCGGCAAGAGCCTGATGGGCACCGGGCGCGACTGGTCCCTCCTCAAGGAAGACACGCGCATGGAAGGCGTCGCCGGCTGCGCGCTCTACCTGCTCTCCGAACTCGGCCACTCCATCGCCGGCGAAGTCATCCACGTCGACGCCGGCTTCCACGCCGTCGGTGTGCCGGAGCTGCCGGGCGAGGAATAGGTTACATGACCACCCGCACCGCCACCTGCCAGTGCGGCCAACTGAAGGCCGTGTGCCAGGGCGAACCGGCGCGAGTCTCCGTCTGCCATTGCCTCGATTGCCAGAAGCGCTCCGGCAGCGCCTTCGCCGCGCAGGCGCGCTGGCCGGAGGACCAGGTGACGATCACCGGCACGGCACATACCTGGTCGCGCACCGGCGACAGCGGCAGCACGTTCACGGCCCGCTTCTGCCCCGAATGCGGATCGACGATCGCCTACACCGTCACCGCCCAGCCGGACATCGTCGCCATCCCCGTCGGCGCGTTCGCGGACCCGCATTTCCCGGCGCCGGAATACTCCGTCTACGAAGAACGCAAGCATGCCTGGGTCGAGATCACGGGCGATATGGAGCATTGGGACTAGCCGGCCCTGACGGAATTTTCGGCGGGCCGTCCCGTCTGTGTCACGCGCGCGACATTCAGCAAGTCCGGTTCTGCTAGCGATTTCGCTTCCAGGAGAATCCCGACATGAAAGCCATCCCCCACCCGGTCGCCGGTCTGTTTGCGGCGGCACTTCTGAGCGGCTGCATGAGCCGCCCGAAACCCGAGCCGCCTCCGCCGACCCTTGCCGACCGTATCGAGCAGTCTGCCCAGCTCTATGCCGATGAAGCCTCGGCGCGGCAGGCCTATGCCGAGCGCTGGCGCAAGGGCGATGCCTTGGTCAAGGCTGGCGCCCGCGAACAGCACGAGGCCGAAGCCGACCTCAAGAAGGCGACGCGCGACAGGACGCGCGCCGAAAAAGAGCTGAAGAAGCAGCAAGAGCGCCTCGCCAAGGCTGACAAGGCCATCGCCCAGGCGAAGGATGCGCGCCATCGGCCGCTTTCTTCTTGCCGGCAAGGCCCGCATCCTTCGCCTGGGCGATGGCCTTGTCAGCAAGAAGAAAGCGGCCGATGGCGCGCGCCAGAAAGCGGCGGCCGAAGCGGAGTTCCACGCGGCCTATCCGGACGCCCTGCTCGACCACTGAGCGGCCACCCGCCCTTGACCTTGCCCGCCAGCGCCACAAGATGGGGGGCACTGACGGAGTGTTTATGACCCATTTCATGTCCGAGGCCCGCTAGGGGGCCTGCCGCTCACCGCGCCGCCTCCGGCGCAAGGCAGGCCGACAGAAACGTACCGCCCCGGCACGCGCGTGCCGGAGACGTTTTTGTGCGCGCCGTCAAGGCGCCCGACCTCGGACCAACCACAATGGACATCTCACGCGCCGAACAGCGCATCCTTCACCTGCTCGCACAGGGCGGGCGGATCGAAATCATCCGCGACGACCGCAACAAGCCGCAGGAACTGCATTGCTTCACCCGCGATGGCTGGCGCTATCCCGGTCTCGACCGCGACCTCTTCCGCAAGCTGAAGCGCCACAGGGCCATCGCCTCGAAAGGCGGTGCCCCCTATCGCATCACCCGGCGGGGGCTGGAACTGGTCCGGGCGCAGCCCGACAATCGCTAGACGGCCCGCACCGGACGGTGTGAGCCGTTTTCCGGCTTTCCTGCGCCTCTGGGAGTGAAGGCCCTCTGCCGAGGGCGCCATTCCCGGAGGCCGCCATGGCTGGTCGCATATTCGTTTCTGCCCTGCTTTTCGCCGTCATTTCCGTCATCGGACTGCTTGCCGGCCCCGACAGCCACGCGGATCAGTCCGCCGGCAGCTTCAGGCCCAGTGCCTCCACCAGCGGCGCGTTGTAGGTGCCCGTCCGGGCATCGTACAGCGCGAACGAATTGGAATAGGACCAGACGCACCAGGGCAGGTCCGCCGCCTCGGCCTGCTTGCGCACGGCGCGGGTCCATTTGGCGCGCAGCTTCATGTCGACGCCCTGATAGACGCCGAACTCGCCAAGGAAGACAGGCCGGCCGGTCTTTTCCCTGTAGTCCGCCGCCATCCCCGCCATGGCGCGGACTTCGGCGCGGTCGGCGCGCGAGCCCCATCCCCGCTTGTGCCGGTAGGCCGCGCTGGCCCAGGGCGCGAACTGGTGTGTGAAGGGTTCGGGGTCATAGAAATGGAACGTGTAGACGATGTTCGCATCGGGCGGCGGAATGTTCGTATCCAGCAGTTCGACGCCGGAGGCATCTTCCCCGCCGAGGATGACGATCCGGTCCGGATTGGTCTCCCGGATCGCGGCGACGCCCGCCCGCTGCATGTCGCGCATCGCTTCGCCCGCCAGCGCACCCTTCGGCTCGTTCAGGACCTCGAACCACAGCCTGTCCGGCGCACCGGCAAAATGCGCGCCGATCTGCCGCCACATCGCGACCAGTTCCGGAACGCCCTCCTCCGGCGCCTGCATGATCGCATCGAAATGGTGCACGTCGAGAATGACATTGAGGTCCGCCGCCAGCGCCGCTGCGACGATGCCATCCACCTCAGCCATGAAGGCGGGATCGATCGCATGGTCCGGCCCCGGCCCGGCATAGTCGCTCCAGCGCACCGGGATGCGGACCGTGTCGACGCCCATGGACCGGATCTTCGGAAAATCCGCAACATCGATCGGCCGTCCCCACGGCTCGCCCTTCGGCGAGTCCAGCGTATTGCCCATGTTGACGCATCTGTGCATGTCGAAATCCGCCGGATTGGCGGACGCAAGCCCGGCAAGCGCCGCGACAAGGCCGGCAAGGACCAGGATGCGTGGTCTCATGAATCCTCCTCGCGCCACCCCGGCCGGCTGCTCCGCGAAAAGCCTATCCGCGCGCCGCATGGCGTCAACATGGCGGTGCACGCCGCTTCGGGCTAGAAGGACCGGCATGAGGACATCCCCCGACACCCATGTGCCCCTGCCCCGCTGGCAGGCCCTTCCGGATACCGACATGCTGGCCCGCGCCAGCGCCTTCGCGGACCACCTGTCGACGCGCCGCTCCGTCCGCCAGTTTTCTGACGAGCCGGTGCCGCGCGACATAATTGAGGCCTGCGTCCGGGCGGCTGGCACCTCGCCCTCCGGTGCCAATCACCAGCCCTGGCATTTCGCCTGCGTCGGCAGCGCGGAGAAGAAACGCGAGATCCGTCTCGCGGCCGAGGCCGAGGAACGCGAATTCTATGCCGGCCGCGCCGGCGAGGAGTGGCTGGACGCTCTCGCCCCGATCGGCACCGATGCCGACAAGCCCTATATGGAAACCGCGCCCTGGCTGATCTGCATCTTTGCCCAGCGCCGCGGCGGCGTGCGCGAGGGGGAAGACCGCAAGAACTACTACATCCACGAAAGCGTCGGCATCGCCACCGGCCTGCTGATTGCCGCCTGCCACGAAGCGGGCCTCGCGACGCTGGTGCACACGCCGAACCCGATGAAGTTCCTCAACCGGATCTGCAATCGTCCGGAGACGGAGAAACCGTTCCTGATCCTCGTCGCCGGTCATCCGGCGGACGATGCCATGGTGCCGAAGCACGCCCTGATCAAGAAGCCGCTGGAAGAGATCGCCGGCTTCCTGTGACGGCCTAGCCGTCCACCGTCACGGCCGGACCGGGCAGGCGGATCGTGTAGAAGGAGCCGGGCTTCTCCCCCGGCCTGCGGCTGAAGGCGGCAAGCTCGAAATCGCCATGCAGCGTCTTCGGGATCTTCGGGCCGAGGAGCTCATAGGCGTCCTCGCCGCGCTTTGCCTCGAAATGCTGGAAGTTCCAGTCGCGCAGGGTCGGCTTCATGCTGAGCGCCTCGCCCGGCTTCATCCGCACCGGCAGCGGTTGCGGCAGCGTGCCGGAAAGCTCGAGGAACTCCTGCGTGATCCATACGCCCTTTTCGGTGCGCACCACGCCCATCGCGACATCGGTGAAGGCCGGATTGAGGATGTTCTTGCGGTGGCCGGGGCTGTTCATCAGGTTCGTGTGCAGCTTGTCGACCGCCTTGCGTTCGAGGTTCCACTGCCCACGGACGATCTCGACCACGGCGATGTTCTCGGCGGTGTATTCGATCAGCGCGCTGCGGTCGAACGCGGCGACCCGCTCGAACGGATGGCGGCCGTCCGGCGAGTTGTGGTCGAAGAAATGATTGTACGCCATGTCGAGGCTGTGCACGCGGGCGGCGTCCACCAGTTCCGGGCGAAGGCGGAGCGGCGCGAGGCCGCGCGATGTGCGCTCCGCATTCACCTTTTCGAGAAACCCCGCCTCCATCCGCGCCTCGGACCAGTACCCGGCCGGCATTTCGGAGAGGCAGGGCAGCATGTCGTCGACATAGTCTGCCACCGCCTTGCCGCGGTCAGCCACGTTGAGGTCGCACGCCGCCGCGGGCAGGCAGACGGCCAGCAGGCCGGCGAGAAAGGCAACGATCCTTTTCATCGCCCCACCATAACCGCGAACCGCGCCCGGCCGAAGCCCTGCGCGTCATGCCTGTCTGAAATTTCAGATAATTCCGGCCGTGCCGAGGCGCGCCATCACTGGCGCCAGCATCCGCTCGATCGCCTCCGGCGTCGGGCGCACATTGCCATAGGCCGGCAGGCCCTCGTCGGCGATCACCAGGTCCGCCTCGAATTTCGCCGGATGGGTCCAGCGGTAGTGCGCCGCCCGCACCGTGCCGAGATATTGCTGCAGCACGCTTTCGACATCGCGCCCGCGCTCCACCACGTCGCGGCGGATGCGGCGGGCAAGGCGAAGGTCGTCCGGCGTGTCGACATAGACCGACAGGTCGATGAGCGAGCGGATCTTCGGCATGGAGAGGGCATGGATGCCTTCGAGGATCAGCACCGGCGCCGGCTCGATCCGCCGCGTCTTCTTCGACCGGTCATGCCGGTCATAGTCGTAGATCGGCTGGTCGATGCCCTGCCCCGCCTTCAGCGCGCGCAGGTCCGAGACGAGATGGTCGACTTCCTTGGAGGCCGGGGCATCGTAGTTGATCGTCGCGATCAGCGCCTTGCGCTCCGTCTCCGACTTCGGTGCGCCGTAGTGGCTCATCGGATGGTAATAGGCATCCTCCCCGAACATCACCGCCTGGCCTTTCGGCAGGTGCCCCAGCAGCGCCTCGGCCAGCGTCGACTTGCCGGAGCCGGAGCCGCCGGACATCGCGATGAGGAAGGATTTCTTTTTCGTCATGCCCCGGCTTTAGCGGCAAACCTGTTGCCGCTTCAACGGGAAATGCAGGCATGCATGGCGGCGTCCCGCGAATTGGAAGTGGTCTCCGCGCAAGGCCGCCCCTAAAGTGCAGCAAAACATGTGTCGAGGGAGAGAGAGTTGGACGAACGCGCAGAGGCGCTGGCCGAGGGCCTGTCGCGCTACCTGACCCGCCAGCGTCGGGCGGACTGGACAGTCACCGGAGGCGCGCGGATTCCCGGCGGCGCCTCCCGCGAGACATGGCGCTTCGTTGCCGGCAGCGGCGGCGAACAGCACGGCATCATCGTCCGGATCGATCCCGAGACCAGCCTCATCGACACCGACCGCGCCCTCGAACATGCCGCCATCGATGCGGCTTACCGGGCCGGCATTCCGGCGCCCGAGCCGCTGTATCTTGAGGAAGACGCCTCCTTCATCGGCCGTCCCTTCTCGATCATGGCGGAAGTTGCCGGCTGTTCTGCGTCCGCCGAATCGCTGCCGCCGGAACATCTCGAAAAGATCGGCGAACAGAAATGGCGCTGGCTTGGCCGCATTGCCGCGCTCGATCCGGCTGAACTCGGCCTCGAATCCGTGATGACGTTACCGGACCCGCAGGCCTGCGCGATGGAACAGGTCGACTACTGGGCCGGCGTCATCCGCGACGACGAGATCCACCCCAATCCGATCGCGGAAGCGGCCGTGCGCTGGCTGCGCCGGAACCCGCCCCCGCCGCCGCAGAAGCTCAGCCTCGTGCATGGCGACTACCGCACCGGGAATTTCCTGTTCAGCCCGGAAGGCGAGATAAGGGCGATCCTCGACTGGGAGATGGCGCATATCGGCGACCCGCTGGAAGACCTTGCCTGGTCGCTCGACCCCTTGTGGAGCTTCAACCAGCCGCAGCTGGCGGGCCAGCTCATCCCGCACCGCGAAGCGATCGCGCACTGGGAGGCGGCGAGCGGCCTGAAGGTCGATCCGCACGCCTTTCGCTGGTGGCGCGTGTTTGCATCCGTGAAGGGGATCGGCATCTGGATCTCGTCCAGCGAGGACTATCATCACGGCGCGGCAAAACTGCCGATCCTCGCCATCGCCGGCTGGCTGATGACCGACCGCCAGGAACGGATCCTGTGCGACTATCTCTCCCCGCACTCGCAACACCTCTTTCCGGAGGCGACAGCATGATCCCGAAACCCGGCGAAAGCATCGCCCATATCTGCGCGCGCATCGCGACCGACCTCCTGCCCAAGGCGAGCGATGACTATGCCGCCGCGGACCTCGCCTTTCTCACTGTCATGTTGTCCATGGTGCAGCAGGACTTCGAACGCTTCGCCGACGTGCATGTGCGTGAGCATGACGAGATGTGCGCCATTTTCCGCGGCGCGCGGGACCGCCTGCCGCCGGACCTGCAGGCCCGCGTGGATGCCGTGCTCGGACACGACCAGGATACCAGCCTCCTGGCCAGCGCCCTCAACGCCCGCGCCGATGTCACCACGCGCCTGCTGATCGACGTGCACGCCTGGGCCGAAGGCGAGGCCGGGCCGGAGGCCGCCTGGGACGTCGACCTCGACGGCGAAATCTGGCGCTTCCTGGACCGCTATGCCGCCAACCGCACCTATGAGGCCGCCCTCTGACGCGCTGCCGCGCGGCAGGGAGGTCACGAAAAGGTGATGCCATGATTTTCCGGGGGTGCGCATGATGGTCTCGCCGGCCGGAGGGCGATTCCTCTGGCAAGACCCACCCGGAATGTGCAATTTGTTATTGTGTAACCGACCCGGTTCGACAACCGTGGCGCCGGCATCTGACCGCTGAGGAACGCATCATGACCCACCCGTCCCGATCCCGCCCGCTTCTGAAGCAGGAGCTCACCCGCACCACCATGATTGGAGGACGAATCGGCGGCCTCGCATCTGCGGTGGCGATCCTGCTGTCCGCCTGCGCCCATGCGCCGTTGGCACAGGAAAGCGATCTGGTGACCGACCCGCCGGCAGCGGCCGCCGCTCCGGTTCCGGCGCCGGCACTCCCGGCCTCGAACCCATTCGCCGCGCCGAGCACGCTGCCCTTCCAGACCGTGCCGTTCGACAAGATCAAGGACACCGACTACCAGCCGGCCATAGAGGCGGGCATGGCCGAACAACTGGCCGAAATCACGCAGATCGCCGCCAATCCCGACGCCGCCACATTCGACAACACGATCGCCGCGATGGAGCGGTCCGGCCGGCTGCTCGACCGCTCGACAAACGCCTTCTATGCAGTGGCCGGCGCCGATACGAACGACACGATCCAGGCCGCGGAAACGGCGCTTGCGCCGCAGTTCGCCGCGCATGGGGATGCGATCAACCTCAATCCAGAGCTGTTCCAGCGGGTAAAGGGTCTCTACGACACGCGCGACTCCCTCGATCTGACGCCCGAGCAGCTGCAGGTGCTGACGCTCACCTATGAGGGCATGGTGCGGGCCGGTGCCTTGCTCTCGCCCGCCGACAAGCAGGTGCTGAGCGGCTACAATCAGGAATTGTCCACCCTTGAGACCGCCTTCCAGCAGAAGCTGCTCGCCGCTGCCAAGGCCGGCGCGCTGGTGGTCGACGATCCCGCCAAGCTCGACGGGCTCTCCGAAGCGGAGATTGCCGCCGCTGCCGACGCCGCAAAGGCGCGGGGGCTGGACGGCAAATGGGTCCTGCCCCTGCAGAATACAACGGAACAGCCGGCGCTCGCCTCCCTCACTGACCGCGCGACACGCGAAGCCCTGTTCAAGGCCGGATGGACGCGTGCCGAACAGGGTGACGAGAACGACCTGCGCGACACGGTTGCCACCATCGCCCAGCTTCGCGCCAAGAAGGCAGCCCTGCTCGGCTTCCCGACCTGGGCCGATTACGTGCTGGCCGACCAGATGGCCCGCACGCCGGCAACGGCACTGAAGTTCATGCAGGAAATGGGCGCACCGCTGGCCACCGAGCAACGGCGCGAGGCGGCCGAACTGCAGGCCCAGATCGAGGCCGACGGCGGGGATTTCAAGCTCGAGCCGTGGGACTGGCAATACTATTCGGAGAAGCTCCGCAAGGCGCGCTACGATCTCAACCAGGACGACCTCAAGCCTTATCTTGAGATCCATAAAGTGCTCGAAGACGGCGTCTTCCGCGCCGCGACCGGCCTCTACGGCATTACCTTCAAGAAGCGGACCGACATCCCGGTGTGGAACCCGGATGTCATGGTCTATGAGGTGTTCGAAGAGAACGGCGAACCGCTGGGCCTGATGTATTTCGACTACTGGAAGCGCGACAACAAGCAGGGCGGCGCCTGGATGTCGAACCTGGTCGGCCAGTCGAAACTGCTCGGCACGAAACCCGTGATCTACAATGTCGCGAACTTCACCAAGCCGGCCGACGGCCAGCCCGCGCTGATCAGCTTCGATGACGTGACCACCATGTTCCACGAATTCGGCCATGCCCTGCATGGCCTGTTCGCAGACCAGGTCTACCCCAGCGTCTCGGGTACGAACACGGCCCGCGACTTCGTCGAATTCCCCTCGCAGGCCAATGAGCACTGGGCGCTCGACCCCAAGGTCCTGCCCTACTACGCCGTAAACTACCAGACCGGCGAGCCGATGCCGCAGGAACTGATCGACAAGATCCGCCGCGCCGCCAGCTTCAATTCGGGCTGGGACGTCGGCCAGACACTGGCAGCAGCTGAACTCGACATGAGCTGGCACGCCCTCGATGCCGATGCGCCCAAGCAGGACGCAGACGCCTTCGAGGCGCAGGCCCTGCAGGCGACCGGGCTCGATGTGACCGACGTGCCGACGCGCTATCGGACAACCTATTTCCTCCACATCTGGGCGAATGGGTATTCGGCCGGATACTATGCCTATCAGTGGACCAAGATGCTCGCCACCGATGCGGGCGACTGGTTCGACCGGCATGGCCGCCTCACCCGCGAGAACGGCCAGCGCTATCGCGACATGATCCTTTCCAAGGGGCATACGGAGGATTATGCGCCCATGTTCCGTGCCTTCTATGGCACCGATCCGGACATCGGCCCCTTCCTCAAGGACATGGGCCTCAACGCCGACGGCAGCCGCATCGACGACACGACGGCGTCTGGCGCGCAATAGGCCAGAGGTAAAAACACGAACACACCAAAAGGCCGCCCCTCCCGGGGCGGCCTTCTCTTTTTTGCCGCTGGTGGACGGATTGGCTCTTGCGGCACCGGTTGCTGCCGCGGGCGACGGTTGCGCCCGCGCAATTCCAGCTTGAAAAATTCACGGTCCATGCCGACAGTACGCCCATGCGTGCCTTGCTTGCGTGCCTCATGCTCCTCCTGGCCCTGCCCGCTCAGGCAGAGCGGCTTGCGCTCGTCATTGGCAATGCGGATTTCGAGCAGTCGACGGACCTGCCGCAGACCGCCACAGACGCCACCTCCATCGCGGCCAAGCTTCGCAGCCTCGGCTTCCGCCTGGTCGGCGGCAAGGCGCATATCGATCTTACGCGGGCGGAGATGCTGCAGCAGATCCGTGCGCTCGGCAGCGAGGCGCACGAAGGCGACGAAGTGGTCTTCTACTTCTCCGGCCACGGCATTGGCGGCATCCAGACAAACTACCTCTTGCCGGTGGATGACGGCTTCATCGAGACCAAGGAAGACGTGCCGGAACTAGCCGTCGATGTCGCCGCGATCCTCGACCGCCTGCCGAAGGGCGGCGACGGCGTCAATATCTTCATCCTCGATGCCTGCCGCAACAATCCCCTGCCCACCAGGGCGAAGTCCGCCTACACCGAAAAGGGCCTTGTCTCAGTCTCGCGCGGCGCCACCAACACGGTGTTCCTTTACGCGGCCGAACCCGGCGAACGCGCCTATGTCAGCGACACCGGCCGAAGCTATTTCACCGATGCCCT
>Ga0116151_10005207_pt1 | contig 11291 bp, 5 predicted proteins | sample AD_UKC117_MetaG_FD_89893 | JGI IMG/M metagenome (GOLD analysis project Ga0116151, IMG submission 89893) | Active sludge microbial communities of municipal wastewater-treating anaerobic digesters from Hong Kong - AD_UKC117_MetaG | ecosystem: Engineered > Bioreactor > Anaerobic > Digestate... | reverse complement strand
TGCCGGATCTGACGCTTGCGGAACGCGTCGAAATCCTGCGCGGACCGGCGTCCGCCTTGTACGGCAGCGATGCACTCGGCGGCGTGGTCAGTGTATCGACGTGGCGGCCGCGCCGTTGGCTGGCCACCACCGCAGGCGATATGGCACTGCGCGCAACGATCGGTTATCAGGGCGTGGACGACGCTCGCAGCGCGCTCGTCCAGGCCGGCCGGGACTTTGGTCCGGTCGCGGCGATGCTGGCGCTCGATACGCGCGCGGGTTCGGAGTCGCAGAGCGAAGGCAACTCCCTTGGCCCCAATCCACGTGACTACCGCAACGACTCGGCCCTGTTGCGACTCGAGTTCGGTCGTCACGACTCGGGCGAGGCCGGCATCGCATTCGACCGCTTTCAGCAGACGACCGACGTCGTCGCATTGATCGGCCAACCGGGCCGGTTCGCGACGACCACCCAATTGTCAGGGGACGATGAGAGCACGCGAACGACGGCCTTCGTTGCGCACTCGATCGGTGACGATACTGTCGGCTGGGGTCGCTGGTCCGCTCGGGTGTTCCATTCGCGCATCGAGACCGCGCAGCTAACAGATGAAGATCGGCGCGCCGCGCCACCGCGCCAGCCGCAGCCGCTCAGGATCGAGCGCGAGTTTCAGTTCAAGCAACGACTCACCGGCATCAAGCTGGTAGGTGAACGCCACGGTCTGCTTGCGGGTCTCGAGCATCGCGCCTTGTGGGGCCTCGATATCACGGCATCGCGGATCGCTGAGCTGCGTGACGGGTTGCAGACTCCCCTGCCGACGGGCACACCGACCAAGGCTATCCTTGGAGAAGTATTTCCGCTGCGGGACTTCCCGATATCCGACACGCGCGAAGTCGGCTTGTTCGCAGAGGACGAACTGCGGCCGATAGCAGGTCGCTGGACGTTGCGCGCCGGCGTGCGTGTCGACGACATCCGCTTGCAGCCACGTGTCGACGCTATCTGGTTGGACGACAATCCGAATCTGCCGACCGCGAACGTATCGAGGCGGGCAGTGTCCCCGCGACTGGGCTGGTCCTTGGCGCTGACGCCGCGCGCACTGCTGTTCGCCCAGTACACCCACGGCTTTCGCGCGCCACCATTCGAGGACGTGAATATCGGCCTCGATCTGCCGACTATCGGCGTCCGCGCCTTGCCGAATCCAGATTTGCGACCTGAGCGTAGCGATGGCGCGGAGTTCGGCTTGCGAACACAGAGCGGCAGGCTGCACGGCACGCTCAGCGCGTTTGCCACGCGTTACCGCGATCTGATCGAGAGCAAGGTCAATCTTGGCCTTGACCCCGTGAGCGGCCTGACGCTGTTTCAGTCGCGCAATATTGCGACAGCGGAGATCTTTGGACTGGAGGCGGACCTGCGCACCGAACTCGGCGACTGGCGACCGTCGCTGCAGCAATGGTCGGCACGCCTGACCGCAACGCTGGTCGAGGGCCGCGATACCTCGCTCGATCGGCCACTCAACGCCATCGACCCGCCGCGTGCGACCCTCGCCGCCCGCTACCGTCGGCCATCGAATCGTGCAACGGTCGAGCTGCGCGTCACGGGCGTCGCCGCCAAGACCAGCGTCAACGACCCGCCCAGTGGCGCGCCGCTCGCGCGAACGGCCGGCTATGCCACTGTGGACCTGTTGGCAGAATTTGCCGTCGGCCAGCGGCTAACACTACGTGCGGGCGCTAACAATCTGCTGGATCGGGCATATCGCGAGTGGGCGGACGTGCGCGGCCGCGCGAGTGGCGATCCGCTGCTACCCCTCTATCAGCGACCGGGGCGCAACTGGATCGTCAAACTGGACTGGCGGTACTGAGCGAACCGCTCAGCACCGCCAGTCACGAACACCGCGCGTGACGGCGCATCGAGATCAATAGACGTCGTCCACCGTATTGTTGACGTTGAACTTGCCGGTGGGTGTCACGATGCGTGGATCGTCGATGACGGCCTTCAGCTTCAAGGTCTTGTCATCCACGATGACCAGCGCGGATTTCTCTTCCTTGCCGTTCCAGACCGAGAACCACACTTCGTCGCCCGCCATGTTGAACTCCGGCTGCACGACCCGCTTCGGCCCCGGACCGAGATCGCCCGCCCATTCGGCGATCGGCAGCACTTTGTATGGCTTGTCGAGATTGTTGATCTCGAACACCGCAACGGACTGACTGATCTTCGGGATCGGATTGAGTGCCGTATCCACATAGAGGTGTTTGGACTTCGGGTGGGTCTTGACGAACAACGAGCCGCCGCCCTGCCCCTTCAGCACCCGCACCACCTTCCAGGCATTGTCGGGATGTTTGTCAGGATCGGTACCAATGAGCGTCACCTTGTCGTTGCCGAGCGCGCTCGTGACCCATACCGGACCGAACTTCGGATCGACAAAGTTGGCGCCGCGTCCCGGATGCGGAATCTTGTCCACATCCACCAGCGCCGCCAGCTTCTGCTCGCGCGAATCCACTACGGCGATCTTGTCCGACTGGTTGGCAGCCGTCAGAAAGTAACGTTTGGTCACATCCCAGCCACCATCGTGCAGGAAGCGCGCGGCACCGATCTCGATCACCTTAAGGTTGTCGATGTCCTCGTAGTTGACCAACAGGATCTTGCCGGTCTCCTTCACGTTGACGATGAACTCCGGATGCTCATGTGACGCCACGATCGCGGCCACGCGCGGCTCCGGGTGATACTCCTGCGTATCGACCGTCATGCCGCGCGTCGAGACGATCTTCCGCGGTTCCAGCGACTCGCCGTCCATGATGACGAACTGCGGCGGCCAGTACGCACCGGCGATGGCGAACTTGTCCTCGAAGCCCTTGTACTTCGATGTCTCGACCGAGCGCGCCTCGAGCCCCACCTTGATCTCAGCCACGATATCGGGCTTCTCCATCCACAGATCGATCAGATCTATTCTCGCGTCACGCCCAATCGTGTAAACGTAACGACCCGAGTGCGACAGCCGCGAGATGTGCACGGCATAACCCGTCTTGACGATATTGACGATCTGCTTGGTGTCGCCATCGATGAGCGCCACTTCGCCCGCATCACGCAGCGTGACTGCGAAAATGTTCCGGATGTTGAAGTTGTTCTGTTTGCTGGTCGGCCGCTTGTCGGCAGGTATCAATACCTTCCAGCTGGCGCGCATGTCCTCCATGCCGAACTCCGGCGGAGTCGGCGGTGCATGCTGTACGTAGCGCGCCATGATGTCGACGTCCGCGGCAGACAACTCGCCCGATGTGCCCCAGTTCGGCATGCCGGCCGGGGAACCGACCGAGATGAAGACCTTCAGATACTCGGTGCCCTTCTTCTGGGTGATGTCTGGCGTCAATGGTTTGCCCGTAGCGCCTTTGCGCAGTACGCCGTGGCAGCCGGCGCAGCGCTCGAAATAGATCTTCTTGGCATGATCGAACTCGGCCGTCGTCATGTTCGGCGCGCCCGGGGTGATCACGACATCGGCCTGGCTCGCGTCGATCGTGGACGGCGCACCCTGATACTTCATCTCCGCAACCGACGTGCCGGGATGCTCAGTGGGTGAACCGGCCGACCGCGTCGGCCCTGGCTCGCCGCGCACGGCAGCAACCTGCGCGGGCTTTATAACGGCACCCTTGTTGCCCCAGCTGTTGTTCACGTACGTGAGAATGTCCGCGATCTCCTGATCGGAGAGTTGCGTCATCGGCGGCATCACCGAGTCGTACTCTTTGTTGTTGACCACGATCTTGCCTTCCAGACCGTGCAATACGATTTCGATCGGGCGCTTGGCATTGGCCCGCAGATAATCCGATCCAGCGAGTGGCGGGAATGCGCCCTCGAGACCCTTGCCATCGACCTGATGACAGGCCGAGCAGGCGGTTTCGTAGGCGGTCTTGCCGCGCTCGAGTTGTTCGGCCATTGTCCCGCCAGCATTCGCCTGGGCGACCTCGGCCTGATGCACTGCCGGCGCGTCTTTACGTGCCGACGGGGTGGACTGCGCGATCGCAATCGACGCTGATGCGATCAGCACCAAAATTGGCGCAAGCGCCGTTTGCCAAGTCCGAAAACTTCTGCTCGTCATACAACTTCTCCTGGCTCCCAGCGAGCCGACATCACTGTAATGGATCGGATTGTGCGTCACCTTGATTCAGGTCATGCCATCTGCAGCCGCCGGAGATCCCGGATCGCGAAATCGCGACCATCGGGCTCGATTATACCTTCGTCCGTCAGGTTCTTGATCAAGCGTGAAAAGGTTTCAGGCTGCATGCTGAGATGTGAGGCAATTACGTTACGCGGTTCGCTCGTCCTGGCGATCAGCGCACCGCTCGCGTCCGGCACGGCACGTGCAAGCAGGAAGCGAATCAACCGCTGCCGCGCATTCTCCAACGTCAATGCTTCAATCTCGCGCACCTGCACGTGCAGTCGCGCAGACAGATGGCCCAGCATCTTGAAGCAAGCAGCACGGTTTTCTGCCAGCATCGCGCAGAACGGCGCGCCCGGTACTCACAGGACTGTTGCGTCGACAATGGCAGTGGCGGTGATCGGATACACGGGCGCCTGCATGAACAGCAGCGCCTCAGCGAAGCTATGCCCGGGAGCGATGATGTCGAGTACTTTTTCGTCGCCGTTCGCCGCGAACAGCGACAACTTGACGGAGCCTTCTGCGACCACGAAAAAAGCGTCGGCGCGATCGCCGGCCTGCACGACACAATCACCCGCCGCCGCCTCAATGGCCCGGACTTCACGGGCGACCCGCTCGAATTGGGCGGGATCCAGTGTCAGAAACAGATGATGCGCCCGCAACACCGACGTCCAGGTCGTTCGCATCAACATCCGGGCCCCCTCTAGCAAATACGAGCGCACTCACTCGCGTGCGCCCTTGTAACCCAACGAGGCCTCGGCTGGCATAGCGGCTTACCGCGGCGTATCTCGGTTTTCCACGATACCCGGACTTGACCCACATCAAGGGATGCTGAGTCGATCCTCGTCACCATGGTGCGGTGATCGAAGACTTCTGGTACGCGCGGTCGGCCGAGTTCCTCCACAGCCCCCTCGTGGAATCGCTCGTCTGGCTGCGCGTGCCGGGAGACTGCTTCGTCGGTGTAGGGTCCTCGCCAGCATCTGGTGTCTGGCGCGCGCGTGGCGCTGACCCACGACTCGCGAGCTGACGCCGGCAGCCAACGCGTCCCAAACGCGTACTCAGACGAGGACGCGCTCGATCCCGCCGGTATTGGCCGCGCGGACGTACTCGGACATCCAGTCCTCTCCTAGTACATGCTTGGCGATCTCCACGACGATGTAGTCAGCGTCCAGATCCGCGTCATCGCTGTAGCGTTTGAGCCCCTGCAGACACGAGGGACAGGACGTGAGCACCTTGACGTCACCCTTGTGGCCGGCACCGCGCACGGCATCGGTACCGGCACGCAATTCCTGCTCTTTTCGAAAACGCACTTGCGTCGCGATGTCCGGACGCGTGATCGCAAACGTGCCGGACTCCCCGCAGCAGCGGTCGTTCCTGGCGATCGCGCCGTTGAGATCGCTGTTCATCAATTGATTGACGACGTCGAGCGGTTGATAGCTCTTCATCGGCGTGTGGCAGGGGTCGTGATAGAGATACTGCGTGCCAGTTACATTCGCGAGCCGTACGCCTTTTTCCATGAGAAACTCGTGGATGTCGACAATTCGCGAACCAGGAAAGATCTTGTCGAACTGATAACCCTGCAACTGGTCGTAGCAGGTTCCGCAACTAACCACGACCGTCTTGATGTCCAGATAGTTGAGTGTATTTGCCACGCGATGGAACAGCACCCGGTTGTCAGTGATCAGCTTCTCGGCCTTGTCTGCGTCGCCACTGCCGCGTTGCGGATACCCGCAGCAGAGATAGCCAGGCGGCAGCACAGTCTGGACGCCGACGTGCCACAGCATCGCCTGGGTCGCGAGTCCGACTTGGGAGAACAACCGCTCAGAGCCGCAGCCGGGAAAATAGAACACCGCTTCGCTGTCGCTCGCAGTCCGCGCCGGATCGCGGATGATCGGCACGTAGTTCTTGTCCTCTATGTCGAGCAAAGCTCGTGCAGTGCGCTTCGGCAAGCCACCGGGCATCTTGCGATTGACGAAATGCACGACTTGCTCGGCTAGTGGTGCCTTGCCTACCGTCGCAGGTGGCCGCTTGTTCTGCGTCTTGGCGGCGACCGCAAAGAACTTGTTAGCGGTCCGCTGCGCGCGATAGCCCCAATCTATCATCAGCTTGCGGACCAGCTTGATGGTCGCGGGATTGCGGGCGTTCAGGAAGAACATGGCCGCAGTCGTACCAGGGTTGAAACGCCTCTTGCCCATCCGGCGCAGCAGATCGCGCATCGCCATGGACACATCGCCGAAGTCGATGTCTACGGGACATGGCGCCTCGCATTTGTGGCACACGGTGCAATGATCGGCGACATCTGCGAATTCGTCCCAGTGTCGCAGCGACACCCCGCGCCGGGTCTGCTCTTCGTAGAGGAATGCCTCGATCAGGAGCGAGGTCGCCAAAATCTTGTTGCGGGGTGAATACAGCAGGTTGGCACGAGGTACGTGAGTGGCGCAAACCGGCTTGCACTTGCCGCAACGCAGGCAGTCGGAGATGGAATCGGAAATGGTAGCGATCTCGGAATGCTGCATGATCAGCGATTCGTAACCCATCAGCGCGAAGCTTGGCGTGTAGGCACGGCGCAGATCACCTGCCGGCAGCAACTTGCCGTGGTTGAATCGGCCGTGCGGATCGATCCGCCGCTTGTAATCTCGGAATGGTGCCAGCTCGGCTTCCGTCAGGTATTCAAGTTTGGTCACGCCGATGCCGTGTTCGCCGGAAATCACGCCGCCGAGCTCACGCGCGATACCCATGATGCGAGCGACCGCGATGTTGGCCGCCGCGAGCATTCCATAGTCGTCCGAGTTCACGGGAATATTCGTATGGACGTTGCCGTCGCCAGCGTGCATATGCAGCGCGACGAATACCCGGCTCTTGAGGACACGCTGATGGATGGCGTCGAACTCGGCACGCACCGACCGGAACGCGCCGCCCGCGAAAACCGCCTCGAGCGGCGCGCGCAGCTCGCGTTTCCAGGAAACGCGTACGCTGTGGTCCTGCAACATCCGGAAGACAGTGCGCGCAGCGTCGTTGGCAGCCTGGCGCCCCACATCGACCGCCACATCGCCCAGCAGGCTCGTCAGTGTGTCGGTGCGCAGTGCACCCAAAGGTGTGTCGATATTGTCGAGTAGATAGCGCCAGCGGGCCTCGACGTGGGCCAACAGGGCAGTCGCGCGCGCAACGCGGTCCCCCAATATTTCCGCGGGTGGTAGCCGATCGGCCTCCGCGCCGGCAGCCTGAGTAAGCGGCAGCGGCTGCTCCAGCCTGGTCCGCAACGCCACCAGCAATGCCAATTTGTTCCGAATCGAGAGCTCAATGTTTATCTTCTCGATGGCGTCGGTGTAACTACCAAGTCGTTCGAGTGGAATGACGACATCTTCGTTGATCTTGAAGGCATTCGTATGACGGGCAATGGCCGCGGTTCGGGCGCGATCCAACCAGAACTTTCGGCATGCCTCCGCGCTGGTGGCCACGAAGCCTTCGCCGCTACGCGCATTGGCAATCCGCACGACCTCGGACGCCGCGCGCGCGACGGCGTTTTCATCATCGCCAACGATATCGCCGATCAGGACCATTTTCGGCAGCACGCCGCGCTTTGACTTCGCGGCATAGCCCACGGCTTTGAGGTAGCGCTGGTCCAGGTGTTCGAGACCAGCCAATCTGGCGCTGCCCGGCGACTTACCGGCGTTGGCCAGAAAATCCCGGATCTCGACGATACTGGGAATGGCATCGGCAGGCTGGCCGAAGAACTCGAGGCACACGGTACGCATCGCGGCGGGCATACGATGCACGATCCAGCGCGCCGCCGTAATCAGGCCATCGGCACCCTCTTTCTGCACACCAGGCAGGCCGCCGAGGAACTTGTCCGTGACATCTTTGCCGAGACCCGCTTTGCGGAACATCGCGCCCGGAAGTGTCAGTTGTTCGGCACGCAGAACGCGCGCTGAATCAGCCGGCTCACGCCCGTCGCGCCACGTCAGCCGGAAGCTGACGCTCTCGGCATCATGGATCTTGCCAAGATTGTGTGCAAGTCGCTCAACCTCCAGCCAATTGCCGTCCGGGTCGACCATCCGCCACCAGGCGAGATTGTCGACTGCAGTACCCCACAATACTGCCTTCTTGCCACCCGCGTTCATCGCGACGTTGCCGCCAACGCACGATGCATCAGCTGAGGTCGGATCGACGGCGAAGACGTAGCCGGCCTGCTCAGCTGCTGTGGTCACTCGCCGCGTAACAACTCCAGCTTCGGAGCGAAGCGTGGGCACAGGTTGTGAGACGCCGGGCAGACTGACTAGCTCGACGCCAGAGAGCGCCTCGAGCTTCTCAGTGTTGATGACGACTGACAAGGGCGTGAGCGGTATCGCACCCCCGGTATAGCCGGTACCTCCACCGCGTGGAATGATCGTCAGTCCGGCTGCGATGCAGGCACGCACCAGCGCTGGTACTTCGTCCTCAGTGTCAGGCATCAGCACCACTAGCGGGTACTCCACCCGCCAATCGGTTGCGTCCGTCACATGGGAGACGCGCGCAAACGCATCGCTGCGAATGTTGTCTGGTCGCGTGTGCTTGAGCAGCGCCCGCCGTACACGCTCGCGTAGCGCGGCAGTCACCTTGAAGTGTTCCGCAAAGGCTGTGACCGCCGTCGATGCGGCATCCAACAACTGGCCGACTTTGGCATCGCGCACTGGATCAGCAGGCTCCCGCCGTCGCTCGATCTCAGCCAGCCGATGGCGTAGCGCGGCGATCAGCGAGCGGCGGCGTTTGGGGTTGTCGGCCAGATCCTCTTCCAGATAGGGATTGCGCTCCACAGCCCAGATATCGCCGAGCACCTCGTAGAGCATGCGCGCCGACCTGCCGGTGCGACGCTCGCCGCGCAACTCGTCCAGCAGCCGCCACGCAGCTTCGCCCAGCAAGCGGATGACGATCTCACGATCCGAGAAAGACGTGTAGTTGTACGGAATCTCGCGCAGGCGGGGCGCAGCAGGATCGTGCGAACGTGGCGCCTGATCCGCAGGCGACAGCTCAACCGCATCGAAGGGTAAGGGCAGCGTGGCATTCATCAAAGCAATTCTCGACGTGGGCGGAAAGGTGCGGGCGCGCAATCGTTCAACAGGTATGCACGGCCATGCCGACCTTCAACTCCTGACCGACGCCATTCAGCACGATGGCATTCTGCCCGAACGTCACGCCGTTCAGTTGGCGGTCATAGCGATAGCCACGCAGTGTACGCAATGGCTCGTCGCCGTGTTGGATGCCCGACCGCTGATCGATCGTCGTGATTTTGCAACGGGTACAGGGCTTGACCACGCGCAGTGTCACCGCGCCGATTCGCAGCTCCGAAAACTTGTCCTCCGCATACGCGCTCGCATCGCTTAGCACCAAATTGGGGCGGAACTGCGCCATCTCGAGCGGTTGTCCCGGCAGACGTCCGTTCAGATCCTCGAGCGAGGTCTCCGACAAGAGCAGGATCGCGTAGCCATCCGAGAACTCGGTGAATGCGGTAACAGCACCAGTGAAAACGGGATTGCTGGCACGCGGCAGCGCGGGATCGAATGCAACCAGGCGGAGTGACTCGCGTGTGACGGCCGAAAGCCAGGCGGCGACCGCGTCCCCGCAGTCGATTCCACCGACGCGATCGCGCCACACAGTGACGCTGCGCGCACCACCCGCTGCGCTGAGCGGAATCGACAGCGGCTGCTCCCCTGGGGCGCTGAGAACCAGACTGGGCGGTACGATACGCGGCACGATCGTGGCCAGCATCGGCAGCTCGCGCTGCGTCACGAAACGCCCGTCGTCGCGAACCAGCATCCAGTGGCGGTCCCATTCGAGACCAGTGCACATGACCCGGCTGCTGGCGAGCGAGATGCCAGCACAGGACTTGATCGGATAGATATTGATCGCCGCGAGCTGCACCCGGTGCAGATCCTAACGCGATTGACGCGACGTTGCAGAATCCTACTGCTGGAAACTGCCGCCTGAGTTGCCTGTCACCGCATTGCCGCCGGATGTCGCCACACGCACCATGACCCGCTGGCGGCCCTGCTGTGCCAGCACGTAGTCCGGCTGTATGGCCAGGATTTCATCGTACTCACGCAATGCATCTGCCCACCGGCCCGCCGCCTCGTACCGGGCTGCCTGCCTGAGCAGCGGCGCGAGGCGCCTCGCTGTCAGCGCTGCCTCAGCACGCTCGAGCCCGAGGTCTGCTTCGATGGAGTCCGGTTTCTCGATCAAGGCTCGACCAAAGCCATCGCGAGCTGCTTCGAGACGGCCGGCTCCCAGCGCGACGTACGCGTCTACCAGCATGCGACCATACGCCGAATCGCCGATCGTACGCCGCACGCGCGCCATACCGTCGCGGGCAACTCGCTGCTTGCTGTCGAGGGCCAATGCGTGACTGTAGCCTTGTATCGCACGCGCGAAGTCACGTGCTTCTTCTGCCCGCGCGGCGTCGGCCAGCAGTGGTTTGATACCGTCGATTGCAGCCGCCCGACGCAGCCCGACCGCAATGGCGCGATTGTCCGGATCGAGCCGGCGCACGGTGAGCAGCGCACTCCGCGCACGCCGCTCATCGAGATCATTCAACGCATTCTCGGCAATTCTCAGTTGTGTGCTGACAGAGCGCGCGGTCTGCGCGAGCTCCTCTGCCGCTACGGCGAGCGCGGCAGTCTGGGCGGTCGTTGTTGCAGCTTCCGGCGGTTGGACTGGCAAAACGACTGGCTCAGGCACTGACGCCGCAGGCGCAGCTTGGGCGATAAGCCGACCTTGCTCAGCATCCAGCGCCGCTTTGCGGGACAACCACAGAGCGCCTGCGACCAGCACGGTCGCCACGCCGGCCGCCATCCATCGCCACCGGCGAGCTTGACTCGCCACCGGCTGCGCGGCAATCGGCACCAGCGCGCGGCCAGAGCTGCTGGCGGCCGCTCCTTCCACAGACATTTCAGCACCCGGATCGACCTGCACCGGCACAGCAATGGGCCGCGTACGCGGCGCCGGCTCGAGCCCGAGTTTCTGGTGTTGCCACCGACTGCCAACGATGAGTCATCGATCGACTGGTCTGCGGACGGCAAGTCGGCCGCAGTTGTGGCGGCCCGTGGCGGATCGACATCGCGCACGTCCGTCTCGGCAGCCTGAGCTGCCGCAGGTGGCTCGACCTGCGACTGCTCGTCGACTGACGTGGCGTGTGCCGAC
>Ga0116151_10005204_pt1 | contig 11293 bp, 4 predicted proteins | sample AD_UKC117_MetaG_FD_89893 | JGI IMG/M metagenome (GOLD analysis project Ga0116151, IMG submission 89893) | Active sludge microbial communities of municipal wastewater-treating anaerobic digesters from Hong Kong - AD_UKC117_MetaG | ecosystem: Engineered > Bioreactor > Anaerobic > Digestate... | reverse complement strand
TCTATGGTATCAGCGAACAGAGAGACAATAACGGCAAGCCAACAGGGCTGCCCCAGTCTGTCGTGGGAATTGTGGATGTAAACCTTGATTCTGAAATTAGACGCCTGGACAATCTCATTCGAGATGCAATTGAACCACGCATTGCCGCTCAAATTCGAGCAATTGAGAATGCAAGTCTTGAGACGGTGATAATCATACGGGTTCCAAACAGCTTTTCTGCGCCTCACATGGTAACGTATAAAAACACATCACGATTCTTTTCCAGGAATAGTGCAGGAAAATACCAACTTGATTTGCAGGAAATCCGTACTGCTTTTCTAGCTTCCGAAGCCTTGCCGGACCAAATTTCCCGTTTTCGCCACGAGCGACTGACCAAAATAATTGCCGGTGAAACTCCATATCCATTGTCTGAAGGCTCTCCAGTTGTATTGCATGTAATTCCTGTTTCGTCATTTACAGACAAAAAACAAATTGACGTGTCCAGACAAGTAAGTAATTTTCATCAGTGGATCAGTCCTATTGATACAAACTACTCCTTGTCCCGGTACAATTTTGATGGATTCGTGAGCGGCTCAAGAGAAAATGGGCAATTTGTAAGCGGATACTTGCAGATTTTTCGCAACGGAATTCTTGAGGCTACTGATACATATATCCTTCGACAATGGCAGGACGAAAAAACACTTCCGATAACCTACCTGGAAAAGTCACTAATTCTTGCCCTCAGAAACTACTTTAGGTTGTTGCAAGAGTTGGAGTTTGCCCCACCAATTCTAGTACTCCTTAGCTTACTAAACATCAAAGGTTTTCAAATACCACTCAGAAGTACATGGGGGAGGAATATAACCCCAATTGATCGTCACTCTCTCATTTTGCCCGATAACTTAATAGAGGAATTTAGTGAAAACACAGACGTTATTCTACACCCATTGTTTGATGTACTTTGGCAATCAGCTGGTTTCGAAGGTTCTTTGAATTACAACGAAAATGGAAGGTGGCAAGAAAGGACTCGATGAAACACAATGAACAAAGCCGCTACCGAGTGCACCAACTAAAAACCAGTCTCTAGAAATTTTCTGTATCTTGCCAATTGAATTTATTACGGAGAAAAAATCATGACAACATTGTTCAAAGAAGTAAACTACTCCCTCAATAAACTCATTGCCGACATTGAAATGGGCGAAATCGGTCTGCCTGAAATTCAACGCCCCTTCGTCTGGCCTAACACCAAAGTCCGCGACTTATTCGATTCCATGTACAAAGGTTTTCCTGTTGGCTACCTGCTTTTTTGGTCAAATGGCGTCGGTAATGGACATCGCCAGATCGGCACCAATTCCAAGCAAAAAATCCCTCGCCTTTTAATCGTTGATGGTCAGCAGCGGCTTACCTCCCTTTTTGCCGTTCTCAAAGGATTGCCGGTCGTTCGTAGTGATTACACAAAAAATCAGATTCAAATTGCCTTTCGTCCCAAAGATCGGAAATTCGAGGTTGCAGATGCGGCGATTGTGCGCGATCCGGAATATATTTCAAATATAAGCGACTTATGGGCTGGAGATTTAACTCGTAATCGCTTTGTAAAACAATTTGTTGCTAATCTCGGCGAATACCGAATGTTGACAGAAGATGAAGAAGACGATCTTATTGAATCGATTGACCGGCTCTATGACTTACAAAACTATCCGTTTACGGCGTTGGAGCTTTCTTCCACTGTTGATGAAGAACAGGTTGCCGATGTTTTTGTCCGTATAAACAGCCAAGGCGTCACTTTGAATCAGGCCGATTTCATCCTTACCCTTATGTCAGTTTTTTGGGACGAGGGACGCGCAGATTTAGAAAAGTTCTGTCGGGAAGCCCGGCAGCCAGTTACCGGGCAGGCATCTCCGTTCAACTATTTCATTCGTCCAGACCCAGATCAACTCTTGCGTGTCAATGTTGGTTTGGGTTTTCGTCGCGCTCGCCTGCGCCACGTTTACTCCATTTTGCGCGGCAAAGACCTTGAAACAGAAACCTTTTCTGATGAACGCCGCGAGCAGCAGTTTACCATCTTGCAAGACGCCCAAGCACATGTGCTTAATTTGCAAAACTGGCATGAATTTCTCAAATGTTTGATGCGGGCCGGTTATCGTAGCGAAAAGATGATCACCTCTCAGACAGCGCTGCTTTACAGCTACGTCTTCTTTCTCATTGGCAAGCAGGACTTCCACGTCGACCATTATACTTTGCGCAATCTCATTGCCCGCTGGTTCTTCATGGTTTCTATGACGGGCCGTTACACTGGTTCTCCTGAAACAGTCATGGAACAAGACCTGGCCCGGCTGCGCGGCATCTCAACAGCCGCCGAATACGTGCAAACCCTGGATCGAATCATTGAGGCGACTTTCACCGAAGACTTTTGGACCATTACCCTGCCGGAAAACCTGGCTACTTCGTCGGCACGCAGCCCTTCGCTGTTTGCTTATTATGCTGCGCTCAATTTGCTGGACGCCAAAGTCTTGTTTTCCCAGATGAAGGTAAATGATTTGATGGACCCGGCCATTCGTGGGCGCAAAGCGTCGATAGAACGCCATCACCTTTTTCCCAAAGCATATTTAGAGCGAATTGGTTATGACGGCACGCGTGAACGCAACCAGATTGCCAACTACGCTCTCGTGGAATGGTCAGACAATATTGACATTAAGGACTCACCTCCATCAACTTATTATCCTGATTATGCTAAAAGGTTCTCAGCCGATGAGCTAAAAGAGATGCTTTATTGGCATGCACTGGCGGAAAATTGGGCAGAAATGGATTACGAGACTTTCCTAGAGGACCGACGCAAACGCATCGCACAAGTCGTGAAAGATGGCTTTTCTAAGTTGTTGTGAACCTCCCAGAATTGGGATTCTCGCAGAAGCCTAACTTTATGGAAGCGCAATGGCAATTAACGAAGAAACCGCCGAACTTGCCGCTCTGGAATGGTTAGCCGAAATTGGCTACGCTACTGCCTTCGGCCCGGACATCGCCCCTGGCGAACCCGCCGCTGAACGCAACAGCTATGAGCAGGTCATCCTCCGGGTGCGACTCCGCGTCGCCCTGGCCCATATCAATCCCCAAATCCCCGCCACCACCCTAGATGACGCCATCCGCCAGGTGCAGCGCAGTGACAACTCGCACCTCATCAGCAGCAACCACGCCTTCCACCGCCTGCTCACCGAAGGTGTGGACGTGAGCTACCCCCATAACGGCAAAATAAAATACGATAAAGTCTGGCTGCTGGACTATGACAACCTGGCGAATAACGAGTTTTTCGCTGTCAACCAGTTCACCGTCCACGACGTGAACCCCACTAGCCATGCCAAAACCAACCGCCGCCCTGATATTGTTCTCTTCGTCAACGGCCTGCCTCTGGCTGTCATCGAGCTGAAAAATCCCAGAGACGAAGAAGCCTCGCTAGAAAAAGCGTTTAACCAACTACAAACCTACAAAGCCGATATCCCCGGCCTACTGCGCTATAACGAAGGGCTGGTTATCAGCGATGGCACCTATGCCCGTCTGGGCACACTGACGGCCGGCTGGGAATGGTTCAAGCAGTGGCGCACTATTGATGGCAATACCCTGGCCCCAACGACGCAGCCGGAACTTGAGGTACTGCTCAAAGGCGCTTTTGCCCCGTACCGCTTCCTGGATCGGCTGCGTTACTTCACCGTCTTTGAGGAGGACGGGTCACATATTGCCAAGAAAACGGCCGCATACCACCAATATCACGCCGTCAACAAAGCCATCGCCCAAACCACCCGTGCTGCGGCGCAAGATGGCGACCAGAAAGCGGGCATCGTCTGGCACACCCAGGGCAGCGGTAAGAGCCTAACCATGCTCTTTTACGCTGGGAAAGTCATTCAACAACCGGCCTTAGCCAATCCCACCCTCATCGTCCTGACCGACCGCAACGACCTCGACGACCAGTTGTTTGGCACCTTCGCCGGCGGCCAGGAACTCCTGCGTCAAACGCCCATCCAGGCCGACAGCCGCGAGCATCTGCAAGAATTGCTGCAAGTCTCCTCCGGAGGTGTCATCTTCACCACCATCCAGAAATTTCGTCCCGAAGGACACCGCAGCGTCTATCCGCAGCTTTCCACCCGGCGCAACATCATCTTCATCGCCGACGAAGCCCACCGTAGCCAGTATGGTTTCGAGGCGCGACTGGTCAAGGCCAGAGAGCAGGCCGCAGCCTATCTGGCCTACGGCTTCGCCAAATACGTGCGCGACGCCCTGCCTCATGCCTCCTTCATCGGCTTTACCGGCACGCCTATCGAATCCGACGACATCAGCACGCCGCAGGTCTTCGGCGATTACATAGACGTGTACGATATACAGCGCGCCGTCGCCGACAAGGCCACCGTGCCTATCTACTACGAAGCGCGGCTGGCAAAACTACTGCTGCGTGAAGAAGTGCGTCCAACCCTCGACCCTGAATTCGAGGAAATCACCGAGGGCGAGGAAGAAGAAGCTCGCGAAAAGCTAAAAAGCAAATGGTCGGCGCTGGAAGCAATGGTCGGCACGGAAGAAAGGCTAGCGCAGGTCGCCGCCGATATTGTGGCTCACTTTGCCCAGCGCGAGGAAGCCATGCTCAACGTCGGTATCACTGGCGGCAAGGGCATGATTGTGGGTATGAGCCGCCGTATCTGTGTAGACCTCTACAACCAGATTATCAAACTGCGCCCGGAATGGCACAGCGACCAGGACGATGGGGGCGTGGTAAAAGTGGTGATGACCGGTTCGGCCAGCGACCCGGCCAGTTACCAACCCCATGTGCGCAACAAGTTGCGCCGCAAGGTGTTGGCCGAACGCTTCAAAGACCCCGCCGACCCGCTGAAGTTGGTCGTTGTGCGCGACATGTGGCTCACTGGCTTTGACGCGCCGCCGCTGCATACGATGTACATAGACAAGCCAATGCGCGGACATGGGCTAATGCAGGCTATTGCCCGCGTCAATCGCGTCTACAAGGAGAAGCCAGGCGGCCTCATCGTAGATTACCTGGGCATTGCCACCGACCTGAAAGAGGCAATGGCAAACTATACCTTGCGTGATGAAGGGCCGGTTTATGAACTGGAGGAAAACGGCCGTCCCGCCTCACCCATCGAGCAGGCTGCCGCCATCATGGAAGGTCAAGTGGAAGTAGTGCGTCATTTCTTCCACCGCTTTGATAACTCACCGTTCTTTCATGGCATGCCTGCCCAGCGGCTGGCTGTCATTCCTCTGGCGATGGAACACGTGCTGAGGCAGGAGGAAGGTAAAAAGCGGTTTATGACGGCCGTTACCCGCCTTTCCAGCGCCTTTGCCCTGGCCATGCCGCACGAAAAGGCGGTCGCTATCCGCGACGAAATGGCCTTTTACCAGGCCGTGCGTGCCGGCTTTGCCAAACTTTCCCCGGCGGGCAGCAAATCGCAGTTTGAGATGGACGCTGCCATCCAACAGTTGGTCTCGCAGGCAGTGGCCGCGCCAGAGGTGATCAATATTTTCGATACCGCCGGGCTAAAAACACCGGATATCTCCATCCTCTCGGACAAGTTTCTGACCGAAGTGCAGCAAATGCCACATAAAAACCTGGCTCTGGAGATGCTGCGTAAGCTGCTCAACGACGAAATCCGGGCACGTATGGGAAAAAACGTGGTACAGGCACGCTCCTTTGAGGCGATGCTGACGGACACGCTGCGTCGCTACCAGAACCGCGCCATCGACACAGCCGAAGTCATCAGCGAATTGATTGAGATTGCCCAGGAAATGCAGGCTGCGCAAAAGCGCGGCGAGAAGCTAGGCCTCAGTGAGGAGGAACTGGCTTTCTATGACGCATTGGCCGATAACGCCAGTGCCGTGGAGGTGATGGGCAATGAACAGTTGGCCTTCATCGCCCACGAGTTGATTAAGATGCTGCGTCAGACGGTGACAGTGGACTGGACAGTGAAGCATAGCGCCCGCGCCAAAATCCGGGTGATGGTGAAGCGCATCTTGAAGAAGTATGGCTACCCGCCAGATGTCCAGGAGAAGGCGACGGACACGGTGCTAGAGCAGGCAGAACGGATTGCGGCGGATTGGACGGTCGTGTGAATTTGGCGCCGGTTAAGAAAGCATTATGATCCAAGAGGAATTACGACAACTTATTGACCAGGCCGCCCGCGAAGGATGGATAGAACTGGACCTGCGCGACCAGGAAATCTCAGAACTCCCACCGGAAATCGGCCAACTGATCAATCTGCAAAAGCTATCCATTGGCGCTCAAAGATGGGGTGAAGTTAGTGAAGCCTCCCGAAATGTACGACGCCTCCTTGATACCAATTCCCTGGTTTCTGTGCCGCAAGAAATCGGCAATTTGACTAACCTCAGGTCGCTTGACCTGAGTAATAATAAGTTAACAGGCTTACCCGCAGAAATTGGTCAATTAATCAACTTGCAACAATTCAACCTCACCCACAATCAGTTAACTGCTGTACCGCCGGAATTTGGCCAGCTGATCAACCTGGAAGTGCTAGACCTTAGCTCAAACCAACTAGTGAATATACCATCGGAAATTGGTTTGCTCACCCGCCTGCAATCAGTCAATCTCAGTAATAATAAGTTGAGAGTTGTATTTTCGGAAATCGGTCAATTGATCAACCTGCAAGAACTTCAGATCGGCGGGAATGAATTAGTCGCCATACCCCCAGAGGTTGGCGAGTTGATCAGCTTGAGAAAGCTTATCCTCCGTGGTAATCCAATATTGTCCTTACCACCAGAGATTGGCAAGCTAAGAAATCTTCATATACTCGATCTCGTTGGGAATTTATTGGTAACTATTCCTCCAGAAGTTGCCCATTTAACTGCCCTGCAACACTTTATTCTTGGCAATTGTCAGTTGGCAACTGCGCCATCTGAATTTAGCTTTATGGTTGACCTCCGGTTTCTGAGCCTTGTCAACACTGGGCTTAAGGTCGTGCCTCCGGGAATTGGCAAGCTCTCTACCCTAATATCCCTTGAACTTGATGGAAACCATATAGAAGTACTGCCTTTGGAAGTCAGTTACTTAATTAACCTGCAATCATTAGGCTTACGCAGCAATAATTTAGCAACTTTACCGTCGGAAATCGGCCACCTGACCAACCTGACTTCGCTTACCCTTGGAGGGAACCAGTTAACGACCGTTCCGCCGGAAATTGGCCAACTAACAAACTTGAGAGAGCTTGACCTCGGTGATAACCAACTGACTATGCTGCCGTTAGGGCTGCGCCACTTAACAAGGCTAGAAAGACTCAATTTGTATGGAAACCCTTTGCCCCTGCCCCTCGAACTACTGGGTGATTGGCGTAATCCTGGCAATCCCCGGGCTATCCTTGACACCTACTTCCAAGCCAGCCGCCCCCTGCGCGAAGCAAAGCTCTTACTCGTTGGCGAAGGTAGCGTCGGCAAAACCTCCCTCGTCGAGCGCCTGCTCCACAATCACCCGCCCAGCGATAGTGGCAAAACGGTTGGGGTGGACATCCGTCAATGGGAAGTGGAAACGGGGAACGATGAACAAGTAACGGAAGAGGGGGAACCTTTCAGCGTTCCGCGTTCATTGCTCCGCGTTAACATTTGGGATTTTGGTGGGCAGGAAATTTACCACGCCACACATCAGTTCTTCTTGACCCATCGCAGTTTGTATCTGGTGGTCATCGAAGCGCGTAAAGATGAGGCAGCTAACCGACTGGCATATTGGTTGCGCCACGTAGAAAGTTTTGCCGGGAACGCGCCCATCATCCTCGTCGTCAACAAAAGCGACCAGGAGCGTCTGTCTCTCGACGAACGGGGCTTGATGCTGCAATATTCAAACATCAGGGCCATAATCCACACCTCCTGCGCCACTGGCGCAGGCATTCCCGCTCTGCGCCAGGCCATTGAGGAGGCTTTAGCTACCTTACCGCACATCAACGACTGGATTCCCCTCACCTGGTTTGCCGTCAAAGAAAAGCTGGCGGCTCTGGGCATAGACTTTTTGCCCTACGAAAGCTACAAAGACCTCTGCGTCGCCGAGGGCATCACCTACGAATCAGCACAGCACACTCTAGCTCGCTTCCTCCACGACTTAGGCACGGCACTGAATTTCCACGATGACCGCCGCCTGGCGGGGACCCACGTTCTCAACCCGGAATGGGTGACATGGGGCATTTACCACATCCTCAATGCTCCAACACTGCAAGAGCGCGGCATTCTGCGCCTGCGCGACCTGGATGAGATTCTGGATCATCACCGCTATCCGTCACACAAACAACCTTTCTTGCTGGACATCATGCATAAGTTTGAACTGGCCGTATCTTTGGGTGATGGGCAAACCTACCTCATCCCCGGCTTGCTGCCCAAAGAGCGCCCAACTTTTGGTTGGCTCGATTCCGCACCGGTGGTGCTGGAATACCGGTATGCCATTTTACCCGCCGCGATTCTCTCCCGCCTTATGGTGCGCCTACATCGTCATACCTGGCGACTCAACGGCCAGCCCGTTCGTTGGCGCAACGGTCTGGGCATTGCCCGCAATGGGTGCCACGCCCTCATCGTTGCCGATCGCTCTACTGCCCGTTTAACGGTCGCCCTAGACGGCCCCATTCCCCACCGCCGTCACCTGCTGGCTGTCATCCGCGCAGAGCTGGATGAAATCCACGGCTCCTTCGCCAAACTGGAAGCAGAGGAATTTGTACCCATTCCTGGCTATCCACCCGAAAAGGCCATTGCCTATGAGGATTTGCTCTACTATGAGTCAGAGCAAGATTGGACGCCGCGCTATGCACCCATTAAGGCGCGTATAAACGTGCGGATGCTGCTCGATGGCATTGAATCACCAGAAGAACGAGACATTCGCGATCTAGTGGCTTTCCTTCAGCAACATTTCAACAAGGCGGAACTGCACCAGCTTGCTTTTGACATGTTGGTAGACTATGAAGATTTGCCCGGCGAGACTAAGACAGACCTGGCGCGGGAACTGGCATTGAAGTGCCAACGGCAGGGACGGTTGGGGGAGTTGGAGAAGAAGGTGGGTCGAGAACGACCGTAGATAAAAATTAGAAATGTAGTTCCATACCCCCTTTTTGTCACTTGAATAAAATGCTGAAAATCATCTGAAAGATAAATCTGTTGTCCAATTGACTATTATAATCACATATGATTATAATAGTCATTATTAACATAGCTGTGTCTCAAAGCCTTTTAGGAAGACTTCTTGAATACATGAACCGTTATCACTTTCGACATTTTTGGTCGGATTTTCAGGCTGCACTACATTGCATTAATCGCCAAGGAGAGTTGAAGCGGTTAATCCATTGGGCAAGAGGCAGGCAACTCCGTGGACCACAGAGACTATATGAATCTCGACTGGCGGAGGAAGAAAATAGGTTTCTGAAACACCGCCTGCGAAATCCCAAAATTGTGAGGTGGGCTTGCTTGATTCATATTATTAGTAATGCAGTTAGTCCTACCCCACGCTATTTGCCACCTGGTTCAGCCATGCTTTATCGCCACCCGTCTACTCCCAAAAATAGTGCTTTTCATCGCAATGGGAGCTGTCTTAATCAATGAACTACCATCCCTGGCCCGTATTGGTTATGCTTCAACCATCGGTCCGGAAAGGAAAATATGCCAGATGTGCACAATCAAGTTGACCAAAAAATGCCGCAGTTTTTTGCTTTACCCAACGTCGATCCTTTTGCAGATCGCCCTGAGTTAAATCCACATTTCAACCCGGAACAAAGGAAGAAGAAGAGAAAAAGGAAGGAACAGATGCGTTACGCAGCGTATATTCGAATTAGTTCTGAGGAACAGATTGGCAATTATTCAGTAGACGCCCAAAAGCGCGCAATCGAATCGTGGGTTGTTGCGAATGGCGGCATTTTGTCTCAAGTATATATTGATGAGGGGCACTCTGGTCGTACAGCAGACCGTCCAGCCTTCAAAAGATTGCGTCGTGATGCGAAACATCGCAAATTTGAAGCCATTATTGTTCATAAATTTGATAGATTTGCCCGAAATCGTACTGATGCGCTTGCTATCAAGTCTCTGCTACGCCATGATTATGGCATCAAAGTCTTTTCAGTAAGTGAGCCTTCGGAGGATAGTGATGGCCCTATGGGTGCACTTATCGAAGGGATTATGGAATCTGTTGCTGACTGGTATAGTCAGAACCTCGCGGCTGAAACAGCCAAAGGCAAAAAGGAGCGAAGCCATCAGGGAATGCACAATAATCGTCCTCCGTTTGGGATGAAGAAAAACGAGGATGGTATATTGATTCCGGATGAAAATGAGTTGCCAGGATTACTTTTAGCCTTCGAGAGCTACGCTACTGACCAATACAGTGACAATGACATTGCCCAATTGCTCAATCAACATGGCTATCAAAGTAAAACTGGACGGCCGTTTTCCAAGGAAACGGTACGTGACATGCTCCAGAATCAAACGTATTTAGGGAAGACAAAGTACCAAAAATACAAGCGACATTCTGATGGCAGCCGTTCCTACGAAGAACCTATCGAATGGTTCGAGGGCAAACACGAGGCCATTATTGATGTTGCACTGTTTGAGCGTTGCCAGCAGGTTCGAGCAAAACGCAGAACTCACCGCAGCCCGACTCCAAAATATCAACCTTATCTTTTGCGTAATTTAATCTATTGCTACAGGTGTTGTTCCAATCCGCCGGAAGGCAATACCTTCCCACAATATGGCAAAATGCGCCCTCAATCTCAGTCGAGAGGGCATAAATACCAATATTATCGTTGTCGGGCGAGGGAACTAGGCTATCAATGCCAACAAAACGCTGTTCGTGTGGAAATAGTCCATGACCAGGTTATTAACATCTTGATGCAGCTTAGGCCACCAAAAGAGTGGCGCAGCGGTGTTACCCGGGCTATGAGTGAACTGTTGGGTGAGAGGAATCTTGACGAGCGCCTCCATGAAATTCAAGAAATCATCAAAAGGATGGATTTGCGGTGGGACAACGGCTTCATTACAGATGAACAGGAATATTTGGAAAAGCGGCTCAAGCTACAAATGGAAATTGAACAACTCAATCCGGTTTCCAACGACGACTTAGAGCAAGCTGCCGACTTACTGAGCAATTTTAAACTGCATTGGGAAAGGCTTGAAGGGGATGAGGAAGGGCAACATGAGTTAGTTAAACTCATCGTGGAGCGTGTTTATGTTCAGGATGAAAGAGTGGTGGCGATGACTCTTCGCTCCAATTATCACTTGGTACTTGGCCATAAAACAAACGGGCCAACCTATCAAGAGGTTGACCCATTTTTATACAGGAGCGGGAGCGACGGGG
>Ga0116151_10005201_pt1 | contig 11299 bp, 5 predicted proteins | sample AD_UKC117_MetaG_FD_89893 | JGI IMG/M metagenome (GOLD analysis project Ga0116151, IMG submission 89893) | Active sludge microbial communities of municipal wastewater-treating anaerobic digesters from Hong Kong - AD_UKC117_MetaG | ecosystem: Engineered > Bioreactor > Anaerobic > Digestate... | reverse complement strand
TGAGTTTCGCGACGGCGGCAAGGTCACCTACAAGGTGGACGAAGTCGATCGCCTCACCGCGGCAGAGGAGGCCGTCGCGGGCGACGAGTTGACGCACGGCTCGCTGAGCGGCTCGCTCGCGGACCTGGACAACCTGAGCACGGCTGAGCTGACACTCGACGACACGGGCTCGCAGGCCAAGGGCGACTCGTTCGATCTGAAGCTCGCGGACGACGACAACGCCGGAGCTTCTGGCGGGAGCGGCTTCGAGACCGACTCGATCTCACTGGCGCTCGACGATTCGACGCGCGGCGCGCCCGGCGGTTCCACCGGCGGCACCGACGCGCTTATGCTCGAGCCGGAATCCGAGGATGATTCGGGCATTCAGCTCGGCACCGGGATGGACGCGGTCAGTCTCGACGACACCGCAGCCGGCGAGGAGAACGAGAAGGAAGGCACCGTTGTTTCCTCGATCGGCATCAGCGTCTTCGACGACGACGACATCGAGCAGAACGCCGACCCCCTCGCGCAGACCGTCGTTTCCGACGGCACGGAGGCGCTGGGGATCGATGCCGCCGGCAGCGGTTCGGGCCTGCTCGACCTGACCCGCGAGAGCGACGACACGTCGCTGGGCGCGGAACTGCTGGACGAGATCTACCCGGGCGGCGAGGGGGAAATGGGCGAGGCGACCCGCGCCGGCCTGGAGCAGGCGATTCCCGAGGATTCCCCGGGGGCGAGCGACGCCCTGCCGCCCGTGGCGGCCCAGCCGGCGGCCTCCGCTCCGGCGGCGGTGAGCACCGGGGTGGCGGCGCGGGTCACGTACGGACCGGACCCGGTTTCGACCGGCCTGACGGGCATGATGTTCGTCGGGGTGCTGGTGATGTGCTTGGCGGGTCTGACCGCGGCGGCGGCGTTGCAGGGTGTGTGGCCCTCGCTGCTCGACACGGTGTTCAACAAGCTGCTGATCGTTTCCGGCGCGGCGCTGGGCGCGGCGCTCATCGCGCTGGGCATTGGGTTTTTCCTGGGCAAGCGTTCCGGCTCCTAGGGGGCGCGGTCCGGTGCACATTCAGGATGTTTCGTCGCGCGCCCGGCAAAGCGAGCAGCCGGGCGGGCGGCATCTAGGGATGGATGCGCGCGGCGCGTGCTGCGCGCGGTGGCAATTGACAAGGATGCTCCCCTTTCCAGGCTCGCCGTAACCAGAGCTTTTTCGCATCGGGAAAGAGGCCGGCACGCTGTAAAGGGCGCATGGTGCGCATGTTCCGCGATGGGGCGCGAACGCAGAAGATTGCATGAAGGAGAAGTGCGATGAGGCCAGGACGATGGATCGTGATGTTGTCGCTTGCGGGCGTGCTCGCCCAGAGCGCCGGGTGCGTGAGTCTCGACTCGTACCGCAAGCTGCAGATGGACAACAACAAGCTCATTGGCGAGAAAGCCAATCTGGAGCAGGAGCTGTATGACGCCCGCAACAACAACCAGGGGCTGCTCACCCGGTTGACCGCCGCGGAGGACCAGCTCGCCTCCAAGGAACAGTTGATCGGCAACCTCCAGGGCGAAAGCGACCGCCTCGCCGGCGCCGTCAACCGCGCCGACGCCCTGCTGCAGGACATGGCCAAGCGCAACATGCCCAACGATCCGATCGTGATCGAGCGCGTGCTGCCGGCCGAGCTGGACACCGCCATCAAGTCGTTTGCGGAGCAGTACCCCGACGACGTCATGTACGACGCCAAGCGCGGCGTGGTGAAGTGGAAGTCCGACCTGCTCTTCGCCCTGGGCAGCGACGTGGTCAAGGAGAACGCCAAGCAGTCGCTCAACGGCTTCGCCCAGATCATGAACTCGCCGGCGGCTGCAAACTTCGAGGTGCTGGTCGTCGGCCACACCGACAACACGCGGATCGGCAAGCCCTCCACGCTCGAGCAGCACCCGACCAACTGGCACCTGTCGACGCACCGCGCCATCGCGGTGGGCCGCGTGCTGCAGAACGATGGGCTCACGCCGGACAAGATCGGCGTCATGGGCTTCGGCGAGTACCGCCCCGTCGCGTCCAACGCGACCGAGGCCGGTCGCAGCCAGAATCGCCGCGTCGAGGTCTACGTGGTGCCCGAAGGCTCGATCGCCGGTGGCATGGTGCCGCCCGCCAACACCGTGGCGGCACAGTCCAAGCCGGACGCCACGTCGACCGCGATGTCGGACGACACCATCAAGTAACGGCCCTGTTTCGGGTCGTACGTAATACGCAAAGTGTCAGCGGATGTCGCACCCCGCGCCCGACAACGGCGCGGGGGCGACACGCTGTTACAGACAGCGAGAACCGCGGGATCGGTTCTCGCTTTTTATTCGGGTGGTTCTATGATTACTGAGGCTGGAGACTCCGCAGGCATCGATGCGACCCGTTAGTGGTGTGGTCGCGCATCCGCACTTGGCGAGCTTCGGCATGTACCGCGCAATCCTTGGTGAATGAGTCTGCGCCTCGATCGACGGAATCAGGAAGATGACCGAAACTGCTCGCGGGCCCGTCCCGGCTGTACGTCGTCGTAGCCTTTTCACGGCCATCCTGGATCTATTCAGCAGCGTGTGGTTCGGCATCGCGCTGATGGTGCTGATCTTCCTCTACATGTTCATCGCGTCCGCGGGTCTGCTGCGGCCGGTGGACTGGTCCAACCCGGGCGGACCGTGGATGCGCTGGGTCGTGCGCGAGACGTTCGGCATGACCGAGATGGAGGCGTTCGACTGGTGGCCGTTCACCGCGCTGATCGCCCTCTTCGTCATCAACATGGTTGTCGTCACGGTACGGCGGATCCGCTTCAACGTGCTCAACTTCGGCGTGTGGATGATCCACACGGGAATCGTCATCCTCGCCCTGGGCAGCGTGTATTACTTCTCGACGAAGCTCGAAGGCGACACGCTGGTCTTTCGCCGCAACATCCAGATCAACGTGCCCGGCGCCCCGCCGGCCCGGCTCGTCGCCCAGCTCGGCGCCGCGACGGAGGTGAAGGGCAGCAACGGAACGTATCAGCTCGCCGTGCAGAGCATTCAGCCCAACTGGCCGCTGCTCAGCGGGGACGACAAGGGCAAGACCGCCTGCAGCGTGAACGTCTCGGTGACCTCGCCGGAAGGCTCGTTCATCCGCCAGATGCTCATCGGGTATCCCCAGTACACCGAGGACATCCTTCCGGGCAAGGGGCGGGCCATCAAGTCGCTGGGACGCAAGCTGGTCGACGAGAACCTCGCGCTCACCTTCGGCTACGAGCCGCAGAACTACTTCTACCTGATGGACTCAGCCGCACTCTACGTGCGCGAGGTGGGCGCGAAGGACTGGATCGAGCGGCCGATCGACAACCTGCCGCACTTTTCCAACAACATCGCGTCCCGCGACGAGATCTGGCAGCCAGCCGGCGATCCGCCGATCACGCCCAATCCCCTGGACCTGAAGGTACCCGCGGTCTCCGCGGACGATCCGCTGGCGGGCACCGACGTGCGCGTCACCGAGCGCCTGCACTACGTCGAGTCGATCGAGTCCCGCTGGATTCCCGGCGGCGAGCAGTTTAACCCCATGCTCGGCCTGGTACTCAAGGGCGGCGACAGCGGCGACGAGCACATCCAGATGCTCGCGATGGTTCCGGACAGCAGCACCGCGAAGGACGGCATGCTCGCGTTCCGCTGGGCGCAGACGCCGCAGGACGTGGACCGCCTCGCCCAGGAGGTGGGCAACGTGCTGCGCGTCAGCATCCCGGACGAAAACGTCGACGTCGCCCTGCCTATCGAGGAAAAGGAGGCCGAGGCCCGCGCGGACGACCCGTTCAAGCCCATCCCGGGCAGCACGTGGACCTACCGCGTCGGCGGCTATTCGCGAAATCTCAAGATCGGCGACAAGTCCGGCATCGCCGTGGTCTCGGTGGAGTTTCAGAAGGGCGACGAGACAATCAAGCGTTTCGTTTTCGAGGACGCGTCCCAGTCGCACGACCGGACGGCGGACGGCGGCGTGACGGCGCCCGATCCGCGCATCCAAGCCAGCTATCGGCCCGGCCCGGCGCTGCTGTTCATCGGCGGCCCCTCCACCGGTGATCTCGTCGCGGTGGTGAACGACGCCGACACCCGCGTCCCGCTCGAAATGGGTAAGGCCTGGGACGTGGGCCCCGGCCTCTCCATCGTGCCGCAGGACATGTACCCCAACGCGCAGCTCGATCGCCGCATGGCGGTGACCCCCAAGCGGCTGCAGGACAACAACGTCGGCGCCCAGCTCTCGCAGATCAAGGTGGTGATCAGCAAGGGCGCGTGGAGCCTTCCGATGTGGCTCCCCTACCACCACTACCCGTTCCCGGACCGGCAGTACGCGGGCAACCGTTTCCGCTACGCACCTCGGCGCATCACCCTGCCGGACGGCAAGCAGATCGAGATTCTGTTTTCGCGCAAGCGCTGGCCGCTGCCCGCCGCGGTGACGCTCGAGGACTTCGAGTTGCTCACGCACGTGGGCGGCTTCGTACCCGGCAACACGACGAGCGTGCGCAACTTCATCAGCATTCTCCGCTCGTACCATGACGGCAAGTGGAGCAAGCCCTACACCGCCAGCCTCAACGAGCCGGCCAGCGACAGCGGCATGTATTATTTTCAATCGACCTGGGATCCGGGCACGATGGCGTACACTGGGCTCGGTGTGGGCAACCGCAACGGCGTGCACGTGCAGTTGTTCGGATGCGCCGTCGCGGTGCTGGGCATGATTTACGTGTTCTACGTGAAGCCGATTATCAAACGCCGCCGGCGGGCTGCCGTCTGGGCCTCGGTGGCGGCGGAGCGCACCGAGCAGCAGCGCGAGCCGGTGAGCGTCGGCTGACCCTCCGGTCGTTCGAAGCGGGCAGATGCGGGTCCCGATGACGGGCCGCAAGGAAGTGGAGAGGACTCATGAACAACCGACGAAACCTGGTACACGTGGTGGACGTGGCGGTGGTCGCGTTGATTGGCTACGTGGTCGTGCACTCGATGACGAATCGTCCGCCGGTCCAGCCTCAGGACCCGTTCCTCGCGGCGGTCGACCTCGAGCCGCTCCGCAAGATCGCGGTCCAGGACGTGGGGCGCATCAAGTCGTTCGACTCGTTCGCCAATGGCATTGTCCGCAACATCGCCGGTCCCAACGGCATCGAGGGCGAGGAGCCGGCGGCTGCGTATCTCGAGTTGCTTCTGCGGCCCGACGCCTTCACGGGTGAGAACATCATCTACGTCAAGAAGGTGATCCGCCCGCAGATCTCCCGCGCCATGGCCAAGGCCAACGTGGCCCAGAGTCAGATCGAGCAGTTCCTCAAGGACGGCATGATCTCCCAGGAGGTGCTCACCACCCCGCAGGTCTGGGCGGAACTGCAGCGCATGGACGCCGACGTGCTGCGTACTGCGAAGTTCGTCCACCTGATCACCAGCGCCATGCAGTACGCGGACCCGCGCAATCTAGCAGCCGGCCTGCGGGTGATCCCGCCGCCGAGCGGGGACGAGCAGCAGCGCTGGTCGGCTGGGCAGGACGTGTGGGGCCTGGAACTGGGGGGCCAGCAGGGACGGATGACCGCCTCCGGCGTGCCCGGACTCGACTCCGACCTGCAGCAGAAACTCGCCGGCACCTGGCAGACCCTCGCCACCGCTTGGCGCCAGCGCGACGCGCAGACTGCGTCGAGCGCCATCGCCTCGCTCGCGGACCAGTTGCGCCAGGTTCAGCCGTCCCTCTATCCCGACGCCGGCAAGCTCGGGCTGGAGAGCTGGTACTTCCGCTGGCACGCGTTCGTATGGAACTGGATCGTCTACGTCATGGCTGCGGTTCCGCTGCTGTTGAGCATCATCTACCGCTGGCGCGGCGCGTACCGCGTCGGAGTCGTGATGCTGCTCATCGCGTTCGCCATCCACACTGCGTCGCTGGGTATCCGCTGGTATCTCGCTGGGCGCATTCCCAATTCGAACATGTACGAGGCGATTCTCGCGGCGACCTGGTTCGGCGTGCTCGGCGCCATCGTGCTCGAGGCCTTCGTGCACAAGACGGCGATGCGCGGGCTGTTCTTTCTCGGCTCGGGCGTCTGCGCGATGGTCGCGATGATGTGCCAGCACTTCATGCCGACGACGCTGCGCCCGGACATCGAGAACGTCATGCCGGTGCTCAACGACGTGTGGCTCTACATCCACACCAACGTGATCATCTGGAGCTACGCGTTGATCGGCATGGCTGCGATCACGGCGCTGCTCTACCTGCGTTACCGGCTCGGCGGCGGCGACCCAGCCGTGGCCAAGGCCGGCGGGGCGGGGGCGTTGATCCTCGACGGCGCCCCGGGCAAGGGCGACTCGTTCCTGCGCGAAAACCCCGCGACCGTGGGGCAGGTGCTCGACGCCTCGACGATGGTGACCATGGAGCTCAGCTTCATCATGCTCTGGGCCGGGCTGGTCATGGGCGCGATCTGGGCCGATCACTCCTGGGGCCGGCCGTGGGGCTGGGATCCCAAGGAGGTCTTCGCGCTGTGCACCTTCATCATCTTCTTGATCCTCGTGCACGTGCGTTTCAAGGTCCGCGACAAGGGCCTGTGGACGGCGGTGCTTGCGGTGGTCGGTTGCGGCGTGATGCTGTTCAACTGGATCGTCATCAACTTCAAGATTTCCGGACTGCACAGTTACGCGTAGGAACGCAGCAGAACCGGCGGCGACGTCCGCGCTCATCAGAACCCCTCACGCAAGTGAGGGGCCGTGGCGGTCCAGCGGCACGGCCCCGGCCTTGCGGCCGGGGTTGATCAGCGCGCCGGGCGCCATCAGAACCCCGGCAGCCATGCCGGGGCCCGGGGCAGACGCCCGTTTCGCCACGCTCCGCCGAATGACGCGCGCTCAAGCACCGTAGGTCACTCTATTGGGTGACAACGGACGCGCTGGCGTCTCGATTTTCTGCGGACTGATCATGACTCACGGCTCGTGCACGCGTGGCCCCCCACTTGCGTGGGGGGTTCTGATATACGCCCCCATGTTCACGTCGCCCCACAACAAACGACGCTTGACGGCGGTGCGAGACCACGGCTAGGCTGCGGTTTGCGCGGCGGAGCGCCCGCCCGCGTGGCCTGCACCTGGATCAGCCGATGAACGCATCACCAACGCCCCAGCCCCCCGCCGCTCAGACCCAGGGCGAGAGCCTCCGCGAGACCTTCGACTCGATCGTCATCGCGCTCATTCTCGCCTTCGTCTTCCGCGCCTTCATCATCGAGGCCTTCGTGATCCCCACGGGATCGATGGCCTCGACGCTCAACGGCGCCCACGGCACCATGATCTGCCACAACTGCGGCTGGGAATTCGCGTACGGGCTCACCGACCCCTCCGTCCGCGGCGGGTTCGCCTTCGACGACGACAGCGTCGCTGAGTGCCCCAACTGCCGGATGCCCAACCGCACCGATGAAATCAACGACCGCCGCCGCAACTGCGAGTCGGGCGACCGCATCCTCGTGCTCAAGTGGACCTACGACATCGGCGGCGCAACGCTGGGCCCCCACCGCTGGGACGTCGTCGTCTTCAAGGACCCCAGCGACGGCGTGCAGAATTACATCAAACGCCTCGCGGGCCTGCCCAACGAGGTGCTCGAGATCGTCGACGGCGACGTCTACACCGCCGACATCAACGAGCTTTCCGAGGAGTCACGCCGTACGCTCGACGATGAACGCCACATCAAGTATCTGCGCCGCGAATGGGCGGAACTGGAGCGGACGGACATGCCGCCGCGCGTCGATCGTGACCGCCTTCCCCCGGAGGTCCTCGCCCAGTTGGACCTCAACCAGCTCAACGCGCTGGACGCCGGGTTGGCGGCGCGGCATCGGGCCATGCTCGACGACCTCGACACGAAGCTGCAGATCCGCCGCAAGACCGACGACACCCAGCGTGACCTGTGGCGCGTCGTCTTCGACCTCGACTATCCGCCGCGCGAACTCATCCACGGCGAACCGCAGTGGATTCCCCAGGACAAGAAGGGCTGGTCGGTTCACGACCGCACTCTCCGCTTCGCCGACGACGGCGGTAAGGAGGGCATCATCAGCCTGGCGGCTGAGATCGACAGCCTGTGCGCCTACAACACGCTGCCCCGCCTGCGCCGCGGCCGCCGCGACGGCCTGCCCGTCTCCGACCTGCGCATCAGCTACGTCCTCGACTACCGCGGAGGCAACGGAACCCTGGCAGCCGAGCTGAGCAAGCGCAACGACCACTTCCGCGGCGAACTGGCGGCCGACGGTACGGTCCGGTTGCTCCACGCGACCGCGGACGCCCCACACGATTGGAAGGAACTGGCGACGGCGTCCGTGCCGCCGCTGGTGGCGGACCACAAGATCGAGTTCGCCATGCAGAACCTCGAGTACCGGGTCGGCATCTGGGTCAATGGCCAGGAGGTGCTCGCCACCACCGACGAACAGTACGCTCCGAACGTGCACGCGCTGCGCACCGGCGGCCCGGCCCCGACGACCCTGCCCCCGCGACTCGTCGCCCAGGGGTTGGACGTGGAGCTGAGCCACGTCCTCGTCCAGCACGACATTTTCTACATCTCGCAGATGCCCGCGGAGGCCGTCCCGATCGGCTACCACGCCTGGGGTGTGGAGAATTACCCCATCTGGCTGCGGTCTCACGAGTTTTTCATGCTGGGCGACAACAGCGCCCAGAGCAAGGACTCCCGATTGTGGAACTACGTCGGGGACCACCTCCTGAGCCGCGGTGAGGACTACCAGTTGGGCACCGTGCCCCGGGATCAGTTGATCGGACGGGCCTTCTTCGTATACTGGCCCAGCGGTTTGCGGACATCCGTGCTCCCCTTCCTGAAGGATCGGGGATGGATCCCGAACTTCGGGCGGATGCGCTGGATCCGCTGACCTGAGCGGACAGGCCCGCAGCCTGCCATCGTGGCGCGGTGGCGGTCTTCGGGTGCGAGTGCCAACACCCTGGCTCCATTGGCAGTTATCCACAATTCACACGGAGAGCCTGACAATGCTGCAAGGTTCAGAGCGGCTGAACCACCCCTGAGCCCGGTTGACGTGCGCGAAGACGTTCAGGTGGGGCAAACGGGCTGAAAAAAGGCACGCAAACCCAAACGCCAGCACGATTTACAGCAGTATTAAGCCCGTGTTAATGACAGTTTCAATGTTTGTCCAGAGTGTGTTTGGCGTGTTGAACTGGGTCAACTGGCTCGCCTGAAAGGCTGATCAGCAGTGGGTTTTCAACACACCATCCACGTTGGCGGGAACCCGCCCCGGGAGGCTGCCTGATGGCCGGCAGATCGCTGCTGGAGGCCACTGGCCTCGTCAAGCGCTACAACGGCCGCCCCGTGGTCAACGACCTGAGCTTCCAGGTGGGTGCCGGTGAGATCGTCGGCCTGCTGGGCCGCAACGGGGCGGGCAAGACCACCAGCTTCCGCATGACCGTCGGGATGATCAACCCCGACGCCGGCCGGGTGACCTTCGACGGCGAGGACGTCACCCACCTGCCCATGTACAAGCGGGCCCAGCGCGGCATGGGCTACCTCTCCCAGGAACCCAGCGTCTTCCAGCGCCTGACGGTAGAGCAGAACCTTCTCGCCATCCTGGAGACCATGCGGCGGATGAGCAACCGCGACCGCCGCAAACGGGCCCGTGAGCTCGTCGAACAGTTCGGCCTGTCCCGCCAGATCAAGCAGGAGGCCCGAACGCTCTCCGGCGGCGAACGCCGCAAGCTGGAGATCGCGCGGGCCCTGGTCACCGAGCCCACGCTGATCATGCTCGACGAGCCGTTCAGCGGGGTCGATCCCATCGCGGTCGAGGAGCTGCAGACCGAGATTATCCGTCTGCGCGAGCAGGCTGGCATCGCCATCTTGCTCACCGACCACAACGTCCGCGAGACGCTCGCCGTGACCGATCGCAGCTATATCATCTCGGATGGTCGCGAGCTGCGTTCGGGCCCACCGTCCGAGCTGGTGCGCGATCCACTCGTCCGCAAGACATACCTGGGCAGCACGTTCCAGGGCAACGAGTTCGACACGCCGAAGCGATGAAGGGCGCGCTGTCCAACCAGGCCGATCAGGAAGCAGCATCCCCACGAGCGACGGATGACGCCCCTGCGTCGCGCCCGGAGCCCGAGCTGTCCCGGCCGAGCCGCTGGGAGCGGCTGCTGACCCATCGTCGCCTGCCGCTCATCGTGGCGTTCATCGCCGTCGTGCTCGCGCTTCCGGCCCTGACCGTGGGGCTCGAGGCGGACGACTACTTCCTGCGCGTCAACCTTCTGAAGATGGAGCAGTTCCCCGACCTGGTCAGCCCGGGGTGGGATATCTTCGCCTTTTCGTATGGCGAGCCGGAGCGTGTGCACCGCCTGATGGATGCCGGCATCGCCCCTTGGTGGAGTTTTCCCGATCTCAAGCTCGCCTTCTGCCGGCCGCTGTCGTCGATTTCGCACTGGCTGGACTTTCAGCTCTGGCCCGACTCGATGCCGTTGATGCACGCGCACAGCCTGCTGTGGTTCGCGCTCTTCGTCGCCGGTGCGGCGGTCTTCTATCGGCGTACGATGGGCCTCACCGTCGTCGCCGGGCTGGCTGCCCTGCTGTTTGCGCTCGATGACGGGCACGCCAACCCGGCGGGCTGGATCGCCGGGCGCAACACGCTGCTGGCGGCGACGTTCGGGATCTGGTGCCTGGCGGCACACGACGCCTGGCGGCGGTCGCAATGGCGCTGGGGTGCGGTCATCGCCCCGCTGCTGTTCGTGCTCGCCCTGCTGTCGGCTGAGGCCGGCGTGGCGACGCTCGCGTACCTCGTGCCCTATGCGCTCTTTCTGGAGCGCGGCAACTTCAAGCGCCGGGCAGCCGGTCTGGCCCCCTACCTGGTTCTGCTGGTCTGCTGGCGGATCGTGTGGGCGGCGCGTGGATACGGCGTGGAGGGCGCAGGCCTGTATATCGATCCGCTCGGGTCGCCGCTGCACTTCGCGCAGGCGGTGATCACCATTGCCCCCATCCTCCTGATGGGCCAGTGGGCGCTGCCGCCGTCCGATCTCTACGCGTTCTACGACGTCATCAACACCCACCTGGCGCCGATCGTCTGGGCGGTTGCGGTGATCTTCCTCGGCTTCGCCGCGCTGGTGATGCGGCCGGTCCTGCGCGGTGAACCGCTCGCGAAGTTCTGGGCGACCGGCATGCTGCTCTCGCTGCTGCCCATCTGCGCCATGGCGGGTTTCCCCATGGACCGCCTGCTGCTGTTCGTCAGCATCGGCGCCATCGGGCTGCTGGCCATGTTCCTGCAGCGCGTCTGGCGCGCCCGCAAGGCCCCGCGCGGCGAACGACCGCGCTGGTGGCGCTGCACCGCGGCGCTCGCCATGGTGTTTT
>Ga0116151_10005199_pt1 | contig 11302 bp, 8 predicted proteins | sample AD_UKC117_MetaG_FD_89893 | JGI IMG/M metagenome (GOLD analysis project Ga0116151, IMG submission 89893) | Active sludge microbial communities of municipal wastewater-treating anaerobic digesters from Hong Kong - AD_UKC117_MetaG | ecosystem: Engineered > Bioreactor > Anaerobic > Digestate... | reverse complement strand
TTGATGCCCTTGGCGTCGGCGAAATCCGGCTTCTCGCGGCCCTTGGCGCGATAGTCCTCCTCAATCTTCCATTCGATCGGCAGACCGTGGCAATCCCAGCCCGGCACATAGTTGCTGTCGTGACCAAGCATCTGCTGCGACTTCACGACAAGGTCTTTGAGGACCTTGTTGAGCGCATGACCGATGTGGATGTTGCCATTGGCGTAGGGCGGACCATCGTGGAGGACAAACTTCGGCTTGCCCTTGGAGCGCTCGCGCAGCCGTTCGTAAAGGCCGATTTTGTGCCAGCGCTCCAGCATGCGCGGCTCCATCTGCGGCAAACCCGCCTTCATCGGAAAATCGGTCTTGGGCAGATAAAGGGTCTTGCCCCAGTCGCGGCCAGAACCGGTGCCGGCAGCCGTAGCCGCGCCTGCCTTGCCCTTTGCCGCTTTCGTATCCTCGGCCATGGTTCGCCTTGGTCCTTCAGTTCAATGCCGGTTTGCTGGGCCGGTTTGCTTGCAGAGTCGGCCCGGGTTCTAGCAACCAGGGCGCGATCCTGCCAGCCCCGCCTTGGCCTGCCTTGATAATGTGCCCCCGATAATGCGCCCTGGCGCCAATCGGCGTGCGGGGCGCGGTGTCGCCAAGTTGCAACACCAGATCATCGTGCCTGCCCCCCCCGGGCGCCAAAATTGCACGCCGACCGCGCCGCACATGGAATTGGCGGTGTCGCCACTTAAGTTTGAACCGTTTTGCCTGATTGCTACCAAATTGCATCGGCCGGGCAGCAATCGGACCGCTCGCGTTGCTCCGCGATCAAGCAAGATGCTAGGGTCCGCGCCTGCACGTGCTGGCAGAGCGCATCACGTATGTCGCAATTGCGTTCACGTGAACGGGTGGAGAGGGGCTAGTGGTATGAGTGCGAACACCCTGCGCGTGTTACTTGCAGTCGTTGCATTGGGATTGGCAAGCGCTGGCGCATTGGCCATCGCACCCGATGGTGAGGGATCAGGCAAGCGGAGCGCGCGAACCTACACCAAGACGCAAGCGCGCCGCGACGTGTGGCCCAAGCCGGTCGACGAGTTTCTCGCCGGCGAATACCTGGAGCGGGCCGACGTCGTGCTGACGCGACGCGACTGGGATCTGTCCTCCTACCTCATCCGGCTGGCGACCAAATCACCCTTCTCTCACGCGGCGATGGTGTTCACGGGCCCGCAGTTCGAGCAGGGCTATTCCAGCACGTTCGTCATCGAGGCGGGAACGGGTGGCGTCGATCTCACCAACATCTCCGATTATATCGCCGACAAATCCACCTTCATTGCCATCAAGCGCTTGAAGGAGCCGTGGTTCGATCAGGCGAAACAATCGCGCGTGCGCGGCATCCTGCTCGACAAGATCAAGGCAAGCTATAACTACTGGGCGATTGGCCGCATCTTCAGGAACCTATGGTTCGGCGTGCAACGCCAGGTGCGCGGCAAGGAGAAGACGATCGAGGCCTATCGCCAGAACGACTGGCACCCGCCCAATGACTACATCTGCTCAGGGCTCGTTCAGATCGGCTTCGTCGAAGCCATGGTCGAATACATCAAGGCCGGCCAGCTCCCCATCTCGGCCCTCAAGGAAGTGGTCTTCCACGAGGTCGCGGCAAGCCGCCTGCCCGATGCCGCGGACTGGCAATATCTCGATGAACCAACGCAAAGGGCATCGGCGGAGATCTTCGAGCAGCAAAATTTCGTCGAACTGGAGGCGGTGACCCCGGAAGACCTGGCCAGGAGCGGCAAGCTGGAGTGGCTCTACTTCATCCGCGAAGGCCGCGTTCACAAGGTCTCCTCCTATGAGGACGTGCTGGCGCTGATCCCCTGATCTCCTGATCCCCATATATCGTTTGACGCTCTGGCTTCTTGCTTGGTCGCATTTTCTGCGACGAACCGGTATCCACTTCGTCGGAAAATGCTCGGGCTTGCACCTCCCAACAAAAAAGCGCCCGGCCGTAATTTCGGCGCCGGGCGCTTGGAGTTCTTCAAGGTGTGGGGTTTTGTGGAAGTTGCTATTTCTTCTCGGGTTTGGTCGCTTCTGTTTTGCGACTCTCATCGATACGACGCATCCACTCGCCCGAGCCGGCATCATCAGGCTTTGCACTCGTTGGGACAACGGTTGCCGTCCATGAGCCCGCAGTCCTGTCGGGACTGACAAGCGCTGAACGATAAAACTTCGGCGTATCATAGCAGCCGCCAAGACAGACGATCATGTCCTTCATGGGGTCCTGCTCTGCCGCCGTGGCGGTTGAATTAGGCTGCATTTCCGCAACGCTGGACGTGGCGGTGCGCGCCGTGGTCGGCTGACTATAGACGACATTTGGCATTTCACTTGCGTTGGTGCAGCCCGCCTCGCAGACGATGACATCCATACCAGGCTGAGCCGCAGCAAGCGGATGCTGCTTTACGGGTTTGGGTTCGTTCTTGGCGCTGGTGGTGCGCGGAGCGGCGTCATCTGGACCATCATCGGCTGATGATTGGCGGGCGCCGGTTGGCGGCTCTGCATCAACAGCCGACTTTTGTTCGCTCGTCGGCGATGGGGATGCAGCCGCTGGTTGCGCGTCACTCTCGGCAGCCTTCGGCTGCGGCGCGCTCGATGAGGTTGAATTTTCTGGCGCGCTCGTGGCTGTTGGCTCGCCTGTCGCGGAGACCGTTGGCGGCTCGTCTGTGACAGGTGTCGTTGGCGGCTCGCCTGTGGCGGATATCGTTGACGGCTCGGCCTTGGCCGGTGCATCACCAGAGCTGTTGATCACATCCGCAGCGTCGGGCTTACTGGCCTCTTGCGCGCCAGGCGAAGCGTTATCTGGTTGCACGGAAATGTTGGGTTCGCCAGCGCCGGACTGCTGGGCGACGTGTTGCTCAGCGCGCGCACCAGCCATCGACGCGGCCGGCTGAAATGGCGCCGCGTGATCGGGCTGGTGTTTGATGGAGTTTTTCAGAGTTTCGACAGCGGCTTCACTGGTGGCAGGAGCCAGCATCATGGCAGATGCCGAAACGGCAAACGCCAAGCCAATAGGACCCAAAGAGGGCTTGAACAAACGCAACATGGAGCCTCACAGACACGCATTACGGGACCGATAGCGGTCAGCAGCGAGATTGCCAGTTCCTGGTTAACGAGTTGTTAGCAAGCCTGACCAGAACGATGCAGAGTCGTGCGGGGCTGCACATTGGCCACGGGCCGCGTCGCGGCGACGTCAACGCGTGTGGTGGAAAATGGTCGGTTCGCCCTCAACGGCATTGATGATCGGTACGTTGCGAAAATCGACGGGACCTGTGGGCAACGGCTCCCTGGAATAAAAGTGGTTGGACGCACGAGGAAAAGCGATCTGCACGACGCGCGGGCGCAGGATCTCTGCTTCGCCAGCGGGCGAGGCTTCATCATGTTCGCCAGCGGGCGGCGCTTCATAATCGACGATTACCTCGGTTGCCCCGTTCGCCTTGGCTGCCGCATGAGATCGCGTGGTATCGGGCGCGCCTGCCGGCACGTTTGCTGGCTTGCGCACGGGCAATGGCACATCGGCCGTCATCGCCGCTGCCATGACCGCCGGTTGCGCCGCCTCGACGCCTGACCGGTTGGAAAGGTATCGGGCGATGCAGGGATCGGTCTTTGCCACTTTTTCGAGTTCACCGAACCGCACCGTCACGATGCGCCCGCCCTCGCAGACATAGGCTTCGTCGGCCATCACCGGAGCCACCTGCACCAGCATGGCGGCGATGGTGGCGCCAAGCGCAATGAGCATTGCCTCCAGACGCAGCAAAGCGTGGTTCGAAATGGTGAAGACAGTCGTGCAGCAGGCAGGCATGACGAAAAGATCCCAAGAACGCATGCACTCATCGAGTGTCACGATATGGGATGGGCGTTAACGATCAGTTTACCTCATCGGCTGCCGTCGACCGTTATTCTCCTCATCATCGTCATGCCCGACGCGGAAACTCAGGGCGATCCTGGATAACGCCAGTAGTCCCCCTTGGCCGTGGTGACCTGCTGGAGGATCGGCACGCGCTTGCCGGGCGGGCGCTCACCGGTCTGGATGAGCAAGCCGATGTCCTGCAGGAGGGCGTTGCTTTCCGCATACCCCGAATGATGCAGACCAAGGGCGTCCATCGAGACCGCCGTCGCATCGATCGTATCGATGCCCGGCATGATCAGCGGCCCACCGCTGGGCACATCGCCGGCACGCGGCACTCCACCGTAGAAGCGCTTGGATACACTGAGCGCGCGGTCATTGGAGGCGGCGTAGAGCGTAATGCCGCCGGTGGCGAAATCCTTCAGGCTGCTGGCGATGCTCTCAAAGGAATCGCGATCGACGTCGGGAGCGGCAAAAATGACCTGACTGATCTCGACGCCCTCGGGCCGCGTGCGTTCCAGCTCCTGCAGCACGCGCAAGAGAAGCTGGTTGCCCATCGAGTGAGCGATGACGCTAACGTGCTTGGCCCCCGACTTCTGCGTCACCATCTTCAAGAACTCGGTGAAGTAGGGTTCAGCCTGGGCCGAGCTTTCGCGGTCGTAGGTATAGCTGGCAATGCCGCCACCCGACGGCCAGGAATAGACGAAGGGCGCACCATCGAACTTGATGTCGTTGGCGATCTGCGCGGCGCGATAGATGGCGAAATCGAATGACGTGTTGTAGCCGTGCACGAAGACGAAAGCGTGGTTCTTGAAGCGCGCCGATTTTGCCAGCCGCTCCTTGACCAGAGCCATCAGCTGGGCCTCCGGCATGGCGGCGATCTCCTGGATGATGAAATGCTTCTTGGGATCTTCTCCCTTCTCGTAAATCTTGATGTTGAAGTAGGGGATGGTGATCGCCCACGGCCGCTCGATCTGAGGCACTTCATGGATCTTGGGCACCGAGACCATGGCGCGGCCCAGCTCCAGTCGGCGGCCGCGATCAGACCCGTAATCAACGCGCTTGTCGTTGGGCGCGCGGGCACGGTCGGTGCCGTAGTAGACTGGCACAACCGTCCAATCCTCTTTTTCCTCGCCGGCAGCGCCGGCAGATGGGGCGACCTCGGCACTACGGTCAACCTCAACGGGCGATGGTGCCATGCCAGACATTCCGGACATGCCCGACATTCCACCCGTGCCCCGCATACCTCGAACGTCACTTGCCGACTGGCCGTTGGCAGCTGGCGGGGGGCTTGCCCCTCCCGCACCGATGCGGCCTAGTCCAGCGCCTCCACCACCCTCACCGGCACCGGATTGGCCAAGACCTCGCGTCGGGCCTTGCGAAGCGGGCGCGGCAACATCCGGCATCGCTCCCGGCGCGGAAGGCGGCGGCGCAGCGGGCGAACCATTACCGCCGTTTTGCGAAATACTGGAATCGGCCGGCGCCGATCCATCCGACGTTCCAGCACCGTTGTCTTTGAGAGTGTCTTCAAGCGTGCCGCGGCTCGTCGATTCTCTGCGCGCCGCCCGCGAGCGTTCCTCATTCAGCTTCCTTTCAGCAGCGAGGTCTTCACTCGTGGTCTTTCCAAAGCCTTCGGATACGTCTTTTTGAACTTCGGCCGGCCTTGCGGATGTGGCCTCTTGGTTTGGAGCAGCAGCCTCAGAAGTGGCAACGTCTCGCTCCATCGGCGCACGCGCCGTCTCATTGCGTGGCGTGAGGACGAGCAGGGCAAACGGAACGACAATGATCGCCGCCAGCACCAGCCGCAGGCTCCATCGCGCAAGCCCCGGCAATGACGAGACCGAGCGCCATGCAAAGACCAGCAGGACGACGCCAGTGAGGCCGACGAACGCGCTCAGAACGGCTGGGTGGAGATCGAACATTCTTAGTGCCCCTCAAAAAAACCTAATGCTTTTCAACACGCGATTATGACGCGATCTGGCCCGCAATCCGCGTAACCGGGTTCGGCACCATTTTTGAACATGCCCCGTCAGCTCGTTGAGCAAAGGTGCCAACGCGAATTTCTCTCGTCCTTTCAGCCTTCTTTCAGCCTTTCGCTGCAATTGCGGCCGTGGCGGGAGATTTCCACACAGTGCCCGCGCGGGCAACCCCACCGATCCAATGTTTGTCGGACACCTAAACTGGACGGCTCGGCACTTCTGTGACATCACCTGCGCCCACCATGACCGGCGCCGACAGCGGGCAGCGGCCAGCCGCCAGCGCGCGCTCATTCTCCAGACCGGGAGAGGACTGACAATGATGTCGAACAGGATGTCAAACCGCACGACGGCGCGCGCCGGCCTCACCGTCGCGGACTATGTGAAAGGTGTGACATCTGGCGATCGCTCGGTTCTGGCACGCGCCATCACGCTGGTCGAGAGCACCAAGCCGGAGCACCGGACGCTGGCGCAGTCCGTACTCCAGGAACTTCTGCCGGCAACAGGCCGCGCCGTTCGACTGGGCATCACTGGCGTGCCGGGCGTCGGCAAATCGACGACCATCGACCAGTTGGGCATCAACCTCATCTCGGCGGGCAAGAAGGTCGCGGTGCTCGCCGTCGATCCAACCTCGAAGCGGACCGGCGGGTCGATCCTTGGCGACAAGACGCGCATGTCACGGCTGGCGCAGTCTCAGGATGCCTTCATTCGTCCCTCGCCAACCTCAGGTACGCTTGGCGGCGTGGCGCGCAAGACGCGCGAAACCATGGCGATGGTCGAAGCCGCCGGGTTTGACGTCATCATCGTCGAGACCGTCGGCGTCGGCCAGTCGGAAACGACGGTCGCCGACATGGTGGACTTCTTCCTGGTGCTGCTGCTGGCGGGCGGTGGCGATGATCTGCAAGGCATCAAGAAGGGCATCATCGAACTGGCCGACATGATCGCCATCAACAAGGCCGATGGCGACAACGTCACGCGCGCGCAGGCAGCGGCGGCGGAATACCGGCTGGCCTTGTCGATCCTGACGCCGCAATCGGCAGCCTGGAAGCCCCCCGTTGTGACGATTTCCGGGCGCACCAATGTTGGCCTGGAGACGTTGTGGGAAAAGATCGACGAGCACCGCACCACAACGAGTGCGACAGGTGAATTCGCCGAGCGGCGGCGCGCACAGGCGTTGTCGTGGATGCACGACATGCTCGAAGACAGACTGATGGAGGCGCTGCGTTCCAACAAGCGCGTTGCCGCGGCGCTGCCGGGCCTCGAAGCTGACGTGCGCGAAGGCCGGCTGCTGCCGACGCTTGCCGTCGAGCAGATTCTGGAACTGATGGGGCTTGCGCAATCCTGACCGCGCCTGCCGACCCTGGCAGGGCCGCACACATCCGCGCGCGATTGTGGACCAAGTCGATATGCTGCACGGTGAACGATGACAACGGCCCCGCCACAGCGCATTTTAATCACCGGGTTCGGCCCTTTTCCCGGCGTGGTAATCAATGTTTCCGCGCAGGTTGCGGCAAGGCTGGCTCAAGCAGCGCGCGTACGCTGGCCTCATCACCACGTCGAAGCGTGCGAACTGCCGACGCAATGGAGTGCCGGTCCACACATGCTGCACCAGCTCTGGGACCGCCTTCGTCCTGACATCGCGCTGCATTTCGGCGTTTCCGGCGAGGCGCGCGGGCTGCAACTGGAAACGCTGGCACAAAACTGCTGCCGCATGGACGCCGACGCGATTGGCGCATTGCCAGTGCGCACCGAACGCGCCGTGGGTGGGGCGAGCGTGCATCGCGCATCCCTGCCGTTCGAGGCGATCCTGCGTCGGCTGGAGGTTTTGCGCATCCCAGGTTGTATCTCGCAGGATGCGGGAGCCTACCTGTGCAATGCCATCCTCTACGACAGCATCCAACGCGCGGCGGCAGCGCGCCCTGTGGCGCTCGCCGGCTTCATCCATATCCCGCCGGAACTTGGCGGAACCCCGGAACTTACGGGACCCGATGGCCCGCAAACGGCAGAGCGCCTGCCCAGCATGCTGACGATCGACGAGGCGGTGGCTGGAGGGGTGGCGATCCTGGAATGCACGTTGGAGGAACTTGCCGCACTGCGGGCAAGGGCGAGCAGCGCCGAGTGGCCACAACATCGTTAACGCCGCCCCCGTCTGGCGCGCGACTTGCTTCTTACCGCAACCGACAGGACGGAGACACCGGCTATGGCAGTCAACAGGCGCGGAATACTTGTGGCGGGGCTCGGCGGAATGGGGCTTGCGGGGATGGCCAGCGCGCGCGCCTCGGGCGAAGAGCGTGCGCCACCTGCGGCTCGGCACACGGTCAATTCGGCACACGCCATGTCGTCCCTCGACGCCGCCCTCGTTCCCAACAGCACGCAAGATCAATCCGCACGCCTACAGGCGGCGATTGATACGGCGGCTGAACGCCGCGTTGCTCTCGCCCTGGCGCCTGGCCGCTATCTGGTGGGCGGCCTGACGTTGCGGCCAGGAACCATACTGACGGGTGGTCGCGGGGTGACAACCCTTGCAGTCTCCAAACCTGGCGTACCCCTGCTTGCCGCCGAGCGGGCCGCGCGCATCACGCTTAGCGACATCACGCTCGATGGCGGCATGCTGGAGATTGGCGGCGAGGCCAACGCGCTCGTTGCCTTGACCTCGTGCCCTGACATCTTGATCAACGGCCTCAGCGTTACGGCAAGTGCGGGACGCGGGCTCTCGCTCACCTCGTGCGGCGGGCGTGTGCAGCGCTCTGAGTTCTCACTGATTGGCGATGCGGCGGTGTCTGCCATCGACTCAACCGGGCTCGACATTACCGACAATAAAATCACCGAGTGCGGCAACAACGGCATCCAGATCTGGCGCTCCAGCGCCGGCGAGGACGGCAGCATAATTTCACGCAACCGCATTTCACGGATTGACGCTCGCGCTGGCGGCAGCGGTCAGAATGGCAACGGCATCAATGTTTTTCGCGCCGGCAGCGTGCTGGTCGAAGGCAACCGCATCACCGACTGCGCCTATTCGGCGGTGCGCGGCAACGCGGCTTCCAACATCCAGATCCTGTCCAACTCGTGCCAACGCATCGGCGAGGTGGCGCTCTATGCCGAGTTCGGTTTCGAAGGGGCGCTCATCTGCGGCAATCTCGTCGATGGGGCGGCGGCCGGCATCTCGGTCACGAACTTCGACGTAGGCGGGCGGCTTGCCGTCGTCCAAGGCAATCTCGTGCGCAACCTGAAGCGGCGCGAGCACGAGCCGGTCGACAAGCGCGGCGAAGGCATCAGCGTGGAAGCGGATGCCAGCGTCACCGGCAATACGATCGAGAACGCGCCGACCGCCGGTATCGTCATCGGCTGGGGCCGTTACATGCGCGACGTAATCGCCACCGGCAACCTGATCCGGCAAGCCCGCGTTGGCATTGCCGTCAGCTCAGATAGCGCCGCGGGCGCCTGCCTCATCACCTCAAACATGATCTCGGGCACACCTGAGGGCGCCATTCGGGCGATGGATCTGGGGCGCGTGCACGGACCCGATCTCGCCCGCGAACACGTCGCCACGTCCGGGCGCGTCGTCATCGAGAACAACATGGCGGTGTGAGGCAGATCGCAAGGCAGAGCACCCGCGACAAACGGAGACAAACGGCGAAGGATCGCGGCATCCCGGAACGATCGTCAGGCCAGCACCTTCACGGCAGCCTGCAAGTCTTTGAGGGCGCGTTCCAGCGGGGCGGCGGCGCGAATCTCGCCCGCTTCCATGCCGCGCCATGTCTTGATCGTGCGGCGCGCCATCAAACCCTGGGCTTCGGGAATGACCCGCTCGATCAAAGCAATCACGGCGCCTGCTGAGGCCCGCGTCGTGCCATCGTCGATCTTCAAGGCAAAGCCCAGCCCTAATTCGGGGAAGCCGCCGGCATAGACGCCCTCCGCACCCGTCTTCATGAAGATGCGGCCGGGAAGCCGGCGCATGACGACCGTATCGGCGCGGCCTGGACCAGCAACGAGTTCGGGTTCGGCCCAACACGCGTTGAGAATGCGGTCCACGGCACGCCGGCGATCTGGCGCCATACCCGTCTTTGTGACAAAGCGCGCAAACAGGCGCGCCATGGTGCCTAAAGGCATCGCCCAGTTGGGCAGCGAGCAACCGTCGAAGCCCATTACGTCGTGGTTCAGCGGCAGGCCTGTCAGTTCACACAAGATTGCATGCACACGCCGCTGCACCGGATGGTCCGGCTTCCAGTAGCCCTCGATCGGCTCGCCCAAATGCCGGGCCGTCGCCAGCATGCCGGCGTGCTTTCCCGAGCAGTTGTTGTGCAACTGGGACGGCTCATGGCCTGAACGGATCAGCGCCTTCTGGGCCGAAGACCCAAGCGGCATGTGCGCGCCGCAACCCAACGCCGGCTCACTGAGCGCCGCATCGGCGAGCATCTTGGCGGCCAACTCGGCATGACGGGGCGTGCCGGTATGCGAGGCGCAGGCCAAAGCGATTTCCGCTTCGCCATAACCATACTGGTCCGCAGCCCCCGTCTCGATCAGCGGCACGCACTGGATCGCCTTGATCGCAGAGCGCGGAAAAACTGGATGCGTGATGTCGCCAACCGCCACGACCTGGGCGCCATCGGGCGTGCAAACCGCAAGAGACCCCTTATGGAAGCTCTCGACCAATGGGCCACGCGTCACCTCGATCAGGACTGGGTTGCTCATCGCCAGCGCTGCCGCTCCTTCGCCCTTCAACGGGCGTCAAATTCCAACAATTCCGCCGCGACCCCCGTGGTCAAGCAGATCGCTTATTGCCGTCATCGGCCCGACGCCCCACCTCGATCGGCAACGACATCGCTATCAGCCAATACGATCCATCGCCGTAGCGCAATCCAACACAGGTCGTGTTGCGTGCCTTGCACCCGTGCGGGAATCCCGCCCCAAAAAGTGGGGAATCGTCCTGGATGTCAAACGATTTGGAACCCGGGGTAGAATGACCCGGGCAGATTTACAACAGCAGCACACGAACATTACACGCATTGAGAGCATCACGCCCCTACAGCCCCGCTTGTCCGCAATCGAATGGATTGACCACGCATCGATCGTTGATAAAAAGTAATATTGTTACATATGTTGAATAATTCCAATTCATTTCAGTTAGTTGTAAATATTCGTCCCAGTGCCCAGCCCCCCCTTGAAACCACCGTCTTCAAGCCCAAATGCAGCTCTCCAAAGTGTCTTAATTCAATGTAGGTGGATCCTTCTGCTTACACCTTACGTTGTGAACTAGAATCAATTACCACTACTTATAGGTTAATTTTTCTAGCATTGCGTGTTTTCTCCCGCGCTCGCCGCCCGCTCGGCATACGGGAAAGTCCAGTTCCCATCACTCGGCGTTCCAGTAAACCCACCCGTCTTTTCGGATGCGGGGGGCTGATTGCTGCGCAGACCACGTTCGAAAGGAGGCCGTTGTGCCGACCGAGACCAGGAAACCACCGAT
>Ga0116151_10005198_pt1 | contig 11304 bp, 9 predicted proteins | sample AD_UKC117_MetaG_FD_89893 | JGI IMG/M metagenome (GOLD analysis project Ga0116151, IMG submission 89893) | Active sludge microbial communities of municipal wastewater-treating anaerobic digesters from Hong Kong - AD_UKC117_MetaG | ecosystem: Engineered > Bioreactor > Anaerobic > Digestate... | reverse complement strand
TGGCCAAAAGCCAGGACAGCACGACGCCAATCACAATCAGAAGGTCGCGCGACACGACGGCAATCACCAGCCACAGCGGAAGCTGGGAGCCGACCGCCAGCGCGATGAAGATGCACACCAGCAACAGTTTGTCGGCCAGCGGATCAAGATAGGCACCAAGCTCCGTCGTCCAGCCGAAGCGCTTGGCCAGATAGCCGTCGACGCCATCGGAAATCCCCGCAATCACGAACAGGAAGAACGCCACCTGCATCTGGCCGGAGAGCAACAGCCAGAACACGATAGGCACCAAGATGACCCGGCCAAGCGTGATGAAATTGGGAAGGTTAGACACTCTCGACCCGATCTACACTTCTCGACCTGATCCATTGACCTACCGGCAGGGGTCTGCCGGTGCCCGGCTATCGTCTGATTGGCTGAGATGGCGGCCCTGGAGCCTCCATTTCAAGCGCGATTGAGATTTTGCAACAGGGCGTGAGACGCAGACCCCCACCTCCAGGCGGGACTTGGACCCGAGCGAACCTGCGTCAACGCCGCCGTGCAAGCTTGCAAATCGTGAGTTGGGTTGCAAGCTCCCCGCAAGGATGATGGCAAACTGCCCAATCCGTGGCCTTCACGGCGTTCGCCCCTCAAAAACCCGACCGCAAGAACCAGTTGCCGCCGACGTTGCTGAGGCTGAGCCCGCGTGCCGCCAGAGCATTGGCGAGGGCCGGACCACCCCCGGGAAAGGTCACCTGAAGATCAGCACCGCGCGCCGAGACGGCGTCGACCTGGACATCGGACACACCGGGCGTTTCACGCACACGGGTATGCAGATCCGTCCACTCCGCCAGCCCTCGGAACTCGACCTGCATGCGGACCGGCTCGCCACCGTTCGAAAGCGCCGCCACACCGCCGTAACGCTGCGCCCGCACCGCCTTCCAACGGCCCTCGATGATGCCCATCGAAACAACAGCAGCCAGCTCCATCGCGTAGCCAGCATCGCCATGAGAGAGGCGATAGCTTCGCTTCAGCGTCAACGGGCCAACCGCATCGCGACCAGCAAGCGTCACATGCACGCGCCCGGCAGGCTGATCGACTTCGGCAACAGCAACGACCACACTGGCGCCGCCATATTCGTTGGCCAGCACACGGTTGGCGCTTTCATCCCCGGCAATCAGCATGTTGAGCGTGTCATCGTGGATGAACGGCTTCATCTCGGCGAGGTTCAGCGGCGTCAATGTGTTCGTCAGGTCGAGGTCGCGCCAGATGTCGGGCCAGGCCTTGGCAACCGACCCCGAGCGAACCAGTTTGCCACCCTCTCTGACGGCTGCCACCAAAACCACCTCGGGGGCCTGCTCATCGATGTAGGGCACGGCTTCGCGGCGCAGCAGATTGCGGACGGCGTCGGGGCGGAAGGAAAAGTCGAGGCTGGCGATATATTCGGTGGTCGAATTGCGCTCGGAGCGGACCACATAGCCATCAAGAAGACCCTGCGGATCGGTCTCCTTTAAGGCCTTCAGCCGGCTATAGGCCATCACCGGCACCAGCCGCTTCAACAGCGATCGAAATGCGGCTTTCTGACCGTCCGCAATGGCCTGCTCCTTGGCCGCAACGGCATTCGCCGCCTTTGCCTGTACGGGATAGTTGGCAATCGTGAAAACCTTGTCGCCCGCCGGCCGGGCGATGGCCATGGCCGGGACCAGAACCACCAGGACGCCAACAACCACACCCAACACGACCACGCCCAACCAGGATGCAATGGCCTGCCTTGCCCGGCGCCATTCAAGCCCGCCGGCCCCTATCTCGCTCGTCGCCCCTATCTCGCTCGTCAAGGTCATCGTGATTTCCTTAAATCCCGCGTGCCGCGGCACCAGCCAGGAACAGCACATTTGCAGCACAATTCTGTCCACCGTTGCCGTACCGCAGACCCGTGCTGTCATGTTGCGGCCCCCTCGCTGACCTGCTACCACCCCGCATCTCCCGCCTTTTTCAGGCGAAGTTAAGGGTTTTGACCTGTCTTGGCGCGCCATCGGCGCCACCAGGTCCCTCTCCTGACGCAGCTCGCCGCATGCACCCAAGGCACCCGAGGCACCATGGCTGAGAACCACAAACCGGCCGCTTGCGCCATCACTTACCGTGATTCCGGCGTCGATATCGACACGGGCAACGCCCTTGTGCGAGCCATCAAACCGCTGGTCAAGGCGACGCGGCGGCCGGGTGCCGACGCGGATCTGGGCGGCTTCGGGGGGCTTTTCGATCTCAAGGGTGCCGGTTTCAAGGACCCGATCCTGGTTGCCGCCAACGATGGCGTCGGCACCAAGCTGAAGATCGCCATCGATACCGCCCAGCACGAGACGATCGGCATCGACCTTGTCGCCATGTGCGTCAACGATCTTGTCGTCCAAGCCGCCGAACCCTTGTTCTTTTTGGATTATTTCGCCTGCGGAAAGCTCGATCTGGGGGTTGCCCAGGCGGTCATCAAGGGCATTGCCGAGGGCTGCCGCATGGCCGGGGCCGCGCTGATCGGTGGCGAGACCGCCGAAATGCCGGGCATGTACCAGGCGGGGGACTATGATCTGGCCGGCTTCGCGGTAGGCGCGGCTGAACGCGGACACCTGCTGCCGCGCGGCGATATCGCGGTTGGTGACGTGGTGATCGGCCTGCCGTCCTCGGGCGTGCATTCCAATGGCTATTCGCTGGTCCGTCGCCTAGTCAAAGAGGCCGAGCTTGGCTGGCACGACCCGGCTCCCTTCGCGCCTCAAATGAGCATGGCGCGGGCGTTGCTGGAGCCGACACGGATTTACGTCAAACCCCTGCTCGCCGCACTCAAGGCAACTGGCGGCGGCGGCGCTGGCGGCGCCATCAAGGCGCTCTCACACATCACCGGGGGCGGGTTGTCGGAAAATCTGCCGCGTGTGCTGCCCGACACTGTTGCCGCCCGCATCGATCTGGGCGCGATCCCGGTCCGTCCCGTCTTTGGCTGGCTGGCGGCGACCGGCCGTCTTGATGCCACCGAGATGCTGCGGACCTTCAACTGCGGCATCGGCATGGTCATCGTTGCTGACCAGGCGCGTGCCGGCGAGGTCTGCGACGCGCTCAAGGCGGCCGGCGAGGCCCCTGTCACAATCGGCGACGTCGTGTCCCCGAGCGGCAGAAAATCCGATGCCAAGGGCAAAGGCGAAGCCTGGGCGGTAGACTACACCGGTGCTCTCGCTCTGGCTTAACGAGACAAGGCGGGTTGCACATGAAGAAGATGCGCGTTGGCATTCTGATTTCGGGCCGCGGCTCCAACATGGTGTCGCTGATCAACGCCGCGCGCGCGCCCGACTACCCGGCACAAATCGTCACCGTCATTTCCAACCGACCGACGGCCGGCGGTCTGAAGCTGGCCAACGAAGCGGGCATTCCAACCGTTGTTATCGACCACAAGGACTACGCCACGCGCATGGCTTTCGAGGCCAAGATGCACCAGGCGCTGCTCGACGCGGGTGTCGACATCATCTGCAGCGCCGGCTTCATGCGCATGCTGACGGGCGGTTTTGTCGACCGCTGGAAAAACCGGCAGCTGAACATCCATCCTTCGCTGTTACCCGCCTTCCCGGGGCTCGATACGCATGAGCGGGCACTTCGCGAAGGCGTGCGCATCCACGGCTGTACGGTGCATTTCGTGCGCCTGGAGATGGATACCGGTCCCATCGTGGCGCAGGCCGCCGTTGCCGTGCAGCCAGACGATACGCCTGAAACTCTGGCCGCCCGGGTGCTCGAAGCCGAACACGCACTCTACCCTCATGCCCTGCGGCTCGTTGCCTCTGGCGCGGTACGGGTGAGCGAGGAGGAGATCCATTTCGCCCCTGCGACCGATACGCCAGCCCCGTTCTTCAGCCCACCTCTGAAGCCCTGAAGACGCGCACGCTCGCGTCACATCGCTCTACGCCATACCAGGCCGCACCTCCTCCAGAGGGCCATATTCCAGCCCATCTTGCGCGCACATCTTGGACGCCTGTAACCTATCGTTACAGCGCGTTATTTTTATTTGGAAACAACTGCGGCATGTCACGTTGAGCAGTGGCCCCCAGCCGGTTAACCAGTCAACGCCTTGGCCGTCGCCAGCGGTTCCAGACAAAGCTACAGAATTTGGACTTGGCACGCCGCCCAATGACATGCACCCTGATCGTCTTTATTTGATCACCAATATGGACTGTGCCCGAATTGAAGTGTACGGGAGCGCGGTTGTTGGGCTGTTTCCACCGATCGACGCATTCAGAGGGTGGCCCATTATTGAGCAAACCGCCGATAAGCGCGGTGCAGAAAATATTGCATGACGTCAGGAGATTGCGTGACGTCCAAGGGAGGCGACCTCGTCGGAGGGCCCACAGGATAGCAAGGACCGTTGAGGCGGTGCCTTCGTCCGCAATGGCGCAAGATCCAAATGGACTGCGCACGACCTGGAGGCGAAGTGAATGAACGCAGTCGACGCACAAGCTCAGTTGCTTGGCGAGGAAGAGAGCATCTGGTTCAAGCTGACGCCGCTGCTCAAGGGCAACAATAACAATCCAATGCGCATCATGTGCCAGATGGCGGAGCGCTATGGGCCGGTCATTCCCGTCAACATGGGATCAGAGCGCGTCGTGCTCATTTGCGAGCCTGAGCTGTTCAAGCACGTGCTCGTCTCCAAGGCCGACAACTACATCAAGTATTTTGACGGACTGAAGCCGATCTTCGGCAAGTCGATGATCACCAACGACGGCGCGCTCTGGCAGAAGATCCGCATGCCACAGCAGCCCGCCTTCCACCCCGATGCGTTCGCCGACTACATCCCCTTCTTCACCGCCGCCATCAAGCAGAAGATGGAACAGTGGGCCCAATACGCCAAGTCGGGCGAGAGCTTCGAGATGGTCGAGCAAACCTGGACGCTGGCGGCCGATATGATCTGCAAGGCCCTGTTCGATCGCGACATGCCGTTCAACCCGCACGTCGTCTTCAAGTACGTCAAGACCTACACAAACGTGCAGGAACACAAGGGCATTCGCGAGAAGAAGAAGTCGGGCGATGCCTACGAGGAAACCGAGTTCGACGCCGCCAAGGCCGTGCAGGCGTGGGCCAGTGTGCCGCCCGCCGTCATGGCCGCCCCGCCGCGCGATCACCGCGAAAAGACGCTGTTGAAGCTGATCGAGGCGTGCACCGCCGATCCTGATATTCCCGAGTTCGATCGCCAGCAGGCGATTGACGAGATCAAGCAGTACCTGTGGGCCGGCACCGAAACGACAGCGCTGACGCTCGCCTGGGCACTCTACCTGCTTTCGCTTCACCCTGAAGCCGCAGCGCGCGTCATCAAGGAGAGCGAGGAGGTGCTGGGTGAGCGCGAGCCGACGGTGGCCGACTACACCGCACTCATCTACACGCGCTCAGTCATCCAGGAGACCATGCGGCTTTATCCGCCGGTCTGGGGCCTCATCCGCGTTGCCGCTGAGGACGACGTGATCGGCGGCAAGGAGATCAAGGCCGGCGACCGCATCGTGCTGTTTGGATACTCCGCCCACCACAACCCGCGCTTCTGGGACGAGCCCGAGGCATTCCGCCCCGAGCGCTGGATGGACAAGACCGCCAAGCGCCAGGTGAAGTATTCCTATATCCCCTTTGGTGCGGGCAAGCGCTCATGCATCGGCGGCGCCATGAGCCAGGTTGAAAATACGCTGGCGCTGGCGCTGCTTTTGCGCCGCTTCCGCCCCGAATATGTCGGACCGACGCCGGCAGGCATCAATGCAACTGTGACGCTGACGCCCAAGGGCGGGTTGATGTTCAAGATGCACGAACTCAACTGAGCATCTGGAAAACATACACAACAAGAAACGCCGGCGATCTCTCGCCGGCGTTTCTTGTTGTTCAGTAAGTTGCATGCGCTTGCAGCAGCGCCGCGCCGCGCCGCACGAAACAGCACGTCAGCCGACGATCTCATCAAGGCGGAAATTGAGGGCAATCTCGCGCTCAGCCGACGCCGGGCTGTCGGACCCATGCGTTGAGTTCTCACCCTTGGAAACCGCGAACTGCTTGCGGATGGTGCCCTCGGCGGCCTGAGCAGGATCGGTTGCCCCCATCACCTCGCGATACTTGGCGATGGCACCCTCTCCTTCCAGAACCTGCAGCACGATTGGACCGGAGGTCATGAAATCGACGAGTTCGCCATAAAATGGGCGCTCCTTGTGCTCCTCATAGAACTTCTCGGCCTGGGCGCGCGTCCAACGCACCCGCTTTTGCGCCGCGATCCTCAGCCCCGACTTCTCGATGACCGCATTGATCGCCCCGGTGAGGTTGCGGCGCGTCGCGTCGGGCTTGATGATGGAAAACGTGCGCTCGATGGCCATTTCTTGATCTCTCATTGTGCTGGAATTCATCGGTTGGGTTGGGCCGCCTTATAGCTGCGCCATTTCATGCCTTCAAGCGGTCAGGGAACAGGTTGCTGGCCCAAAATATAGACCCCGCCGCGCAATTGCCCGCTTCTTGGGGTCAACACGACGAGCTGAACTGACGTCCTTGGGCGCACCAATGACAACGCTAAAGGGTCACGAAGTTTGAAATGTTCCGGCCAGTTTGCCAAATCGCCAACAGCTGCATGTGCTCATGCGCATTGACGCTGGTCGACGTTCGGCCCAAAAAGTCGCTAATTTAGATAATCAGAACGTGCGAATCGCGTCCCGATACGGGATACCACGAACAAAATTGTGCGGGACGACAGACCAACCGCCAGGGACACCGGGAACATGCGAGTGGGGATGGACGGACCATCATGACCGGAAATTCGACGGAAATCCTTTGGTATATCGCCCGCGACGGCCAGCAGCACGGGCCGATCTCGGAAACCGAAATGCGGCTGTTCGTGGACAACGGCCACCTCAGACCAACCGATCTGTTGTGGCAGCCAGGGTTCGCCGATTGGCGCCCGGCAACGACTGTCTTTCCCGCCTCGGCAAAGCCAGCGGGCGAACCGGTCCGCCACCCCCCCGAAGCCTCCAGCGAAACAGCTCAGCCCCAACAAAAAAAGAGCAGCGACGGCGAACAAACGAAAGCCACAACGCAACCGGCGCAGCACCGCGAGGAGAAGCCTGCCGAGACGGTGGCACCAGCAAGCCCAGCTACGACCAACGTGGCAATGGCAACGGCAACGCCAGCCTCACCCGCGGGTGCACGCCCTGCCCATACCCAGCCTGCCGTGCAAGCCTCTTCGCCCTCGCCTGGATCTGCCCAAAAGTCCCACGGGCAAGCTTCGGCCCGCCAAGGACCCTATGGCGGACACCAGTCGACCAGTGGACCTCGAGCGCGCGATAACAGCCCCAAGCAATCAAAAGCACCGACACAAACTTCAGCCCCCATGGCCAGCGGCGCAACGGCGACGGTCGTGCCCTATGAACCAGCTGGCGCGGGTGCTGATAGTACGCCGGCGGGCACCGGGCGCGGACGCAAGCTGGCACTCGCCGCGGCTCTGGTGGTGATGATTGGTGGCAGCCTGGCCTTTATCGTCTCGCACAAGGACAACATCATTGCGCTCGTGGCGGGCGCCAATTCGCGCGATGAGGTTCCCCTCGTCAAAGTTGAGACTCCCCAACAGACGAAAGCCCATCAGGAGACAGCGGCGCTGCAAAGCCCGGTGCAGCCCGAGCCGCCGCCAGCGGTGAGCGAACCCCAATCGGCACAACCTGCACAATCAGCTCCAGCAAGTGGTACCCCAGGCGATCAGACCGCACTGCTCCAGTCAACGCAGACACCCACCACCACCCCCGCAATCGAGAATGCCAACACGGTTGCGCTCGACAGATATTACCAGCAAAGCAAGCTGTGGCAGTACATGAAGCAAACCTTCCCGGACTGGTATAGCGAGCACATCAACGCGGCTGCCGCGCTCGGCAACGGCGCGGTGCCACCTCGCGATGCGACCAAGAGCATGGTTGAGGGACTGGTTGCTCTTCGCCGCCAGCATGCCAACGAGGCCTTGCAGGCCAACACCGACATGTTGAAGTCGATCGCTTCGGCATTCCTCAACAACCTGCAATCGTTGGCTGAGAAGGGACCCGACACCTGCTACGGGTTCATCAGTCAAGGTGAGACCAGCCCCGGAAGCGTCGATCTGTTCCACAAGCCGCAAAGCACGCCCGAACTGGAAGCACAAGCACTGACGATCTTCGAGGCGATCACCGCCGGCAGGACCGCGCCGACCCAGCACGAACGGCCCAAGAAGGGTGATTATGACGTGCTCGCCGCCGAGCTTGGCAAGCTCGGCTGGAGCCAGGCAGACCTACAGCTCTTTGCCGATCCCAAGGCCCTTTCCAATGCGCCGCATGCGCGCGTGTGTACGATGGTACGTGACTGGTTCAAGGCCCATATTGCGATTTCCGATGCGGCAGTTCAGGAGCGTCTACTCTACGAGACGCTTCGGCCCGTCGTTGCCGGTTGAGTTTCCATCATGGTACAAGGCACGATCAAGGTACTCATCACGGCATTGCTGGTTGTGGCCATCTTCGAGGTTGCCAAGCGCTCGAGCCTTTTGGGGGCGCTGATCGCGTCTTTGCCGCTCACTTCACTGCTGGCGATCATCTGGCTATGGCACGACACCAACGACAGCGAGCGTGTAGCGGCGCTCACCCAGGGCATTTTCTGGTTGGTGCTGCCTTCCCTCGTCTTCTTTGCCGCCTTGCCCGTGTTGCTGCGTGCAGGCTGGACCTTTTGGCCAAGCCTTGCCATCTCGGCAGGTTTGACGACGAGCGCCTATTTCGTCATGGTCCGCATCTCGCACGCTTCGGGATGACGGCCTGAGCCCAAGCGGCAGATTGTAGTCACAACGCCCGCACGCCCGGACCCCTTCACCGACCATGCTGCACATCAACGATCTCGTCTTCCGCATCGAAGGCAAGCCGATCTTCGAGGGGGCCACCGTCGCAATTGCCTCTGGCCACAAGGTTGGCCTCGTCGGCCGCAACGGCGTCGGCAAGACCACCCTTTTGCGCCTCATCAATGGCGAATTGTCCCCCGATGCCGGTAGCATCGGCATGCCACGAAACCATCGCATCGGCTATGTCGCCCAGGAGGCGCCCGGCGGCGAGATGAGCCTTATCGCGTGGGTGCTCTCGAGCGACCAGGAGCGTGCCAGGCTGCTCGCCGAAGCAGAGACCGCCACCGACCCCCATCGCATTGCCGAGATCCAGCTGCGTCTGCAGGACATCGGCGCCCATGCAGCACCCGCCCGTGCAGCACAGATCCTGGCTGGACTTGGTTTCGACGAAACCCAACAGCAGCGCCCGTGCCATGCGTTCTCCGGGGGCTGGCGCATGCGCGTCGCACTCGCCTCGGTGCTGTTCTTAGAACCCGAGATCCTGCTTCTTGACGAACCGACCAACTATCTCGACCTGGAAGGCACGTTGTGGCTGGAGACCTATCTCAAGAGCTATCCGCACACGGTGCTGATCGTCAGCCACGACCGCGACCTTCTCAACACCGCCGTCTCCTCGATCCTGCATCTGGAGCGCGGCCGCCTGACGCTTTATTCGGGCGGCTACGATGACTTCGAGGAAGCGCGCCGCGAACGCCAACGCCTGGAATTGAAACTCAAGAAGAAACAGGACGACGAGCGCCGCCGCATCCAGGTCTTCATCGATCGCTTCAAGGCGAAGGCGACAAAGGCGCGCCAGGCGCAAAGCCGCGTCAAGGCACTGGCCAAGATGAAGCCCATCGCCGAACAGGTTGACGAGCACGTCGCGCCCTTCCTGTTCCCCAATCCCGAAAAGACGATCGCCAGTCCGATCCTGAGACTTGAAAATGCCGCCGCCGGCTATGGCGAAGGTCCTGCGGTGCTCACCAACCTCGATCTGCGCATTGATAACGATGACCGCATCGCCCTGCTCGGCCAGAACGGCAACGGCAAATCGACATTCGCAAAGCTGATCTCCGGCAAGCTCGCCCCCACGCACGGCCAGGTGCTGGGCGCGTCCAGGATCGAGGTTGGCTATTTCGCCCAGCATCAGCTCGACGAACTCAACCCCACCGCCACGCCTTTCGACTACATCGTGCACTTGATGCCCGAGGCAACCGAAGCGCAGCGGCGCGCCAAGCTCGGCACCTTCGGCTTTGGCGTCGACAAGGCCGATACCAGTTGCGCCAATCTGTCGGGTGGCGAGAAGGCGCGCCTGCTGCTGGCGATCACCGCCTTCCACAAGCCGCATCTGTTGATCCTTGACGAGCCGACCAACCATCTCGACGTCGATAGCCGCGAGGCGCTGATCCATGCCCTGATGGATTACGAAGGCGCCGTCATCCTGATCAGTCATGATCGCCATCTGGTTGCCGCAACGGCCGACCGGTTATGGCTCGTCAAGAGGGGAACCGTAACAAGCTACGACGGCGACATTGACACCTACCGCGCCGATCTTCTTGTCGAACGTGGCGGAAAAAGCCGGGCTGGCACTAGCGACGATACAAAGCAGCAGAACAAAACCGTAGCCCCCACCCGGGCGGACCAACGGCGAGCAGCGGCAGAAAAACGCGCAGAACTCGCGCCATTGAAGAAGGCCATGGATGCCGCAGAACAATCGGTGACGCGGCTTTCAGCCCAGATCACCAAGCTCGATGCGCTGCTTGCCGATGCCCAACTCTATGCGCAAGATCCCGAACGCGCCCAAAAAGCAGCAATCGAGCGCGGACAGCTCGTCAAACAGCTCCAGGCCGCCGAAGACGCATGGCTCACGGCCGGGGAAGCCTACGAGGAAGCAAGCGCGGCAACCGAAGCTTAAGACCGCCATGCTCGGGGGACGTACGCGCTGAAAATCAAGATCGGCCACGCAAGTTTTTCAATATCTGTGACCGGTAATCTCTATTTCCGAAAAGTGGCATAGGCACGCACTTTATCTTGCCTGTAAACCAGTTCCGTAGGAGGAGTGGTGAGTACGGTCTTGCGGGGATCGTTCGGCGGAAAGAGGGCCGCCGGCCAGACACAACCGCTCCTCCCCAACTTCCCGGACATGACATGCATTTCATCCACGATCACGAACCAGCTTCGGGTCAGGCAGACGTTCTTGGCTTGCCGAACACATTCAGTTGAGAGCGCGTTAAGTGGTTTTGATTGAAAAACACAATTAAAACAATAACCTAGAGCATTTTCCGACGAAGTGGACACCGGTTCGGCGCGCCGCTTGAGAAACAGAATTGGTTCCGATATATCGCACGGCGCTCTAGTGTTCTGGATCTGACGTTTCACGTCCCGGGGGCAGGTCGTCAAACGTCAGTTGCTCCAGAACACAAGCCAAAAGATAACTAGTGTTCCGGGCTGACGTCTTGGGACCC
>Ga0116151_10005197_pt1 | contig 11304 bp, 9 predicted proteins | sample AD_UKC117_MetaG_FD_89893 | JGI IMG/M metagenome (GOLD analysis project Ga0116151, IMG submission 89893) | Active sludge microbial communities of municipal wastewater-treating anaerobic digesters from Hong Kong - AD_UKC117_MetaG | ecosystem: Engineered > Bioreactor > Anaerobic > Digestate... | reverse complement strand
GAACGTTGCAGACACCGTTGCAATTGGCCTATCACGTACAAGAAAACCAAGGTGCAGCTACTGCCCGCAATTTGGGGTTGGAGCATGCCAAAGGTCAATTAATCATCTTCATTGATGACGACATTGTGCCGATTCCGACATTTATCGAAGAGCATTGCAAGGTACACGAGGCTTTCGCGGCAGAGTACGGCGACAAATTGGTTGTACTTGGTCCGATGATAACACCTGGCGATTTTCCGATGAAGCCCTGGGTACGGTGGGAACAAGATATGTTAACAAAGCAGTACAACGCAATGCTAGCTGATAAATGGCAACCAACTGCTCGGCAATTTTATACCGGGAATGCTTCAGTCGCACGTCATCATCTCATAAGTGCAGGCGGCTTCGACGTTTCCTTTCGCCGGGCGGAAGATGTCGAGCTAGCCTACCGGCTTGCGCGGAGCGGGCTGCATTTTGTCTTTCATCCACAAGCGGTGGGCTACCATTATGCGGATCGAACGTTCCAATCTTGGCAGCAGACACCTTATCAATATGGCCGCAATGATATTGTATTCGCACGCGACAAAGGAGAGCAATGGCTGCTCTCCAGCATAAGTTCTGAATTCCGCGAGCGTCATCTCTTGGTTCGCTTGATAACGAAGCTCTGTTTATCACAGCGGTACGTGCGGGCAAGCGTACTGAATGGACTCTCACTATTGGCCACAATTGGCAATCGTTGCGCCCTACCGCGTCTATCGAGTCGTGCCTATAGTGGCATGTTTAACTTGTATCTTTACCAAGGCATGGCTGACGAACTGGGAGGGCGTCATGCGTTTTACCGCTTGATTGATCAACCCAACCTCCTGATCCAGAATTTTAGTACAGGGGGCTAAGCATCATTGTGTGGCAACGGTTTCAACAAGATGCACTGCGGTGGGTCATACCAAGCAAAGTTGCTGACCCGTCTGTCCTAAACTGGCGGCTGCTTATCACGCTCTTGGTCAGGCACATGCCATTGCGGGCCATGGCGTGGTATCGATTGGCAGCTTGGTGTAAACAAAAGCGGATCCCATTTTTCGCTGGGCTAATTTATCGCCATCTTTATAGCCGCTTCGGCTTGGAAATAGACGGCGATATCGGTGGGGGGCTTTACATTGCCCATACAGTGGGCACAGTCATTGCCGTGCAGAAGATGGGGCAGAATTGCAGCGTGATCGCTGCGGTTACCATTGGAATGCGCAACCAGTGGGAATTCCCCCGGATCGGTAACGAAGTCTTTGTCGGTGCTGGTGCGCGGGTTTTGGGCGGAATCGAGATTGGCGACCAGGTGAAAATCGGTGCCAATGCAGTCGTTGTTCACGATGTGCCGGTAGGTGCGACGGTTGTAGGAATTCCGGCACGCCCGCTTGCATACCAGGCGGAACTACATCAACGCATATCCTATGAATAGAAATTTCTTAATTGTGATGACATTGTCCTGCATGCTATGTGCGTGCCGCGCCCAACCAACAGAGGCGTCTAGGAGTGAGCCAACGCCAACAATCGCTGCTATCTTTAGTAAACAAGACGCAATCGTTCCGCCAGTGCGCAGTGATAGCAATCTAGGTGATTTATTAAACAGGGACAGCAGTCAACCTTCTGGGGCAGAGGTTATCTCAACTACCGGGGTTGATGCTGTGGCGGCACTCAATCAATCGGATGCGATGAATGCAGCACCGGACGCCATGCCAGTACGGGAAGTCATGCTCTACGACGAAGGACTCCTGTCCGGGTGGACATTAGAACAGAGCAATGGCATGAGCTACAGTCTCAACGATGAAGCCAATCGCGGGGTCGTCTTGAATTCGCAAACCGGTCTTGTGAATAGCGGCTTTACTATCCGTGCCACACCGCAAACCGATTATGGCGTTCTGTTCTTTACGGTGCCACAAACGGCGACGAATGGTTATCTTCGGGACGATGTTCTGGGCATTAGCTTTTGGCTAGGCACCGGCGATGAGATGATTGCACCCGAAGATTTCGCAGTAAGTATCCGTGGTAGCGATCGATTGCCCTATTGGGCAGCACAGGATGACGAAGAATTTCAGCGTGACTATCGCGATTTTTCGGAAACCCGGCTTTACTTCCTAGATCTCAATCGTGCGATACCACCGCATACATGGACACAAATCACCGTGTGGTTAGATAACTTAGTGTTTGATCCCACTTACACGTATGTAACAGGATTTTACATCAAGAACGATATCGGGATTCGTACCACGTTTTATGTGGATAAGGTTGCACTTCTGTTTGCACCTTAAAGGATAGACCATGAACTCAGCAAAGTATCAAGTCGGATTTCTGCTGGAACAGACCTTGGGGCATCGCACCCATACACAAAATTTGCAGGCGAATGTTCCTCATGATCCGTCCATTGTGCCGTATTGGGGATTAATCCCTTGGGAGACAACCGGGCTCGCATCCTACGTGCCGCTCTACAATCGGAACTGGACGGTGCGTGCCAGTCTGCGTGCACGTCGGCTCATTGCTGATTTCCAGCAACAGACGACACTCGATGCGTTATTCATTCACACCCAAGTTGCCGCAATCTTGGCCAGTGATTGGCTCCGACGTATCCCATCGATTGTGTCCCTTGATGCGACACCTTTGCAATATGATACGCTCGGTGCGCATTACGCCCACCAGACGCACAGCCGGTGGATCGAGAAACAGAAACGACAGCTATACCGCAAGTGCTTTGGCCATGCACAGCGATTGGTAACGTGGTCCCATTGGGCAAAACTTGGCCTCATCGAAGAGTACGCGGTACCAGCCGAAAAGATCACCGTGATTCCACCAGGGGTCCCTGTACGTACGTGGCAACGTGCCACCCAGCGCCCCCAAGAAAGAGATGTACTCAAAATTCTCTTTGTAGGTGGCGACTTTCAACGCAAAGGGGGACAGTTGCTGTTAGATGCGTTTCGTATCTTGCGTGGCCAGAATAGCTACCAACAGCGGATCGAACTTCATGTGGTCACGCAGCAACAACTGCCGCCAGAATCACAGGTTTTTGTCTACAACAATTTGTCACCGAACAGTCCGGCATTAAAAGCACTCTTTCACGATTGCGATATTTTTGCGCTTCCCACAGCGGGAGATTGTCTCCCCATGGTTCTGTCGGAGGCAGGCGCCGCCGGGTTGCCGCTGATTGCTACCAATGTAGGCGCAATTGCGGAGATTGTTCAACCGGAATTCAGCGGTTTTTTAATTGATGTCAACGATCGCGGTTCGCTGGTTGAGAAGTTACGGTATCTATTGGATAACCCGTCTTTGCGACAAACGATGGGACAAAATGCCTTTGCCCTGGTTAGCGATACATTTGATGCCGAAGCCAATACGATGCGATTACTGACAGAAATTAAAGAGGTGGCAGATCGTCAATCGTGGCTCACGAGACAAGATGGGCAGCACAGCAAGTGGCAACGCGCGGCACAGCAACCGTTGCAAAACCGAGGCTAAGATGAAACAAGTTCTGCTAACAGTTTCCGGTACTATCGCACAGGATATTGAAACACAAATTGAACAGGGTGCACGCCCACGCGCCGACTACCTGGAAATGGCCCGTTCTTTTGATGCCGATCTACTTGACTATCAGCAAGCGCGTCAACAAACCAATTGGGTGGGTCATCTGTTGGCGGTAATCGGGGGACCCAATCTCTTGTTGGCGTGGGTATGCTTTCTAAAACGCCGTCACTATCAAGTGATCTTTACCGATGGGGAACAAGTCGGCATGCCGTTAGCCATCTTCTTGCGCGCCGCTAGGCAACGCACAGTGCATCACTTGATGATTGCTCATATTCTTTCTGTTCCTAAGAAAACACGCCTGTTCAGCCTGTTCGGGCTGCAACACGGTATCGATCTTTTTTTCGTCTACTCGACTTGGCAGAAACGGTTTATTGAGCAGCGTTGGCAAATTCCAAGTGATCGGGTCGTTTTGGTGCCCTTTATGGTTGATAGCACCTTCTTTAGTCCGCGCCAAGTTGTGGCGCAGCCACGCCCAATGATTTGCGCAGTCGGTCTGGAATACCGCGATTACCCAACTTTGCTGGAAGCTGTCCACGACCTCCCAATAGAGGTTGTCATTGCAGCCGCCAGCCCTTGGTCCAAACGCAAGGATACAACAAAGGATCAGATCATACCGACCAATGTGACGGTGAGAAAATTTAGCCAATACGAGCTACGGCAGCTCTATGCAGATGCATGTTTTGTTGTCATGCCACTGTACGATGTGCCTTTTCAGGCCGGAGTCACAGCGATTTTGGAAGCAATGGCAATGGGCAAAGCTGTCATTTGCACAAAAACGCCAGGACAAACCGATGTCGTGGTGGATGGGCTCACGGGGCTTTATGTTCCCCCTGGTGATGCGGTAGCGCTGCGCAACGCTATCGAAATGTTGCTGGCCGATCCGGAACGCGCTGCGCGAATGGGACAAGCAGGTCGTGAGCGAATTGAAACAGAGATGAGCTTAGAGTGTTACACCGCTCAGTTACAACGTTATGTACAGCACGCACGAAGGCTTACCGAAAAACATCTAGGCGAAACAGCCGCTATCCATTCTCTGCCACTGTTATAGAGGAGATTTTTGCTCTGTGAGTGTACTCTTTTTCCCAGCACAACTCTTGCTGTTGATCGTTGGTGTTCTGTTCATGGTGCCTGTTGGTTATCAACTACTGTTGACAGTCGCGGCCTACTTTGCACGGTCAGCAACACGCGTCATGCAAACAATGCCTACAACGCATTTTGCCATACTGGTGCCTGCACACGATGAAGAACAGTTATTGCCCACGTTGCTCAAAAGTTTGGCCGGCATGGACTATCCGAAAGATCAATATACTCTCTACGTTGTTGCTGATAACTGCACGGATCGCACAGCCGCCGTTGCTCGTCAGTTCGGTGCCATTGTCTACGAACGTCACGATGAGATCAGACGGGGGAAAGGCTACGCACTACAATGGCTCTGGGATCAATTGATGACAACACAGGTGCCCTGCGATGCAGCGGTTATTTTGGATGCCGACACAGTGGTTTCGAGGAGTTTTCTTTCCACGATGGACAGTGCACTGGTGCAAGGCGCCAACGTTGTCCAAGCCTACTACACAGTGCACGACCCAGAACGTGCATGGGCAATGCGCTTGAGAGCGGCGGCGCTGGCATTGGTACACTATGTGCGACCAAAGGGCCGCATGGTCATTGGTGGCTCAGTGGGCTTGAAGGGCAACGGCATGGTCTTCCGCCGTTCCATTTTAGAGCAATATCGATGGTCCGGCTCGGTGACCGAAGATATTGACTACCACATGGCGTTGGTGTTGGCCGGTGAGCAGGTTGTCTTTGCGGAAGATGCGGTTATTTGGGCAGAGATGCCGGGGACTCTGGCTGGGGCACACACCCAAAATGTGCGCTGGGAACAGGGTCGTTTGCAGTTGGCGCGACAGTATGTTCCGCAATTGTTGGCGGGTGCACTGGCGGCACTGCGCAAAGGAGATTGGCGCGGCGTGATCTTACGACTGGACAGCGTGATGGAACATCTGATTCCGCCCTTTTCCATTCTGCTGAGCGCATCCTTTGCCTATCTGCTAAGCGCCCTTGCGATGCAATCTGCCGGCGCTATCCGGATAGCGCTCATCCTGATAGGGAGCCAACTTATCTATCTTTTTGCAGGCCTGCTGTTAGCCAAAACACCCTGGCAGACCTATCTGGCCCTGCGCTATGTTCCGGCATTTATTTTGTGGAAGTTATGGCTTTACGTACGAATTTTGTTACGTCTTGAGAACCAAGGTTGGGTTCGTACTGCGCGCTAAAAGGAATAATTCTATGGCAATACAATTTTTTTCCACACGGCCTCGTCAAGCAGATGACAAGCTTACCCGAGCTGTCGAGTTTTATGCGAACCGGCATCATCTTGATCAGCGGGGCGCACAGCGATTGCACCTGCGCATGTTGCTTTGGTTTGTGTGGCTCCGTTTTATCGTTCACCTAAAGCGGCTTTTCGATATATCGATGACCACCTTAGCACTCTTTGCACTCATGCCGTTGATGGTACTCACGGTAATTGCAATTCGGCTGGATTCACCAGGCCCCATCATCTTTAAGCAGACGCGGATCGGGAAATGGGGAAAACCCTTTACCTGCTACAAGTTTCGTTCAATGTGCATCGATGCCGAAGCGCGCAAAGCGGAACTGCATGCGGTCAATGAAGCAGATGGCCCGGTCTTCAAAATGCAGGAAGATCCGCGGGTAACGCGGGTTGGGCGCATCATCCGCAAACTGAGTATTGATGAATTGCCGCAACTCTTCAATGTTCTGCGTGGGGAGATGAGTTTGGTGGGACCTCGGCCACCGTTACCGGACGAAGTGCGGCAGTATCAGTTGATCCAAATGCAGCGTCTCAATGTTGTGCCCGGCTTGACCGGGCTGCAACAGGTTTCCGGCCGTAGCGATCTGGATTTTGAGCGCTGGATTGAGTTGGATTTGCAGTATATCGCCGAGCAGAGTCTGCGCAACGATGTACGAATCATCCTCAAGACAATACCAACGGTGCTTTTTGGACGCGGTGCTTACTAGTAAATCCGGGCAGAAATAGTAAACAGTTTTCAGTCAGCAGTAATCAGTAGGCGCATGACTGATCACTGTCTACTGACTTCTGCCCACTGGTATTAGTACAATCCGGCAGAAATAGTAGACGGATAAATCTCCAGTTTTCCTGAGAGAAGCGCTACTTAATTTCTGTCCAGGTAGTTACGCCAAAACTGTATTGGCACTTTACTGTAAACAAGTTGCCCTCGCGGGGCAGCATGCCAAATGTTGTGTAAATTGCGAATTGCCTTTGGGCCAATCTGCAATTTACACAATTTGTGTTATCCCCCTCCATACACACAGGCATGCTGTTTCCCTACGAGGAACAATTTTCAATGATGTACTGTGATGATTGACGTATTTTCGACAACTTTTTGACAGTAAATTCGTTTCTTTTGTGAGGTACAATTGCTTTAGCACTACGTATTTATCCGTAAATTTTCAGTGGTTATCTTCTATAGACTCCACAATCGATTTTCGGGGTAGATGCTAAGTCGATTGAGCTTTGTCATGAGACAAATGATGTTTGTAGAGACAGTTATATCAATTTGCTCTGCAAGAACCATGAATGAGCAGCTGATTCCCAATAGTAGCTCTCGACACATTCAGGGACTTCGCAACCGCAAACGGTACAACTATCGCAGATCGACAGGAATGACGTGGAAGGAGGGGCTGTGCGTGAACTGCTGATCATCTTGGGAACCCCAATTGATGATGTCTCCATGGCAGAAGCATTGGATCGAATCGAGACATTTGTAGAGATTGGCCGGAAGACAGGAAAAGGGCATCAGATTGCCACGATCAATGCGGACTTTGTCGTCAAGTCACTGCACGATGCAGAACTGCAACGTATTCTGCAAGAGTCAGATATGGCTACAGCTGACGGCATGCCGCTCGTATGGAGTGCGCGCCTGTTGGGTGTTCCTCTCAAAGGACGCGTAACAGGTGCCGATATGGTACCGGCATTGGCGGAACGGGCTGCGGAGCGTGGATACTCCATCTATCTGCTGGGGGCAGCCCCTGGTGTGGCCGAGCAAACAGCCACGATTTTGCGTGAGCGTTATCCGGCGTTGCGCATTGCCGGCATTGCATGCCCCAGTGCGCAGGCCATTGCAAACGATGATCAGGAGATTATCGAAGCATGTCGAGCGGCAAAGCCAGATATCTTATTTGTGGCCTTGGGCAATCCAAAGCAGGAAAAGTGGATCCATCGTCACGCCGAGGCATTGGGCGTGCCCGTCATGATGGGCGTCGGTGGTACCTTTGATTTTATTGCCGGTGTGACAAGACGCGCGCCAGCCTGGATGCAGAAGAGTGGGCTTGAATGGCTCTATCGCCTGGTACAAGAGCCACGCCGGCTTTGGAAACGATATGCCACTGATCTCATTGGGTTTGGCTATTTTTTCATCTGGCAATGGTGGGCCATGCGGCGCGGCTGGCTGGCGTCCCCCCTACTGCCAACATCAGAAGTACTTTTCTTGCGCAACACAGTGGTCGTCAATATTCAGGGTCGGCTTGATCGCCAGAATCAAGCCACCTTTGCAGAAAAGGCCGAGCGTTCCTTAGCAATGAATCCATACCTAATTGTGAATTTACAGGCCGCAGAGTTTTTAGATAGTGCCGCGATCGGTACGCTAGTTGCGTTGACGAAACAGGCTCGTGATGCCGGCGGCAATCTTTGGCTGGTCAATGTTCCGGCCCCGATCGTACAAGTGTTGCGTTTACTGCGTCTCGATCAGTTTTTTGAAATTTGTGATGATGTGGAGAGTGCGCTGGCATTACGAAGCACCTCCCAGCGGATTCCGGTTCCTGCCGGCTCGTTTTAGGTATCTGCCCTGAAACTCGCTGTACATACGTTGTGTTTGCAACATAACGTACTGCAGTACAACCGATTCCACTTACGCGCAATCAACCGCCGCATGCGTTGTGTACTCACTCGAAAGAGTACCTTCGAATCAATGGAGTAAAGCGAACATGATTCCTTTCCTGCTAGCAACCGGCGAAAGGAACTGCCTGGATCCCATCACAGTGTCACTGCCGAAACCATTGTTGCCTGTCGTTAATCGACCACTCATCGTCTATGCAGTAGAGTTTCTTGCCAGCCAGGGCTATCGTGATATTGTTGTTGGTCTTTGCGAAATGGCAGACCAAATTGAAGCAACACTGGGCAACGGCCAACGGTGGAATGTGCAGTTCCAGTATTTACTGCAGCGCCACCCATTGGGCATTGTTGATCTGTTGACACGCGCAGCATCGCTCTTGACAGAGACCTGCCTGATTCTACCGGCCGATCTGCTGGTACGCTTTGACATTCAGGCTGCGCTGGATTTTCATCACGCTCATGGCGGCCCCGTAACAGCGTTACTTAGCCCAACTGCTTCTGACCACGACCGCTCGCCAACACTGTGGTTGGATCAACACCACCAGATTGGCGGAGAGCCAAGTGCGACAGCACGTCGTGGCTATGACACGGGTATTTATCTGATAGAGCCTTGGCTCCTGAAGCAGCTTTCGCAGCAACAAGGAGATACATCCGGCTATCAGTTATTGGAGACGTTGCTTGACTGTGGCGTTGAAATCCGCGGTTGTATGATCGAAGGCTATTGGAATCCGATTGCCAACTTTGGGGATTTTCAGACTGCGCAGCAAGATGTCTTACAGGGTCTCATGCAAGGATCGATTTCCACTGATAAGCATCAGATAAACTCCTTGTTGGAGCAGCATTACCTGGAAGAGAAAAACGTCGGGGCCGGCATTTGGCGTGGGGTGGGGGCATGGCTTCATCCGACTGTACAGATTACGCCGCCTGTTGTCATTGGTGCCGGCTGTCGGATCGATCGCCATGTTGAGTTAGGCCCCAATGTGGTGATTGGGGCAAATTGTATCATCGATGAGGGTGCCACGGTACAGGAGAGTACAATCCTACCGGAAACCTATATTGGAAAACTGCTCCATGTACAACAACGAGTCGTGCAGCAACAAACTTTGGTTGAAATCCCAAGTGGCACGTTTGTCGATGTTGCCGACCCACTCTTGTTGAACTCAGTCGATGTCACGGCACCATCTACGCTGTTTCTACGCTTATTGGAACGCTTGATTGCCCTTTTTTTACTCATGACGTTGGCACCATTCATGGTGATCATTGGGCTTGTACTTTGGGTAAACTTGGGCTGCACCCCCATCCAACTAGCGGAAAGGGTCGGGCGCAAAGCTGCGCTCACACGAATCAGCCATTCCGTGGAACCGGATGTGCTTACACTCTATCACTTTCGTGTTCAGAACGCGGTCGGGGCTTCCACCTGGTTCAGTAGCTGGATTGAGCGCTGGGAATTGTATCGATTGCCGGAACTATGGAACGTAGTGTGTGGCGACTTGGCACTAGTCGGCGTCAAACCGTTAACACGAGAAGAAGACAAACAAGTCGAAGAACCTTGGCAAAAAAAACGCTATGACCATCAGGCAGGCGTCACTGGGCTTTGGTACACAGAGATGATCGCACCGACCAATTTTGAGGAGCAATGCATTGTGGATGCGTATCATGCAGCCACCTATAGTTGGCGCCAGGATATCTGGTGTCTCGTTCAGACGCCTCGTGCTTGGGCACAGCGGATCTACAATGCCCGACACCAACGACGAACAGATGGCCAAGATGAACGTCACCTGATATATAAGCGATATGCCCAACTAATCGACATCCAGATTCGTGAGACCGATGCCAGATAACGGTACTCCGTAGCACAAAGATAGGGGCGCTGGATTATCACAAGAGGGGTAAAGGGAACAACAATGGAGCTACAAGTACAATCACAAAATAGTGTCACGATCTTAAAAATCGATGGCCGACTCGATTCCCATACGATGGCAGCACTACGCGAACGGATCGATGGGATTGTGGCAAAGCCGACACCTCGGGTGGTCGTTGATTTGACCAAGGTCAGCTTTCTGGATTCCAGTGGGTTGGCAACATTAGTCTACGGCATGAAAAATTGTCGTGAGGGCGGTGGCGATCTTTGTCTCTCCAATCCTGCTCAACCGGTCCGTCTCATTTTGGAATTGACCCGTCTCGACAAAGCAATGGAAATCTATCCCACAACGGTGGAGGCTGTCGCTTCGCTTGTCCACTAATATTCACGTTGTTTGAAATCAGCCATTGCTATCCCCCACACTAGTGGCTGATTTCCATTAAACTGCATAACAGTGCCCCCCCCGAGCATGAGCAGAGAGCATGGAGATCACATGGCACCTATACTCTTCCCCCTTCGGCGCGCACAATTCGATGCAATGGCCGACGGTTGGCGTATGCTTGGCGCAACTGATGTAAGTCTTTGGAGTCCCGATGGCATGCTAGGACAGTGGTCATCGCAGGCACCATTGCAAGCCTATGATTTGGCAGCGCCGATTCGCGTCGGCGGACGGACAATTGGTGAGGTACGGATCACTGGTATTCAAGATACCAATACACAAACACAGCTGGCACAGCAGGCGGAGTTGATTGCGCAGCTCACTTCTTTGGAAACAGACTTGGAACATGCGCGGAAAGTCCAGGCCGGTTTTTTCCCTACACAGATGCCCACGGTTGAGGGATTGGAGATCTTTGCGGAATTGCGCACGGCAGCCCATGTTGGTGGGGATTACTATGACTTTCTGAGCTATTCACCGCAAGAACTCACCTTCGCCGTTGGCGATGTCTGCAACAAAGGGGTATCAGCCGCG
>Ga0116151_10005196_pt1 | contig 11304 bp, 7 predicted proteins | sample AD_UKC117_MetaG_FD_89893 | JGI IMG/M metagenome (GOLD analysis project Ga0116151, IMG submission 89893) | Active sludge microbial communities of municipal wastewater-treating anaerobic digesters from Hong Kong - AD_UKC117_MetaG | ecosystem: Engineered > Bioreactor > Anaerobic > Digestate... | reverse complement strand
TGTGCTATTGCTGACGCGACTGGCCATTTGTTTCTTTAATTGCCAGCTCTGATCTAATAATTGTCCAAACTCATCAAATTGCTGACCTTCCAGTGCCTGTCGCGCTTGGAGGGCAAGACTTTTCATCTCTCGCAAGACATGTAAGCGTTGCTCCATATTTTGTACCTGCTCACTCAGCACACTATCTGCTTTGCGGGCAATATTGGTGTAAAAGAGCAGCAGCCCTTCATTGAGTTTGCGGATTTGTTCTTGACACAGACCCAGCGATTCCACCGTCACGTGGTCAGCTGTCATACTAATGGTGCTGGCGGCTACACTCGTTGACATCGCGGGCATGGCCCCATTGTGGCGCTGCGTTGCTGGCTGTTGCGTGGGGGGCGGCACGTAACTGTTTTTCCCGGCTATCCCTAATGCGCGCCCAAAGTGCAGAAAACGCTGGCCACCAAAGGACGCAATGTACTGATCCTGCACCCCAATCGGCTTGCCGAGAATATCGATCTCGATTTCACACGCTTCACGCGCCAATTGCTCATGGCTCACCGGTTGATTGAGAAAATGGTACATGGCATTGAGCAAGCCAACGGTTACGGTGCTCGATGAACCCAATCCCGAACCTTCGGACGGTATGTCCGCCATCGTGGCAATTTCCACGCCGTGAGTAATCCCGGTTTTGCGCAGGCATTCGCGCACCAATTCATGCTGGATTTCATCGACATCGTCAACCATCTCGGTTTTGGTATAGCCAACGCGAATTTTGCGGTCGAACCGTTCTTTAATAATCACATAGATAAATTTGTCGATTGCCGACGAGAGCACCCAACCTTCTTCTTCATGAAAAAAGCCACGAAAGTCAGTACCGCCGCCCAGAAAGCTAATACGCAGAGGCGTTTTGGTAATAATCATTTTTCACCATTTGCATTCGGGGGGATGTGCCGGCGGTTTGTTGCACTACACGTGGCCGGCCACTGTTGATGTTTTAGGCGAACATGACCTGTTGTGCCCGCTGAAATGCATTGGGGGTTCCGATATCAATCAGTACTTCCTCTTCGGCAATAGCCTGGCCCCACACTGCTTTCCCTGCCGCCAAAAGCTTCGGGAAGAGATCACGTCCAAAATCGACGCTTGTCTCCGCTGGGATGAACCGCAATATTTCCGGCTCGCACACCATGACGCCGGCATTGGCCAGATCGGTAAAGACCTGGTCGGCAGGCGGCTTTTCGACAAACCGTGTCACACGCCCAGTGCTGTCCATCTCCACCAGGCCACACTCCGTGGGGTTGGGCACGCGGTAGAGCGCCAATGTTGCGAGGGTATCAGCAGACATAGTATGGAGACGCTGCTGATGCGCAGCGATCAACCGGGCTAGATTCAGATTGGTAAACACATCGCCATAGGCAACGACAAAGGGCTCATCGAGAAAGGCTGCCAACCGCTTCGCAGCGCCCGCCGTGCCAAGCAGGGTTGCCTCGTAGGAGTAGGAGAGCGTTACGCCCCACGCCTCACCATTGCCAAAGTAATCGGTGATCACGTCGGGACAGTGGTGTAAGTTCAAGGCAATATCGGTTACACCATGATCGCGCAGCCAGCAGACAACATGTTCCAACAGCGGTTTCCCTTGGACGGGTAACATCGGCTTGGGACAATTGCGGGTCAGATCCTGCAAGCGGCTCCCTTTGCCCGCGGCTAGCACAAGTGCTTTCATCAATAAGCCCCACTACCTTTGAGCACGGCCGGCACGGTCTGGAAGAAGAGAATCTGTAGATCCAGCCAAATGCTATAATTCCGGATATACTGCATGTCGAGCTGCACACGATCGCTGTAGGTGAGATCGGAGCGCCCGGAAACTTGCCACAGACCTGTCAAGCCTGGTTTCACCGTCAACAGATTTTGGCGCATCTGGCCATACATCTCTGCTTCGGCTGGCGAGATCATGCGTGGGCCAACCAGGCTCATCTGGCCGAGTAAAATGTTGAGAAATTGAGGCAACTCATCGAGACTGGTACGTCGTAACAGCTTGCCTACCCGTGTGATGCGTGGATCGTTCTTGAGTTTGTGCGTGGCCTGTAGTTCTGCCAGCAACTCAGGATGTCGTGCCAAAATTTCATCCCCATTCACATGCATCGTGCGAAACTTGAACGCATCAAATTCCTTACCCCCCACCCCAAGCACACGACGGCGATAAAGGATGGGGCCAGGCGAATCAAACTTCACGGCCAAAGCGAGTAGCGAAAGTACCGGTAGTAGCAGTAACGATCCCAGAATAACAATGGAATAGTCCAAAATACCTTTCAAAAGCGTTTCCATTGGATCGAGGCGCAGGCGGTTAAAGCTCATCAGCGGCACGGAATTGCGGGTGACGACACTCATGCCGGTGGTGAAAATTTCATAAAGGCCGGAGGAAAGTGAGACGTTCACTTCCGGCATGGCACTTAGCTTCAGCGTTGCGCCCAATAACTGCTCGCGCGCGAGTGCCGTCGTTGCAATGACAATCTCTTCCACGCCGCGATCTTGCACAATGCTGGTCAAGCTATCAATTGAGCCAAGAACGGGCAACCCAATGATCGAGCGCGGGCGTTGGTCGGGTTGGCTGCCACTCTTTTCATCGATAAAGCCGAGAACGATGAAGCCCGAGTACATGCTGCTACGCAGTTGATTGGCCAGCGAAATAGCTTCGGCATTGGTGCCAACAATGAGCGCCGGGGTGAGAAACCAGCCCTGTTGGCGCAAGGCATGAGCCACGCGCCGCAGAAACCAGCGATTGCTGGCGACCAGCACAGTTGAAAAGATCCACGCCATTAACAACCACGCCCGGGCAATCGTGAACTCTGGTGCAATAAAGCTTGCCGCCACCACGATCATCATACCGCTGGTGCAACCGTTCAGCGCCCGGGAATACTCGCTGGTACCACTGAGTAGAATCTGAAAGTCATAGAGACGCAGGAGCCCAAAGAGGCCCAACCAGACGGGAATCAGAATCAAAATCAGGCGCATGTAATGGTCCATCGAAGGAATCACTTCTTGAAAGACCGGGATGCCTGTATAGAAGCGTAGCCAATACGCCAGGGCAAATCCGAGGAGCAACATGAGCGCATCGGTGAGTAACAGTGTTCCCTGATATGCGAACTTCCAAACATGCTTGTGAACGATCTTGGATAAAAGGTGAAGATGAGTGCTATCAACGCTATTACCGTCCGCTATGGCGACACCGACGGCAGAGGCATTGGGCAAGGATGCATTTGCATTAGATGACATAAAACTTTCCTGTTACTTGATCCACGATATGGGTAAGAATCTATCCGACCATTTGGCTGAACCCCCACGAGAACAGCGACTGTACGGCTAGGCTCTAAGTTCATCCAGGATTGTCAATTCCTTTGAGAAATTACCATAGCCGGTCTCTATGTGCGGTTGTTCTGAAAACAGTGGCTACTATGTCGTTATTGACACTTGTTGTTACTGACACTTGTCATTACTAACACTTGTCATTACTAACACTTGTCATTACTAACACTTGTCATTACTAACACATGTCATTATTGAATGGTGAACATCTGTTTTCAAACCGAAATTTACCGGTGTATGGTACTTGAAAGATACGCTAAGTGTAGCAGTAGAATCTTGGTAAGGGTGTTACAATTGTCTTACAAAGAACTTTGAAGAATTAGACATTTGTCTGGACAAATTGCCCTATGTGGTCCCTGAAATCTCTGTTGCCGGCGACTGCGACAAGCTCCCTTTAATAACAACCGTTGGGCAAAGTGAAGACCGGAACATAGGAGCGTTCCGGTCTTCAGGAAATTCGTTGAACTGTGCCTTCTTCATTACGCGCAAATTACACTAAGCTGCGCCATAAGTTATCATTTTATACCCGAGTAAAAATGATAGGTTCTACTGGATCTCATGGGAGTACCCTTCCAGGAAGAGGCAGCAATTTGTCGGTCTGAGCAGAACCGTTGCGCCTCTTCCTGGAAGGATCCATGGCAACCCCCTGAATTCCGGAAGAGCCAAATGATAATATGTGCTGGGCGAAGTATACAAAGGGCATACTATCAAGCAAGCCTAATTTGAGGCCGCCTGCTGATGGGGCGCCAACATTGCCGGTCGTCGTCCACGCAGCGTGCCATAGAACCGTGTCAGTGTATGGGCCGCAAACAGGATAAAGAAAGGGTCGAGCGGCACACGATAGCGCACCATGGTCCAGGTCACCGCGTACACACCGACATGAATAATGAAAAAGAGGTAAATCGGTGCTAGCTCTCCAAAGCGGCGCAGGTTGGCAGCGATCCCGTAGAGCGCAAACGGCACAATCAGGCCAAAGGAGAACACGCGCAACAGATTGGCTTGCAGGGTCGAATCGCTGGTCGGCCAGAAGACAAAAAGTTCGCGGAGCCGTGTGATGGTCAGCATGACGAAATTCCAGGGATCAGCCAGAATGTTGGCCACTGCCATGTGGAGCAGGGTATTGGTGATGAGCACATCGTTGTTCAGTGTTAACACATCCTCCGGAATGGGAAAGACTTTGAACGGATGGAAGTTACCCATGTGGCCGGGGTGGTTGCCATTCCAGAATACATGGCCAAATTGCGCTTCAGAGAGGGCAAATTCCCCCCACAGTTGGTAGTTGCGACTTGTCAGTGGCAACAGCGCCAATCCAATCATGACCAATGGGATGAACAGCATCGGTAGCTTGATCTCTTGGCGAAGTGACCAATAGAGCCAAAGCAAAAGTATCGGTACGAAAAAAATCACTGCGACGCGCGACAGCACGGCAATGGCCAGAATCACGCCCAGCAAACACCATGCCCATATCCCCTGCAATTCTCGTTCCCGGATGCGGACCGCCACATACAGGGTGATCATCAACGCTAAGGTAAAAGGAGTTTCCGTAACCAAGGCCGCACCGTAGAAGATCAGATATGCATAGATCGCGGCAATACCCGCCGCCAACAAGGCCACAGTTTCCGAAAACAGACGCCGCCCCAACAGATAGACCATCCCAACAATTGCTGTGCTCAGCAGCGCCATGACCAAGCGTGCAGCCAGTGGATAAAAACCAAAGAGTTTATAGATGCCGGCGATAAAAAGGCTAAAGGTATAGGAGAAATAGGACTGTGGTGCATCGGCGGCAATCCACGGATACCATGGCTCCGGAAAGGTCATGCCGTGGCCGGTGGCAAAGCGATGGCCGAGCATGCTGTAGGTGATCTCATCGTTGGCGCCCGAAAGCCCGCTGACGGTATTGCCGAGGTAAAGCGCCGCACCAATCCGAAGGAGCAGAGCAACGGCTAAGATTGCAAGGAGCGTAATTGGTTTGTTCGCTTGGGCAATGTTGTTCGCTTGGGTAACGTCTGCCATGTTAGGTGCTATCCTTTGGTCGTCGCAGGTTATTGGGCCATTGTCGTTTGATAGATTTCTTCTAGGCGGTCGACCACGGCGAACCAGGAATGGTTGGCTTCCACATAGGCGCGCCCTGCATCTCCAAGCGCTTGCCGTTCTGCCGGATCGGCAATTAACCGGACAATTTCGTCCGCAAAGGTCTGTGTGTCATCGGCTACCAATAGATCTTGCCCCGGTTTCGCCTGCATGCCACCGGCTGCTTGGCGCGTTGTGACAACCGGCGCCCCACACGCCATCGCCTCAAGCACTTTATTCTGAATACCGGCTCCATACAGCAACGGTGCCGCAGCGACGGTCGCTCGCTGCAAATAAGGTGGCAAATCGGGGACCGTTCCTGTCACTTCGACTGTCCCCTGCTGCGGTTGGCCATTGGGGCCGTGCGTCGCCGTGCGCGCTAATGCCCGGATCTGCGCCGGCGGATCCTTGCCCACCAACTGGACTCGGGTCTCCGGATACTGGGCCCAAACGCGAGGCATAATCTCATCCACAAGGTAGCGCGCCGCGGTTATGTTGGCGTGGTAGCTCATCTTCCCTGAAAAGACGACCGTCGGTGGTGGCCCACTGTCGGTTGTATCGCTCGTCGTTCGTTCCTGTACCTGCGCCGCTGCGCGATGCCTAAAGTAGCTGAGGTCAACACCATTGGGCAGAACGACGGGCTTTTCGCAGCACGTTTCTGTCCTTCTGGTTGGCAAAACGCGATTCCCATAAAATGGTTCGGTGCGATATTGCTCTGCCAGCGTACAGAGCGCCTGCTGGTCAACCTTTGATGTCACCAACACTTGCGGAAATTGGTCGAGCAACCAACCCTCGTAGCGCTGCGTGCGCGCAAGTTCCAGCGTCGTCATGAAACGACCGCTGAGACTCCGGCTGCGTTTTGCCGCTTGGGCGAAGAGATGACTAATGCAGTCGACACTATCCCAGATGACGGGTAAGGCGTAGCCGGTTCGCGCTGCAATCGTACGCAGGTGGAGACCATAGGCGGCGCCCCGGAGATGTTCCACGTGGGCCACCGCAAAGGATTCCTGTGCAACCAACTGTTCCAGCAGATCGGCCAACGCGGGCTGCCAACAATAACGCGCCTGCAAGGGAGTCCGTGTCGGCAGTGCGCAGGCGCTGTTCCACAGTGCCCGCAACTTGGGCAGGGGCTTGGCCGCGACCGTAATACCCAAAGCCTCAAGCTTGGCAATCTCCTGGCGTTCTTCTTCACTTTGCCAGAGCGTGGCCAAGGTGAGTGCGTGGCCACGTTGCGCCAACGTGTGCAACAACTCATAGGGGCGCACGCGAATGGGATTGGGCACATAAGGGACGACAAAGAGAATGTTCATTTTAGCCGTAAATGGTATCCCACTGTTGATAGACCCGACGCCAATCATACTGTTCTTCGAGCCAGCGGCGACCATTGGTGGCCAAGGTGGCGGCACGGCGGGGTGACTGTAGCAGTGATAGGACCGCGTCGGCAAAGGCCACCGGTGTGTCGGCAATGAGGATATTTTCACCAGGTTTGGTGATAATGCCTTCCGCACCAATCGTTGTGCTAACGATGGGCATTCCCCACTGCCAACCATCGATAATCTTCACGCGCATACCGCCCCCGGCCAGAAGTGGCACGAGAAAGACCGCAGTCTCCGCCAGATAGGTGTCAAGTGTTTCGGCAAAGCCCACGACATCTAAGTTATGTGTTGGTATGCCCAGCGCGCGAAGTTGCGCCGGTGGCTGTTTGCCAATCACCGTTAGAACCACATCCGGAACGGTGGCCAGGATCTGTGGAAAGATCTTTTCGGCAAACCAGCAGATGCCCTGCGCGTTGGGGGGATAGTGCAGACCGCCAACAAAGGTCAACCGCCGGGCCGTCGCCTTGCGTGCAATCGGCGCTGATTCGGCCACATCCCCACAGATCGGAATGATGCCATCATTGGGGGGAGCACCGTGACCATTGGCCTGTGTGGCGACCGCCTGATAGTCCTCCGCAGTCACCCAAGTGACGTGGTCAAAGTGGTGGCAGGTCTCCACCTCATAGCGAGCTAGCTTCTGTGCCTCCAGGGTCAGTAGTGCACGTTTGAGTGGGTTGCGCCCAGCACCGGCCATGCGTTCCGGGATCGTGAAGACGGCGTTGTGTTGATCGAGAACCAACTGCAACGGTTTCATCTGTAGCTCACGAACCAGGCGCGCATAGGGTGCCATCCATAGTTGATCCGCATGCACCGCATCAAAAGGACCGTCCTGCGTGATCACTTCGCTGAGCCGTGTCACCATCGCGCGATGCCAATCGCGTTCCATGAGAAAGGGCTGGCCACTGACCAGGCTGCGCAGCAGAAAGAATCCATCACGGAGTTTGCCGCGGGGCATGGGAACGGTTTTCACGGCATGGCAGTGTTGTGCAAGATGGTGAATCGCGGCCGGTGTATCGGTCGCGCGGACAAAGGAAACAAGGGTTATTTGGTGGCGCTGGGCCAGATGCCGCAATACGTAGTAGGCGCGAACCTTTGGACCCGCATCAAGCGGATAGGGCAAAACTTGGGTGAGAAAGAGAATCTTCATGGCTACATTCTCGGCAATGATGTGGCGAGCCGACGATAATGGGCAGCCAGCAATCGTGTCTGGGCCCGGCGTTCCGGTCCTTGCAGCCAGGCCAATGGCATGAAGAGCAGGCGCATGAGGGTCGCTGCCATAAGCACTCCCTTGTAGCCGACTGTCGTCAGGCGACCGTGGTGTTTGCGAAAATAGAGAACTTTACTCCGGTAAAGCTGTAGAAACATCGTCTGCGCGACTTGGCGCGTGCTTTGGCCCCCATAGTGAATAATCGTTGAGCGGGGCACATAGTAGATCTGCCAACCTGCTTCCTGAATACGCCGGCAGAGATCTTGCTCCTCGCTGTACATGAAATATCCCGTATCAAAAAGACCCAGTTTGCCGGCAATGGTATGGCGCAACAGCAGGGCTGCCCCTTGGATAATGTCGACGGGGCGCGGCTCTTCCGTCGACCACCGTTCCATCCGATAAATGCCATAGGGGTAGACCTTGTCGAGGTGAAACATACGCCAGAATTCGCGACTTAAGGTGGGGGCCGGATAACAGGAATGCTGTAGCGACCCGTCGGGATTCAAATAACGTGAACCCACGGCGCCAACTTGTGGGTGCTCCTCCATAAAGCACACCAGTGCCTCAATTGCACCCGGTAATAGCTTGGTGTCCGAATTGAGCAGCAGTATGTAGCGCCCGTGGCAATGGGACAAACCCTGGTTATTCGCCGCGGCAAAGCCAACGTTTTCCTGATTTTCAAGGAGTTGTACCCACGGAAACTGGTCGCGCAGCAAAGCCACGCTGCCGTCTGTCGATCCATTATCGACAACGATGGTCTCTATCGGATCGACAATCCCGAAGTGTTCACGCAAACGGTCGTGTTCCTCGGCAACCGACCGCAGGCAATCGGCAGTCAATGCACATGTATTCCAATTAACAATAATAATCGAGACGAGCGCTTCCATCTTCGCTTACCCAATCTCTCCATCAACCGATGCCCGACCCTGATATTTCACCTGCAACGCAACCAATCCGCCGAAAAAGACCCAGGGCAGAATACTGGCGCGCATACCATCGAGACCCACATTGTAAACAAAGGGCAATATCCAATCGCCAAAACCGGCCGCGGCCAGAAATGCCGCCCAACCACCCAGCGCACCATAGACGTAGGCCTCTTCAAAGCCGCGATCGACCTTTGTCCGGAGTTGCCAGGCAACCTTTAGAATGGCGAATGAAAGCCAGAGGAAGGCCACTAGGCCCACGATGCCGGTCTGGGCAATGAGGTCAATATATTGGTTGTGCGAGTTGAAGTTGACCGCATAACCCCGGATGGGGAAAAGCGGTGTGTACCAATAGTAGTTGGCAGGCCCCAGCCCCAAAATGGGGTTGGCTTTGACAATTTCCAGGACGATTGTCCAGGCATCGACGCGGGTTGAGTAACTGTATTCATCGCTGGCGAGAGCACTGGAAAAGATCTTCATGGCCGGGTAGATACCCATCACCGCAAAAAGATAACCAAATCGCCATGAACGGAGCAATAAGATCACCGCCACGCCAATTGCGGCCGGCATCCAGCCCGACTTCCAATCCCCATTCAATACATAGGCCACATACATTGTCATCGCAACCAGCACAAACAGGGCAAGCCGTGGCACAATGGTGAGTCTGGTATTAAAGACTGCCTGGCTAAAGGCCAGAATCACGATCCAGGTCCAAAACATACTGCCGTTGGTCCCATAGGCAAAGAGCGCAGACGCATAAAGATCGCCGAGACGGGGCACCAGCCAACTCACCATGTGCAAAAAGCCATAGATCAAGAAGCCCCAGGTAAACCACTCTATCCAGTAGAGATCTTTGAACTTGTTGCCCACAAAGAGGAAGGCACCGATGGAGATGACAAAGACCATGAGCCCGCCAATTTGTGCATTCATTGGCGCGGCTTGCGTGCGATACCAGGGCAACTGCCCCACAACAAAAGCGAGGATCGCTACCAATACAAAGATCAATGCCGGTTTGGCTGTCTCCGGTGAGGTAAACCAGATGCGGCGTTGCTCAATGAGCATGCCAATGATCCACAAGCCAATCAACGCCGCTGTACCGATCATCGTTAGATTGAGCCCGCCCGGCCCATAAAAGGGGACAACCATACCCGCCTGTAGAACGAGCAGCAGGGAAAGGGTCGGCTGCCGCAGAAAGAGGAGCGCACCGGCCGCGCCAACCGGCAGTGCCAAGAGCAGGATTGATGGCCGCAACCCAATCAGCACACTGGCCAGCAACACGGCAATTATCACGCCCCATTGTAGTAACGGCGTTGTATCGATTCCCCGGCGGCGCAGCAGCCTAACGAGATTGAATTCCGGCAGTGTGCGCACTACATGTAGCATAAAACTTCACTCCAACCTTGTGTCTTCCTTTTGCTCAGACGTCTTCTGCAATGGCTGCTCCGCTACTGTTCTGAGGCGGCCAGGCGCCACATCGCCTGGCGGAGAACGGCACGCATTCGGTATTCCATCTGTTGTGCCTTTGAGCGCATGTCTTGTCTCGCCTTGTCTGGGGCCGGCGCCGGTTGGCGAACCCATTCGCGCACTGCCTTGGTGGTGGCTGCAAACGAGAGCACGGTGTTCGCAAATTCGTGGGCCGTGTGAGCCATTTGCTCACGGAGTGCATTGTTTTGGGCCAATTTACCTATCTGTTCGCCCATGCTTTGCCAGTCGCCGACCTCAAAGGTGAGCGCTGCACCGCGATCACGCAATAGATAGCTTAGCTCTGCTCCCAGGCTGGTAATCACCGGGAGCCCGCTGGCAATCATCTCTACCAATCGGGTTCTTGTGCCATAGATCGTTTCATAGTGGAGCGCGTCGATGTTGATGCCTACATCGCTCTCACGGTAAAAGGTGGGGATCTCCGACCACGGTCGCCAACCCAACAGGTGAAAGCGATGGCGGTAGGGCGATTTGTCGATCAGCGCCAACAAACGCGTATAGACATTGTCAGGCGCTTCGTAGGTGTTGGCACCAACGGACACATAGTGCAGCGCTGGATTTTCGGCCATTGCCACTGTCAACGCCTTAAAGAGCGTGTCAACATCGGTCCATGTGTTGTAGCCGCCACACCAAAGTACAACAAAGTCCCCTTCGCGGATGCCCTGGGTTGCCAGTAGATTTCGTGGCTCCACACGCGGGATCGCAACGGCAGGACTTGGCGGTGAACCGGGCGGAACCGTACGTACAAATGGGTAGCCAAAGGTGCGATGGTTTAAGCGGCCGGCCATCGCCAATTCCCCCACCATCATGTGTTGTTGCGGTAGCCCACAGCCGGAGAAGACATCCCCCTTTGCCAGCACACGTTGCAAGAAACCGAGCGATGTGTGGATCCCGCGGTCGGCAC
>Ga0116151_10005194_pt1 | contig 11305 bp, 6 predicted proteins | sample AD_UKC117_MetaG_FD_89893 | JGI IMG/M metagenome (GOLD analysis project Ga0116151, IMG submission 89893) | Active sludge microbial communities of municipal wastewater-treating anaerobic digesters from Hong Kong - AD_UKC117_MetaG | ecosystem: Engineered > Bioreactor > Anaerobic > Digestate... | reverse complement strand
TGTTCCCCATCCTGGGGGGTCATTTCGGTGATGGCATAAATATGGGCATGGAGCGCGGTGGCAACATCAAAATCACGCGAAGTCAAGAGAGTGACGCCCGCCTCCCCATTCACAAATAGCGGACGCACGCGCGCAACGCTGCGCACATCATCGAGCAGCAACAGAACCTCTTTGTCGACCAGAACCCCGCGCAACGCTGCCGCACGATTTTCCACATCGGAGAGGCTGCTGAAATCATAACCCAGTGCCTGTGCCCAACTGCCGAGAATATCCAGTGGCTCACTGTCTGCCGTGTAGGCCCACAACACCCCATCGCGAAAATGATCGCGCAACAGACGGGCCAACTGAGCCACCAACGTTGTCTTGCCGACACCGGCCATTCCGACCAACGCAACCACCCTTGCACGCTTTTCACCGGTCAACGCGGCGTGGAGTGTCTGCAACTCCTCCTGGCGGCCCACAAAGTGCAACTGGGCAGCGGGGGCTTGGAAAGGTGGGGTTTGCACCGCAGATTGCATGCCACTGGCGACCGCTGCGCGGGGCGCCAACGGTCGATACTCTTGCTCAAAGGCGCCGGACTCGATCTGATCGTAGAGTGCATTGGTCTCATCGGAGGGGGGAACTCCAAATTCCTCATCTAAAATCCGGCTGGCGATCTCGTAGTGCGCCAATGCGGCACTGCGTTGACCGTTGAGTGCCAACAACCGCATTTGCTGCTGATGGGCCTCTTCTAGCCAGGGTTCCCGTTTCAACAGCGTATTCACCCACTCAATGCCCCGATCATAGGCTTGCTGCTGGATGCAATGTTCCACCAAGCGCAATGTTGCCTGGCGTGCCATTTGGCTCAACCGCTCGCGTTCGGCTGTTACCCACTCCTCAAAGAGTGGTGCATCCCGAATGTGAAAATCTTCTAAGAACTCTCCTTGATAGAGGTTGACCGCCTCCAATAACTCTTCAAAGCTCGGTTCATGGCCATGAAGACACGCTTCAAAGCGCTCAACGTCGAGCGTATAGTCACTCTTACGGTTGAGACCGATGGTATCGCGTGATGTCTCCAGATAATCGTCCGCCACGGTGCGCAACTTAAGCAACTCGACACGTAAGTTGCGGCGCGCCGCAACTTCGCCCAGGTCACTCCAGAGCAAGCCGGCCAACCCCTGACGCGAATGGATTTGGCGCGACATCGCGAGATAGTAGAAGAGGGCCTGCGCCTTTTGTGACTTCATTTCAATCTGTTGATCGCCGATGAACATCTGTGGACGACCTAAAAGTCTCAAGGTTAAGATGGCCATTTCTTTCCAATCAACAAAGAATCAACGGTGGATTAACGCACCTATTTTATGCTTGGCGCTATAGCAGGCGAGGTTTCAGGCACATTATACCGTATTCCGTCAAAAAATCCATGTGCTCTTACCTGGTGCTATATCAAGCGTAGATAGGGTTGTTTGTGCCTTTCCCCTTGGGCGCAAACAACAACTTATATCACTTAATATCACTTATATCAATGTCGTGCCGCGAACATTTCATTTGATAAATTCGGTCGTCAAGCGGTCGAGCAATGACAACAGAGCGATTGGATGCTCGATTTGTAATACGATTTGCGGTTGCAAGGGCCACGACTGTGGCGAGATCTCCCACTGGAAATCAGGTACTCACGCATGGTTCTTGCAGAGCAAGGCGGTATGCCCAAAATTGTGTAAATGGTGAAGCGGCCAAACCAGTAGGTAGAGATCCCATGTTACATCTTCAATCAACGCCCACTGCTGTGCGTAGATTATCATTGGAGCGTATCTTGTCAAAACAATCACTGCCGCGCTTTGTCCCACTACAGAGCGCACCAATGTGGAATGGCTGTGGCCGCCCAACGGCGATACATGATTGCGTGATTGTGAAACATCGTGCCCGCCAAGTCATCTCAGCGATTCGCACATTGGAAAACCAATTGCGTCTCTATAGTTGGCGGGTCGATGCTCAGGGCGTTGCCGTCTGTACAGGAGCAACTGATGCGCAGATGACAGATGTGGCACAAGTATCGTTGGTACGGGCCCAGAAATATATCTCCGGCTGCCGCACCTTTCAGGGGCAAATCCAACTCCGCTGTTGGGATGTGAGCAATACCGGTGTCCTCTATGCCAGCGGCCCAGCCACCGCGCTTGCTGCCGGCTATACCTGGCTTCAACTGTTGGTACTCGCCCCAGATCGGCTTTTAACCATTGGCCTGACGACAGATGGACAATGGCACCTCACTACCTGGTCAATTACCGAAGAGAATGTCTTGCTACAGATGCGCACGGTGACCATGCCGGCTACCACCGGTGCAATTGCTGCCGCGCTGCTTGATCCCGTCCAGATCTCCCCTGCCACGGCAACACCCGTTGCACAAACTGGGCCGATTTCATTCTTAACGGCACGCCAGAGTGATGCGCAAGAAGTAAAGTGGACCCATTGGCACTGTAGCCCAGATGGCGGCTTGACGGTTTACCGGGAAACAGCACTTGCATTAACTGCCGTGATCGATTTAGCGCTTACTACCGTCAACGGCGAACCGGTGACCTTGATTCATTACGTCGATGGGCGCCTGCAAGCTCTCTATGGCTGGCCATCCACCGACCAAGAATGGGGACCTGAAACAGCCACCGATACCTTACAGCAGAGCTTGGGATCACGATTGGTCACCTTGTCCGATGAGGTGCGGCTCTTTTCATTAACCCATGACCTGCACCAGTTGACGGTGGCGTACATCACAACAATGTCAACCGGTGCACAGAATGTGTGCACTCCCGCCAGTATCGGTGCGCCCTCTTCCCCTGAAGTGACAACCGTACAGATGCATCGGTGGCACTCCACTGCACAACAGTGGGTTGCCGACGGCGAGGGTATCATCCCCATTGCAACAGCCACCGAGTTGACACTCTGCAACCAGCCGCTTGATGGCAATGCTCCATTTTTGACGGCAATTTGCACTGCCGCTGGTATGTTGCACCTCGTCACCTGGTCTGACACGTTTCAAAACCAGTTCAACTGACGCCTTCCCATTGAGGCACCAGCGCCGTTTCCCTCTGATTATGCCTGTATGGGCGGGCGGGAATTGTTCTCCACAAGCACAGCGAATGATTCGGAACCAAATAGCACGTCTGGTGCAATGCCAAACAGGTGGTACGCATCCAGGTGACCAGTAGTGTTTTGTCCTTTGGGGACAAGCTGTTACACTATTGGTCACTTTGTTATTGGGCTTTGGTTACGGAATTGGTGACCAGAGCCGCAGTGTCGGTGCAACGGAGGCGCGGGCGGATGAGGTCTTTGGTTGCTATAGACATTCAGATAAAGATTCATGGTATGATCACGAGTTAAACAGAACTGTAGCACCACGAATCTTTTTCTGATAACTATAAATAGTGAAACGATAGTGTGTCCATGCGTGAGAACAAGTTAACTTACCATTTAATTACCTTAGGTTGTCCCAAAAATAAAGTTGACAGTGACGGCATTGAGATGCTGTTGCAACAAGCGACGTATCAGCCAACTGCCGCCGAACGAGATGCCGACGTGTTGATCGTCAACACCTGCGGCTTTCTCGAAGCGGCCAAAGAAGAATCGATGGGGGTGTTGCATGAGTTGGGGCGCAAAAAACGCAAAAACCAACTGTTGATCGCGGCCGGTTGCCTGGCGCAGCGCAACGGCGATGAGGTTCTGCAGCGAGTCCCCAAGGTCGATGGTCTGCTGGGCACCCGTCGCTGGATGGAGGTGATGGAGTTAATTGGTACGTTGCGCAGTGGAGAGCAACAACGCAGTCGGCAACGCTATCAACTGCTCGGCGATCCCGATGAAACCTTTGCGTTGGCGGTGCCACGACCGCCGGTCCTTGGCGGGAGCGCCTATCTCAAAATTTCGGATGGTTGCAACGCCCCCTGCGCCTTTTGCACGATTCCTTCCTTCAAAGGGAAATTGCAGAGCCGCCCACTCGATGCCATTGTTGATGAAGCACAGGCGCTGGTTAATGCCGGCGCAAGCGAGTTAGTGATTGTGGCGCAGGATACAACGGACTACGGGCGTGACCGCGGGGCGCCCAATAGCCTGCCACGGTTGCTGTCGGCGATCTGCAACCGGACTGATGAACGCCTGCGTTGGGTGCGACTTATGTACGCCTACCCCGGCCACGTCAGCGATGAACTGATCGAGGTGATGGCAACCGAGGAAAAGATTGTCCCCTATCTCGACATGCCGCTGCAACATGGCGACCCTCGTACCTTGCGCCGCATGCGCCGTCCGAGCCGGTTGGAGATGGTCTACGATCACATGGCCAAGTTACGGGCGGCAATGCCGGAGATAGCCCTGCGCACGACCTTTATTGTGGGCTATCCCGGCGAAACCGAAGAAGAATTTCAGGGGTTGCTTGACTTTGCACAGGCAATTGAGTTTGACAAAGTAGGGGCATTTACCTTTAGCCCGGAACCGACCACGCCGTCGGCCACGTTGCCCGATCAGGTACCCGATGCCCTCAAGGAGGAGCGCTACGCGCGGCTCATGGAGGCACAGCAGCCGATTAGTCTGCGCAAAAATCAAGCGCAGGTAGGCAAGATGTTGGAGATTCTGGTTGAGGGTGAAGGAGAGATCGAAGGAAGTGGTGATCCCCTGTTATTGGGACGCAGCTACCGAGATGCTCCCGAGGTCGATGGCCTTGTGCTCGTGCCCGGGCTCACCGGGCTACCCGCCGGCGCCATGTTGGAAGTCTTCATCAACGGCGCGATGGAGTACGATTTGGTCGGCGAGGTACTCGTTGAGGAAATTTTTACCAGTAAGAAGTAGAACCGCTTTCATACGGCAAAAGCAGCTATCGCCCAGGGCGTTGCGTTGTGGTTAGCCAAACCATCCGCGGCGGCGCGACTGATGTGCCTGTCGCGCTTGCTGCTGTTGGCGCATGACCTGTACCACTTGTGCGACTTGCTGTTGTAGCGCTGTCACCGTATTCTCCAACGCACGGATGCGACTTTCGAGGCGCTCTTTGCGGGTCTCTTCGCGCCGCTGATACTCGGCAAAGGTGCGCTCAATCTCCAGAAGGCGATCGCGAACTTTGCGATTTTCTTCCTTCAAATTGAAATTATCCTGCACAACCACATTGACAATCTCGCGCACTGTGCTCTGGCTGTTAAGGACACTCTGCTGGCTGCTGGCAATGGTGCTGAGTAAATCAGAGACAACCTGGGGCACGCCATTAGTGCTGAAATTGGCCAGCGCCGTCTCCCCCTCATCGCCGGCCTCATCAATTTGGGTGTTGAGATTGGGCACGGGGAGGCGCTTGGGGGTAAGTTGATTGTGGATTTCGCTGTCATCCAGCCCCAAGTCGAGCAAACGCTGGATCGACATGAGAACAGCCACGTCAGCATTGCTGTAGCGTGGCTGTTCTCCCGCCACATCACCGGCCAAGAGATGACCAAACCGTGCATTCCAATCCGTCAGTTGTGCGGGTGTCACCTGCAAATGACCCGCCACTTCAGCAAAAGAGAAGGTATATTCGGTTGGATCGGCCAGCGGCGAACGATTTTGGTCACTCATGGCGCTCTCATTACCCGGTACTTATTGACGGCATCGCACGACTTGTGTAAAGCGCGATTGGCAAATAGATAAACCCCTTAAAAGTCGCACAGCTACTCTCGTGCGACTTTTAAATGGGTCGTCCATAAGAAAGCGGATTGGCGCTTTACCACAAGGTTCGGCATACCACCTACTGATTTCGGTGCAATCGGCAAGCAACCGCATGGTTGAATGATTACTCTTCGACAACGCGCCAGGTGGTTTCAATGGTTTTATTATGGTCGGCCGAAGAGGCTCCTGGTTGCCATGCACCCCCCGCCGTCTGCCCACGGGGTTCACTGGTTTGATATTGCGCAATGGTTCGCAGAAAGAGATTGAGCGCAACCAGCACGACAATGATATCATCGACTGGGAAAAAAGGAATGAGGTCGATCGGGGAAACCCAATAAGCCAAGGCCGCCAAGGGTATCAACCATTTCGCAGCCCAGGGAATCGATGGATCGCGCAATGCTCTCCAGATTTGGTACAGCTGACGGGCGAGATACCCGGCGCCGGCAGTGGATGTTGAATTCATGATGCTTTCTCCTATATCACCTATACGCCGCGAGGCTTGTGTATCAGAAGCCTCACGTAGGCGGTAAGCTGAAAATGGGACACACCCCATTGTTCTTGTTTATTTGCCCTGAACGGCAGTATACTATAGTATAACGAAACTTTATGGGAGTGACAAACAATTCGGCAACCATGCAAGAATTCTCAACATACAGCATGGCTCATATAGGTCTGCAAGGGAAACCGGGTCGATTCTCACTAAGAATGGGAGCGATTTCACATCTTCGCCCATAGGTTCTCGCCCATATGAGTGAGAACCATTGTTTGACAGCCGATCCTCAAGTTGTGTTTCGCTCCTCAAGTTTGTCCAAAACAAGTTTGTCTAAAAATCCCGTTTAATTTTTTGTTCCTACTGTCTACTGATTATGGCTACCACTTCTCAAATGTTAGCAGATTATCCGGATATTTTGCTCCAAGTGCTTGCCGAATTGCGGGGCGCCTTTCTGGATGCTGCTGATAGCCGGGAACAGGCCATTGATCTGCTTTCTGCGCAAATTACCGATCCAACTTCCGTGCAATTTGCCTATCAGGAAGTGATCGATATGACCGATGGCGCGCAAAAAGCCATCGAAGTTCTCCTGCGCGAAAATGGCGAAGTGGTCGAAGCGCAATTCTCGCGGGATTACGGGAGCATTCGCCAGATGGGGCCGGCCAAGCTGGAACGGGAAATGCCCTGGCTCTACCCGGAAAGTGTTGCCGAACTGCTCTACTACTACGGGTTTATCGGCCGAGGCTTCAAGGGTGCCGGGCAACGGGCCCAGACCATCATCTATCTTCCATCCGATATCACACCCTGGCTACCACATCCGCAGGACGGCAAAAAAGGTGATGGGTTACCGCTCCAACCTGTTCCTCCTCCTCATACTTCACGTATACTTCCGGCCGATGATAGCTTCCTCGAAGATATGGGGTCGCTGATCGGTTTTATTCACACCGAGCAACTACGCATTACGCCACAAGGTCCCCATGCGGAAGATATCGACCTCTTTGTACAGCGCTTACAGATGCCATTTGGCGCCGATATGCCGGAACTGAATATTCGCCTTGCCTTGTTGCTCCACGTTGCCAAACGCCTCGGTTGGTTACGACGGGCCGATGACGATACCGTCCAGCTCAACGGTGCTCGAGTGCGGCTTTTTCTGGAAAAAAGTCGTGCGGAACAACGTTTGGCCCTTTGGGACGCCTGGCTCAACTCCCCCGAGTGGAACGATCTTTGCCAAACGCCATCCCTCGAATGTACGGATACCGGTGCCTGGCAAAACGATCCATTGCAGAGCCGCAGTGCCCTGGTGACACTGCTGGGCCGGCTGCAGCCGGCCCTTTGGTATAGTCAATTTGATTTTGTCAGTGCCGTTCAACAAGTAGCGCCCGATTTTCAGCGGCCCAACGGCAACTACGATACCTGGTATATCCGTAACGTACATACGCAGGAATTTTTAAAAGGTTTCGAGCAATGGGACGCGGTCGAAGGCGAGTTGCTGCGTTTTATGATTCGCGGGCCACTCCACTGGCTTGCGCTGCTCGATATTGCGGAACCTTCGGCAGGTGATGATCTGTTAATTTCGCTCAATGAGCGGTCGGCGGGTTGGCTCGGGTTGACACCGGCACAGTCTCCAGAACAATCGCGCCACACCATTGCCATCGGCGAAGATTTTACCTTGACCCTTTCCCCTGGCATCGCGTTGGCGGATCGCTTCCGCATTGAGCGTTTTGCCCAATGGCAGGCAAGTTATCCGCAGTTTGTCTATCAGATCAACCAACGTATGTTGCGCCGCGCCAAGGAGGAAGGCATCAGTTCAGATCAGATCCTGAACTTTCTCCAAAGCCGTGGCGCCCAAGTTCCCCATAAAGTGCAAGTGGCCCTACAACGTCATGCCTAAAGTGCCTGTAACCTATCCGGCTATAATTTCATAGGGATAGACAGATCTTTTCCCTCCATGCACACCATGCACATTGCCTATTGGAGAGCTTCAATCATTATGCACAACGCTTGTTGACATCTTTTTTAAAAAAGGTTAAGATTGTCCTGCCTCGATTTGTGACAGTCTCTCAGCGATAGCCTGGCAACAAGAGCCTGTCAGTAACAACAAGTTGTTACCATGTCACTCTCCTAAAGATAATTGTAAAGAACTATTACAAAGAATTAATTACAAAGAACATTGTAAAGAAGATCGAGCAATGATAGCAGCAGATTGACAGTTATCTTTAGGGTCTATCCGGGAATTCGGTTATCGCCCAGCGGGAACAGAGAATCTTTGGCTAGACACTTAGGTAAAACCAATTTGCTCATCGAAGCGACGTGTGCAAATTCTTGAGCAAGTTCCTTGAGCAAGATGGCGAACCACTTCCCCCCAAGTGACGCGAATCATGACGCTTGCTTACTTGTTGTACCTTGCTACCGCGAGGCGACCTCGCTTCTGATTGCAACGCTGTAACTGAAGTCTTCAGCTTTGGCGTAGTGCATATAGCAACAAATACACAGCGGAAACAGATAGTATACTTTTCAAGCGTTACGGCGGTGCGTTTACGGCATACCGCTTAACATGATTGAAAATTTCTAGGATCATTACGGGATTGTCCGGCCGATTCAGTCATCGCCTTCCGTTGGTATGGGTTGCAGATGTTTGTTTTATCAATTTCAACAAAGGAGATTTATCTTATGGCACGTCATCTAAGGAGAATCCACCTGCTTGGATTGTTGGTTATCCTTGCTATGGTGCTTGCTGCATGTCCCGCGTCAGCGCCGGCTGGCGATACCGGTGCTACCGGCGATGAAGGTGAAGCTGCTGCGCCGGCTGAATCCGCAGGTGCTACCGGTATCGGTGATCGCGATCCCATGACATTAAACATTCTCTACTGGCAGGCCGTCTCGATTCTCAATCCTTACCTCTCCAGTGGTACAAAGGATTTTGTCGCCGGTAGCTTGATCCTCGATCCCTTGGCTGAATACACACCGGAAGGTGTATTAGTTCCGGTGTTGGCTGCTGAAATTCCCACCTTGGAAAATGGTGGTATTTCTGAAGACTTGACCACCATCACCTGGAAGCTTCAGGAGGGCGTGGTCTGGTCGGACGGCACACCGCTCACCGCCGATGATGTAGTCTTCACCTGGGAGTACTGCTCTAACCCCGAAACCGGCTGTTCTTCTGCGAATTCCTACGAAGGCGTTGCCAACGTGGAAGCGGTCGATGAACTGACTGTCCTCGTGACCTTCGATGCACCCAAGCCTTTCCCCTATCCTCCTTTCACCAGCTATTTGGCCCCAGTTATTCAGCAAGCGCAATTTGCCGACTGTGTTGGCGCCGCGGCGCAAGGCTGTGCGGAGCAGAACACCGCCCCAATTGGTACCGGTCCCTACAAGGTAGTGGATTTCCGCGCCAATGATGTGGTGACCTATGAGCGCAACGAAAACTACCGCGTCGAAGGCAAACCTTATTTTGATCGTGTTGTCTTCAAGGGTGGTGGTGATGCTGCTTCAGCCGCTCGGGCCGCGTTGGAAACCGGTGAAATGGACTACTCGTGGAACCTACAGGTTGAACCACAGATCCTGCAAGACATGGAAACAGCCGGTGTTGGTACATTGGTCACGGCTTTTGGCGGTAACGTCGAGCGCATCTTGATCAACTTTACCAATCCCAGTGCCGATTTGGGCGACCAACGCTCCGAGTGGGCGCCGGATAACCCCAATGCGCACCCCTTCCTCACCAATAAAACGGTGCGTCAGGCACTCTCCATGGCCATTGATCGCAGCATCATTGCCGAACAGCTCTACGGCCCCGCCGGCCAACCCACCTGTAACATTCTCTCCGGCCCGTCAACGGTTGTGTCGCCCAATACATCCTGTGAACAGGATATCGAAGGCGCCAATGCGTTGTTGGACGATGCCGGCATTGTTGACAGCGACGGCGACGGCATCCGCGAATTGGATGGCGTACCGCTGCAGATTCTCTACCAGACCTCGACCAACTCCGTTCGTCAGAAGACACAGGCGTTGGTCAAGCAGTGGTGGTCTGAAATTGGTGTGGGCACCGAGCTGCGCGATGTGGATGCTGCCGTCTTCTTTGGTGGTGACCCCAACAGCCCGGATACTCTTGGCAAGTTCTACACTGATGTGGAAATGTTCACCAACGGTCCGGAAACAACCGATCCGCAGAACTATTTGGCGGGTTGGCTCTGTGAAGATGGTGAGAACATTGCCCAATCTGAAAACAACTACCTCGGCAACAACACCGAACGCTGGTGCAGCCCGGAATACGACGCCATGTGGACAGAGCTTTCGACCACAGCTGATCCGGACCGCCGCATTGAATTGGCAATTGCCCTCAATGACATGCTGCACAACGAATACGTGAACCTGCCGCTGGTCTTCCGTGGCTCAGTCTCGGCCCACTCCAATACCCTACAGAATTTCCAGATCAATGGGTGGGACAGCGAAACCTGGAACATTGAAGACTGGACGCGCAGCGAGTAACGGCGATATCGCACGAATTGTGTAGATCGCTACTCTGTCCTCTGGACCAATCGCGATCTACACAATTTTCAGCATAGCGCACGAGTAACACCCGCAACGGTTGGCCTCTTTTGGTCAATAGGCATCTTGTTAGAGATTACGCAGAACGTAAGACGGTATCGCACGAATTGTATAAAGCGCAATTCGTGCGATACCGCCGACCGCATGATTCCACGCAATTATAATTATGAGCAATTATCTAATCCGGCGCATCCTCACAGCAATTCCCACACTACTATTTATTAGCTTTATCATCTTTGCCTTGCTCGATCTGGCGCCTGGTGATCCAACCGGCAATTTGCCGTTAACCGTCCCCCCAGAGGTGCGTGAAAAGATTCGTGAATCGCTCGGCCTCGATGAGCCTTTCGCAGTACGTTATCTGTTGTGGCTGAAACAATTTACGTTGAACGAGCCGATCAATGCCATTGAACAGAGCTTTGGTGTCACGGTGCCTGCGCTCCAGATTGGCCCCTTTTCGCTCATCGATGCGCCGGAGGATCGGCTGCGCGTTACCTCTTGGGCTGCCCGTGGGAAACCAGTCACCGAGTTGATTCTAGAACGCTTGCCGCAGACGCTGTGGGTGGTTGGTCTTTCCTATGTGCTTTCCGTGCTGATGGCTGTGCCGCTCGGTGTGATTGGCGCCGTGCGCCA
>Ga0116151_10005191_pt1 | contig 11309 bp, 4 predicted proteins | sample AD_UKC117_MetaG_FD_89893 | JGI IMG/M metagenome (GOLD analysis project Ga0116151, IMG submission 89893) | Active sludge microbial communities of municipal wastewater-treating anaerobic digesters from Hong Kong - AD_UKC117_MetaG | ecosystem: Engineered > Bioreactor > Anaerobic > Digestate... | reverse complement strand
TCGGCACGGAACTTCGGGGTGTAACTCTTCCTCTTCGCACCCATGAGGGCATCCTCTCCTGCCGGGGCATCGCCCAGCCGGTCAGGATGTCCACCAAACGGGGGTAACCCCACAGCCCGATCTCCTCGACGAGCTGCGCGTCCGGGATTGTTCCGGCGTACTCGCGGATCAGCCGTTCGGCGATCGCAGCCTCGTCGGGCTCGAAGCGGTCGCCGAGACCGGCGATGACGGCGTCGGCGTCCATGGAGTCAGGGTAGGCAAATAGCACCTAACTACGGAAACGCCCCGACACCGCCTTTACGCTCAATAGGTGCCGGCCCGGCTGGTCAACGCTTTTAGCGGTGGAAGTCACCCTACGGATTTGGGCAGCGGCCACAAAGCGGCGACGCTTTCAAACCCTTGGCGTGGGGATTCGGTGTCGAACGTGCCGACTTCGTCCGGCAGAGGCAAGACAGCCAACCAACAGGTGCCGCTGAACCCGTGACGAACTGGGATAATCGCCAAACATGAAGTCATGGCGGATATTCACCTGGGTCATCCTGATCGTGCAGGCGCCGTTCCTGCTTTGGATGTTGGTGGTCCTCGGCTCCTCGTCTGATGTCTGCTCCGACGAACTCGGCGAGGCCGCAGAGATGTGCCGGGCAATGACGGGAATCGGTGTTGGATTTGCAGCCATCTTCGTCCTGTTGGTCTGGGCGCTAGTTGATGTGATCCTCGGCGTGATCTGGGTGGTCACGAACAAGTGGACCGTGAACGCCCAGCCACCCCGCGAAGAAGCTTCACCACCGGTAGCCACGAAGAAGTGTCCGGACTGCACCGAAGACATACCTGACCAGGCCACGGTCTGCCGATACTGCGCCCATCGGTTTCCCACCAGCAAGCTCAAGTGCGTCGAATGCGGCTACGCGAACGAGGTCCTCGACAGCCAGGTCACCTTCGTCTGCGACCAATGCGGACACAAACTCAAGCGGAAAACCCAACTGAGCGAGAAGAGCTAGCGGCTGTCCCGGGAAGCAGGTGTTGCGCCTTCTCCGGCTGCCGAAAACCCCGTCTCTTCGCTTCACGTTGCTAGACAAGCTCGTACAAAGTCCCCCGCTTGTCCGTCATCGTGGACTCGATCGACTTGGCCAGCCCGCTGTCGTGGATCAGCAACCCGAATTCGATGTTGCGGTTCTCGGCGCTGTAGGAGAAGTTGGCGCTCGTCAGCAGGACGATCTCGCGGTCGACGACGATGAACTTGGTGTGGCTGACGACGGGCTGTCCGTCCGGAAGGGTCGCCGACCGGTACACCGTCGCGCGAGGCAAGCGGGCTTTGACACCGGCGGGGTCGCCCTTGTCGGCATCGACGTAGACGCAAACGGCAACGTCGGGTTCTTCGCTGGCTGTCTTCAGCGCATCCCACATCTTCGACGTTGACGAGAAGTTGTAGGTCGCACACGTGACAGAACTCCGTGCCGCAGTGACGACATCGTGGAACTGATTGGTCAGGTGGCCGACCGTGGCTTCGTTGCCCGGCATCGTCCACACCGGGACAAGGTCGCGATATGCCGCCTTGGCGCCGGCGACGCTGCGCAGCACTACCACCGACAGGTCACGCGACAAGTGCCCAATCCCAGCGGCTTTCAACAATTCCGCCACGCGGTCTCGGCGGGCGGCGCCCACCGAGGCCAATGCGTGGGTGGTGTGCTCCCCTGCCTCGAGAAGCACGGCGAGGCTTTCGGCCTCATCGGCGCTCAGGTACTCCCCCAATGCCCGCAGCGGGTCATTGGACATCAGGGCTCCCGAAGAACCCCGGTGCCGGTGTGCCGTCTGCGCTCGGCAGGGTCAGCAGGAACCGGCGGTCCAGGAACCGGTTCGCCTGTTCGCATGATGTTTCCGAGGCGAAGGTGCAGCAGTGGCAGGCCGCCCCGTGCAGGAAGTCTTCGGGGTCACTGGGAGTTCGCATCGCGCACAGCGGGTCGGAGGAACAGCGCCCCGCACGCCGCAACGCCGACACGACCAAACCTTGCAGACGCAGCGGTTCTGCAAGGGCGACCAGGCCGCCCAAGGTTCCCTCGCTGTCGGAGGCGGTCGTGCAGATCAGTAGACCTGCTGCGCCTTCGCGGTGGGCGGAGGCCGGCCAGCCGTAGATTCGTTCGGTCAGGCTGGCCGCACCGTAGCCACACGACATGGCCATCTCCCGGATGAGGACGTGGGCCAGGGTGTGCAACAGCCAATACCGCGGTGCGGGCAGGCGGCTGTCGGGGTCGATGGCTTTGGCGGTCTGGGAGAACCTGCGCTGGAAGTTGCGCCGGTTGGCCGCCCGGTGCGCCGCCCACAGCGGCGTGGTGTAGATGAGGTTCTCCCACTTTTCGACCTCATCGAGGTTGAGTTGCAGGAAAATTCCCTCGCCGCGGTCTTCGGTAGCCGGCACCCAGGACGGTTTACCGTTGCGCGTCAGTTTCACCAGCCGGCCGGGGAGGTCGTTAACGCGGTCCATATCGTCCAGACGGGTGAAGCCGATGAAGGCGTTGACCTTCTTCATCTGGTTGACCGCGACCACCCGGCTGATCTTTCGGGGAAGGTCGGCGCCGCGGGGCATATCGGTGACCATCAGCCCGGTGGTGTTCTTCTGCGCGGGAAACAGTGCGGGCTTTTGCAGGTACTGCCATTCGGGGATAAGCAACTCGACGGGATCCCAGGTGTCGAGTTTCTTCTTGCGTTGCTCTTCGGATTCCGGCGGCGACAGCACATCGGTGATCGCAGCGGCCAGGCTGTCGTTGGACACCCCAGACAGGTCGATGTTCTTCAGGGCGGCCATCGAGCGGATGACGTCGAGTTGCGCGGCGAACTGTTTGACCATGTCGACGCCGAGTTCGAGCCGTAGCCGGTCGCCGAGGGCTTCGGCTTTCTCGGCGTCGGTGCGGGGCATGACGATGATCGACTGGGTCGAGGCGAACCACAGGTTGGACGCGCCCATCATGATCAACGCCGGGCGGGCGTCGCATTCCTTGTCGAAGGCGTTGAGGTGCGGATGCCGGCCCCGGCATTTCTGCGGCAGCTTCTCCCGCCCGTTCGCACCTTGCGCCTCGGCCATGCCGCGCCGGGCACCGCAGGAGCCGCAGATGATCATCGAACCCACGCCTTTGCCGACGTTGGCGTCAAACATCTTCAGATCGGGCAGCTCGGCTTTCGGGCAATGCCCGCCGCGGTGCACCCACAGTTCGTAGGGGAATTCGTCGAGGTGGCCGTTGGTGCATGTCAGCAGGTGCTGGGCGGGCACCGCGGGGCTTTCCCGTCGGCCGCCCTTGGCTCCGGGTCGCCGCGTGCCGCGGCCGGGGCAGCTCTTGTGGGTGAACTGGGCCAGATCCGGGCGGAACGGATGGGTGTTGGTGTAGCTGAACCGCGGCAGGGGCCCCAGATAGTCACATCCGGTGCAGCGCAGCCATTGTGGGAACACCCGCGCCGGGATACCGAGGTCGGCGCCGTCTTTGGCGAATGCCGTCTGTGTGGGTTGCCACGGGTAGGGCCGCAGCGCGTCGAGCTGGTTGCCCAGGTGCATGCGCACCACGTTGAGCAGCCGCGGCTCGATGATGGCCGGTATGTGCTCGCGTCGTTTCCAGATCGGTTCCCAGTCGTCGAGACCGGCGGGCATCACCGAGAAGCCGGGAAGGTCCATGATCGAGCCGGGGCCGTAGGTGTATAGCAGCGACGACGGGCGGGCCGAACCGACTTTGGCGCGGTTCTTCGCGATCGCGTCTTCGGCGTCAGACAGCGGGTCCAGGGTCTCGGTGGGATCGTGCAGCATCACCTCGTCGGGGGCGATCTCGGTCATCAGTCCTCCTCACCGACCGGCAGTGTCCAGCGCGGAGCCCCCTCGGGCGTGTGGGCGAAGAGCCGTTCCGGGACCGGGCTGACGAGGATGTTGATCTCGGGCTGCACTTCGCGCATCGAGTTGGCGACGACAAACGGGGCTTGGGCAGAGGAGCCGGGGCCGGCTGCGTCGTTCTCGGGGCTGATCAACAGGGGCAGGTATTTGTCGCCGTCGCCGGTGCGCTCGTACACCAAGGTCTTGTGTCTTTCGAATGCAACCGATGCCCGGTCCAGCCACCGGTCGATCCGATTCACCAGCAGGTCGTTGGCGAACTTGACCGCCGCCTCGTCGAGGGCGGCGGCTTTGATCCGTGCTTTGAGCCGGTCGACGATCCGCTCGACCGCGTCGCGGTGGTCCTTGATCCGCCCCGCGTTGCGCTCGGGTGAGAGCCCGTCGTCTACCGTGGCCTGCACCACCCGGGTGGCGCTGACCAACAGGGCGTCGAGGCCCCGCGCCAGGGAGGTTGGTGAATACGGTGTCACCGACAGGGCTTCCACCTGGGAGTAGAACGTTTCGTGGTAGTGGCGGAACTGTTCGTAGTGCGCCAGGTCGCGGGGGCGTGCCCAGTTGCCCAGGGTGACAACCAATCCCGGCTTCTCGGCATCACGTCCGACGCGGGACGACGCCTGGATGTATTCGGCGGTGTTCTTGGGCTGGCCGACGACGAGCATCAGCCCGAGGCGCTGGACGTCCACCCCGACCTGCAGCATCGAGGTGGCCAGGATGACGTCGAACGGGGGCTCCTTGCGGGTGGGAACCTTCTTGCCGTCCTTCTGCGCGGCGATGCGGGCCCGCAACGCCTCGGTCGTGTCGTAGTCGGGGTCGAACTCCAAACCGAGACGGTCCAGGGTCTCGCCGATCTTCGACGACGCCATGCGCCCGGTCAGTTCGCCCTTGTTCAGGAAGCCGAAGTCGGTGCCGATGCGCGGCGGGAAACCGGAGTCCTTGCGGGGACGTTTGACGCGGTTCTGGACGTCATCGCCCATGTAACGGGTCATGCCCGCCAATTCCCGGGTGGCGTTGAAATAGCCCACCAGCGTCATGTACGGGTCCGCGGCGATGCCGCTGCGGTCGAACAACAACTGCCCGGCCGACAGCAGGACTTCGGCGACCCGGATTTCGGCGGCGGCGAGACGAACTCCTTGGGCGCTGACGCCGATGTAGCGGCGGCCCGGTGTGGTGCTGGTGACCGGGATCTCGCGGGAGAAGTATGTGTCGGCGACGTCGAGCACCTGGGGTGGGAACATCTCCACCCGGCGGCCGTACAGGCCGCGGATTTGTTCCTGAGCGTTGCGCACGGTGGCTGTGGACGCCACGATCAGCGGCCTTACCGGTGTGCCGTCGGGCTGTTCCCAGGAGGCGAGGGTTTCGACGGCGACCTCGAACAGGCCGACCGAGGTGCCCAGCGCGCCGGTGATCAGGTGCAGCTCGTCCTGGATGATCAGGTCCGGTGGGCGCAGCCGGCCCACCGGATGCACCGTGGCCGTGGGGTATCCGTTGGTGGCGGGATGTGCGGTGGAGATGTTGCAGGGCTTGTAGTCGGGGTGGACGTAGCCGTGGCGGGCGCAGCGTTGTCCGACGTAGCCGAACAGCGCGGCGGCTTCGCCTTCGCGGGCCAGGCGGGCGAACTTGTCGACGGTCGCGATGACGAACGCCGGTGTCAGTCGGTAGATTTCCTCGTCCACGGTGAGGATGGGCAGGCCGTCGCTGACCTGGCCGCCTTTAGCGAACGGGCAGCGCGCCAGGTCGTCGCCGCAGTAGACGAATACCCGCCGCAGCGTGGCGTCGGTCTTGACCTGGGTGGCGGTGATCGGTGTGCCACACCAGGGGCAACGCTGCACTTGCAGGACGGTGAGCCGGTGCGCGCCGTACTCGTTGGCTTTGGCGAGTTGTTCTTCTGCCTCATCGAAGCGTTTGGGGCTGACGTCGGTGCCCACCCACAGCCCGATGCGGAACGGTTCACTGCCCCAGGTGGTTTCGTCGGCCTGGCGGGCTAATTCAGCTGCGCACATCAGCGCGGTCGCGCGTTGGAACTGCTGCGCTGTCAACAGCCGCAGGGTGTAGCGCATCAGCACCGCGACACCGTCGCGGCCGTCCAGCGGCCCGTCGGCCGAGTCGACGATGCCCTGGCGGCGGCGGATCGCGAACGTGAACGCGGCCAGGCCGAGGTACGCCTCGGTCTTGCCGCCGCCGGTCGGGAAGAACAGCAGCTCGACCCTCGCCAGGTGCTGCGCGCTGCGCAGCGGCGCCGCCGGATCCGACAGCGCACTGAGTTGCATCAGGATGAACGCCAACTGGAAGGGTCGCCACGACGCCGCCTTCTCCCCACGTGCGGCCACCTCAGCACGCGCGTCGGCAATCGACAGTGCCGGGTCCGATGCACGCAGGGCAGCGACCTGGGAGGCGATGCGCTGGTCGCGCATCACGGCGTTCATGAACTGAAAGCAGCGCAGCGCCTCGGCGTCGGCGGCGACGTGGTCAAGCCCGTCCTGCAGCCGCTGGTGAGCGCGCCGCGCTTCCAGCAGTGCCAGATCTGCAGTCTCGCGCAGATGCTCGGGCAACTGGGCGGCCAAGAGCTCCTGCCCGTCCAGCCATTCACCGTAGCCGGCGATGAGAGGTTCCAGTCCAGACCGCACCTGATCGGCGGTCGCGGTGGCCAACGCATCCATGGACAGCAGCGCATTGTCCACATCCCGGGCCTGCGTCTGCGGGGTCTCGGCGGTGGGCAGCCAGGTAGTCCACACCGCGGTCGCCCGCCGGGATCCGGTCTTGGCTGTCCAGTCCACCGAGCAGGTTCGCCCGATCGCATACTCGAGCCGGTTGCGGTACTGCAGGTTCAGCCTGCGCACCTCAAGATCATGTTCGGGCCAATCCTGTTCCAGCGCATCGCTCGCCGGAAGAAACACCTCAGCTCCGCCGGCGTCGACGTAGAGCTTGGTCTGGAACATCCACATGCCGATCGGGATCGGCATCGGGGTCTCGCGGTCGTTGCACAACGCGATCTCGATCAGCACCCGATCAAATGTGGGGTCGTCATAGCGGTCCACCCGCAGGCAGATGGTGTCCCGCAGCGGGACCGTCGTGGTTTGCCCGGCCATGAGCTCAGCCAGCCGGATGGTGCGCGGCTCCTCGACGGGAATGCGTTGGAAGTGGCGGATCGGACGCCCAGCCTTGCTGACCTTGTCGGTCTCCACCGACTCGTAAGTCCCCCATGACGCGGTAACCGTGAACGCCTCCAAGTCGCGCGGAACCTGGAAGCGCAGACCCATCGACGCGGGAATCATCAAGCCCTGCTTGGGTGCCCGGTCCTCGTCATCGTCATCACTCGAATCGGCCTCGTGCTCGTCGGCCGCGTTGGCGGGCACACCGCGTACCTCGGTCATCGCGGCATCATCGGTGCGCGGCTCCATCAGTTCACCGCGCTCACGATCCTCGCCAGTATCAGTCCCGGCGGCCGCCCCAGTGAGCCGCACCGGCGCGATCTGCCCGATCAGATACTGCGAGCGAGGGCTGAAAGGTAGGAGTTCGTCAGGCCCGTTGATAGGGCCCAACAACTCGCGCTCGAGGATGTCGACCAGATTCTCGCGGACCGTGAACGCCGTGCCATCCGGCGGGTAGGTCAATGCATACCCTGCCTCAGGGTTCTGGTCGGTACCCGCGGCGGTCGTCATAGCAGTGTTCCTTGGTCTTCTGGAGACTTCTTACCCCGCTGGCCTTTCGCCGCCGGCTTAGACGCCGCGGCTGACGCAGCGGCAACGCGGCGGTGATTCTCCTCTAATAAGCGATCCAGAATCTCCGCCCGCGCTGCTGGACACACCGTCCAGCGCTCCATCTGTCGGTACGTATGAAAACCGTGTTTCAGCCTGACATCTGACCACCCATACGCATCCATGACAGCTTCATCGAGCTCGACGTGAATGGCACGCATCCGAGCGACGTCAGAGTCGGACGAGTCCGTGATGTGCGGGGCGTTGACGAAGTTATAGAGCTTTGTCAGACCGAGTGCACGGCGCAGCATCATCTCGCGCCGCTCGACGTCAAGAGTTCGACCGATCCGACCCAGCCAGTCTGTTGGCTCCGGGCGAGCGAACGTTTCGAAAACGTCTGATGGCGAGTAATTTACGTCGGCTCGCATCGTCGATCCATACTTGATTGCCCAGGCTTGGTGCAGTGTCGATGACAACACAGCCTGGTCTGAGTATGAATCCGTTGTGAATACCCCAAGCTTGTGGGCGAAAACCTGCGCGGTTGCCACCCGCGCCGGCATTACCGTCTTGCTGACCAAAGCAATCACCAACACTTCGTCAAGACCAGCTACGGCTTTTCGCAGCGCCGGACGACTGTTCCAAAATTTCCACCATTCATAAACCATCCGTGGATATTTCTTCCCGTCCTTCTCTGCACGTTCTGGGTAGACCGCTTCAACTACCCGCTCCCATGGACGGACGAACTGTGACGCGTCTTCCTCGGACCGCTCGTTGAAGTCGATAACCCATCGCGATGCCGAACCGTCGGGGCGAGAGTTGAGGTCTTCACCGTTCAGGTATGGGAAAAGAACATCTCGGTTCCTTCTGTCCTCGACGATCCATGCTTGGGCTTCTTCGGGTTCGAGGACAAAGCCCATCCCGAGCACGATGCAGCCCTGGAACGCGATGTTCGAATTCTCGCTGAGACGACAGGGAGCGCCTTGGACACGCCCGCCTGGTTCTAGGAGTGTGGTGATGCGCGATGCGGGTTCGCCGTCGCTGACGGGGTAAACGGCGTCAGCGACCGCGCCAATTGTGCCCCACACGGCGGCATATTCCAATGTGGCGCTTGCTACGGGCCATGACCGACTTTGTATAGCGCGGGTAATCATGAAGCCCGCTTCAACCATCTGGTCCAGTCCGACTTGTCGCGTATCACCCTGCGCAATTGTGTTGGTAGCAATAAGCCCAAGGGTCCCGCAGGATGCAAGCATAGACTTCGCACGCAAGAAGAAATATGCGACCTGGTCGGCGTTCCCCGTAATGCCGTTGGCGACTACGTTTACAAGCCATTCACGGACGTCTGAACCCATTGCCGGGCTTAACTTTTTCCCTCCCAGGAACGGCGGGTTGCCAATGATGGCGTCGAATCCGCCCCGCTCGACGATGACGTCGGGTGCCTCGATCACCCAGTGCAGCGGCCGCCAACGCTTGTAATCCGTTGCCACGGTGGGCGTCAGACCGGAATCAATAATCGCCTCAAGGTGTGTCGAGTCGGCTTCGCCGCTATCCAGGTGGGCAGCCTTGGCGGCGATGCGGAGGTTCTCATAAGCCTCGTTGAGCGCACGTCCAGGCTTGCCGCCGAGCGGTAGCCCGGCGGCGATGACGCCGTCGGCGATCTGGCGAAGGTCGGCGGTGAGACGTTGCAGTTCTGTGAGTTGGCGTTTTTTGGCGGCGCTGTTGCGGGCGGGGTCGTTCTCGTCGATCTCGGAGGCGAGATCGCGGCGCAGGTCGGCCGCTTTGCCAATGATGGCGTCGATGTCGACGTCGAAGATGTCGAACATGTCGCCAGCGGGCACTTGGCTGGGGTCGATGTGCAGCTTGCGGAGCTGGTCGAGGCTGGTGATTCCGAGCACGGAGTTGCCGAGGAAGATCTTGTCGTCGACGAAGGAGAACGGCAGGTCACGATCCAGCGAGACTAGCCAGAGGGAGAGCTTGCACATTTCGACGGCCATGTCATTGATGTCCGCGCCGTACAGGCAACTCGCGACGACCTTGCGGATGGCCCGCCGGTGCAGGTCGGCCCGGTGGGCGTTGGCGGGGTTCTCGGCGGTCCATGCCTCGACAACCCGGTCGGCGAGATATCCCGCCGCGGAGACGAGGAAGGCCCCTGAGCCGCAGGCGATATCGGCGATCTTCAGACCGAGCAGGTCACGTGATGATCTGAGTTTCCATTGCGCTTTGTCGTCCGTTTGATACGGGCCGGGTGAGTAGCAGATCGGTTCCAGCGCATGCAGCACAACTTCTTTGGCCAGCGACTTGGGCGTGTAGTGGGCGCCTGCGTTCTTCCGTGACGGTGTCTCCTTGACCATCAGGCCGCCGCCGAGGATGACAAAGGGCCGGCCGCGCAGGTCCATGCGCATGGTTCCAAGCCACGGCAGCACCCGTTCGCGCAGGTGGGGGTCATCCCCGACGGCCTGCGCCAAGCCGCTCACCACGATTGGGTCCACCTGCTTGCCAATACCTTTGGCGATGGCAGCCGCGGACTGGGGTTTGGCCGACGGCTGGTCCTTCTCCACCCAGTCACGGATGGCGTTGGCGATCTTCTTCGGATCGGTGGTGGACTCTGCCAGTTCTTCGAGCACCGACAGTGGGATCTCGGGTTGTTCACCGCGGCTTCCGTCCAGGCCGAGGTAGGTCTGGTGGACGGTGACCGCGGTGTAGCCGAGCAGTCCTTCGTAGATGTAGCCGATCTGTTCGACGTCAATGTCGCGGAACGAGATTCGGCGGGCCTCCCCGCCGATGATCGCCTGCTGGACCGAACGCAGGGCGTGCATCATCACCCGGTCGGAGACGGTGATCGCCAGCGTCGCGTGTCCGGTGAGCGCGGTCAGGAACGGGAATCGGGTCGCGTCGAACAGTGAGCCCCCGTAGGCGGGAACTCGCATGTTCTCAAAGGATGCGCCGCCGAACAGTGCCTGGCTGGTGGCCAGCAGCCGATGCCAGGTCAGCGAGGTGGAGTCGAGTGCCTCGGCGCTCTCTTCGAGGTCGCGGGCTTGGAGGCGGTCGAGTTCGCGGGAGATCCCGTAGCCCTGTTCGAAGAGCTCGCCGGTGGGCAGTAGTCCGCGTTCCTCGGCGAAGAGCAGGAACACGATCCGCATCATGCTCGTCACGGCGGCTTCATAGGTCTGATGGGTGTCGGCTGGCAGCGGGTCGGGTTCCCCGCGTTGGATGGCTTCGCGTGCTGATTCGGAGAACGACTGGATCAGCAGTTCGACTGCGCTGCGGACCTGGGCGCCGAGGGCTTCGGTGACTTCCTCGGCGGCGGCCACCGACTCCTCGAACAGGACCGGCAGCCGCTCCTGCGGGTCGCCGCCGATCAGGTACTGGCGTGAGATCAGCGTCAAGAAGGCGTCGCGGGTGCGTGGCTCCTCCACCCAGGTCAGGGCGTCCACCACGCCGGAGGCGGTCATCGCGTTGGGGCGCGCGCACACCAGCGCCCACCAGCGGCCGTCGGTGACGATCCCGACCTGCACGTTGTTTTCGCGCAGCAGCGCTTCCATCCGGTCGATGGGGGTTGCAGCCCACAGGTCATTGGGGGTCTGCCGCAGCGACTCAACCGAGTCGATCACCGACACCAGGACACCGATCCGCCCCTCGGGGTCAAGCAGGCCAGCCTGCGCACCGATGGTGACTGCGCGGTTGGGTGATTGCGCCTGCACGCCCGCTACCGGCCCCCAGGCCAACGATTCCGCCCAGCCGGCCACGTC